>OIXA01001115.1_pt1 | contig 35360 bp, 29 predicted proteins | sample 1587721 | NCBI WGS metagenome assembly OIXA01 (sample SAMEA3888900, study PRJEB22519) | human gut metagenome | biome: human gut; feature: human-associated habitat; material: faeces | place: Denmark | collected 2013
TTACTTAGGTTATTTTACAGAAAAAGTTTCATAGGCTCCGAAAAAAGCTGGATGGTGTCACATTTATTAAAATTATTGTTCACAAAAAATATAATTCTCGGACACACTGATGAAATATTTTTGCTTAATGGTAATCGTCCTGTATTAATTTTTTCGACCGCAAATATGACAGTTAATGACGCTTCTCTTTATTTTCCGTTTAATAAGCATTATTGTATATTAATGAAACCATCATATGAACATGAAAAAAACCGTACAGTTACCGCAAATTATCACGAATTCCCAGATACTTTTGTCCAAATCCTAAACCAGCATAATTTTGAGAATGAAGGAAGATTCATCTATGCAGGGAGGAAAATTTCTACATTAATAGAGTGTTAATGGTAATGCCGCCAGATTCATTTCTGGCGGTTTTCCTTTGTCTGTTTTTTTCACTAGATCTTCCATTGGCGCATTCAATACCTTGGCGAACCGGTAAACCGTTTCCGGGCTCATCTTATTGACAGACCTGACTCCTTCTTCATAAGACTGCAGTGTCCGGATGCTGATCCCGGCCTTATCTGCCAGTTCTGACTGCAGCATTCCCGTGGCAGTTCGGATCACCGGGAGCCTGCATGATTTTATCTCTTTGAGTGTCAACATATCATTTTCCATGCTTTCTCTTTGGTATAACACCAGTTTATCATACATTTTCATTCCGGCAACAACTGATACGAAAAACCACACCACAGTAGGACTATACGCCATATAGATTGCTTCGCAGGAAACATCGGAGAAACCTGGAACTTTTCAGGTATACTGAAAACAGAATACTTTTTTAAATTACACTGTAGTAGGAATTACCGCATCATAGACGTTTTTCACGCACAGCTATGCGGATGTGCGACCGGAACCAATCGGCCTTCTTCCATAATGTATTTAGAAGCACTATCATTTGATGATTGAGACAGGAAGGGGAACGATGGAAAGCGCGCTTAGACGGGAGAGGAAATGCCTGTGTCGGGTAATCTTCGGGATAGCAAAAGAGCCATCCATTCTTGTCGTGCGTCCGGGGAAGGATTTTACTAGGAATCGTCTTCTCCACTTGGAAACCGTCATGTCCACCCTGGTCTCTATGGGCGGCCAGAGCCTCGGAAAAGAGCTCTACCTCCAGAAGAATGGCGATCTGGAGAAATGCCCGTCCGTATCCGCCTGTGTGCGACAACGTGGAAAGTCCGTCCGGAAGCGTGCCGGGAGTTATTCCGCCGCTACAACAAAGAATGCCGGGATACGAAAGCATATGCTGGGTACGGCTTCTGGCAGTGGACGATTCTGATGTCAATATTGCCAAAAATCCGGATTCTGATACCTATATGGGAAACGGTGATAGGGCGGCTTTAACCAGTTCCATGTGAATGCCTTATACGATATCCTGAACCATACCTATCTGGATGCCATTGTGGAACCGAAGACGAAGTACAATGAGCAGCGTGCGGCCGGGGCAATGCGTAAATCATCTGCTCCAAAGAAAGCAATCCTCCTAGCAGACCGTGGATATGGAGGCTTCAATCTCTTTGAGACTTTGCACCGAAATGGGACAGACTATCTTCGCCTGGTAAAGAATGACTTCTGTCGGGAGATCGTGGTTTTACCGATGAAGGATTTTGATACGGTCATCCATATCGAAATCTGGACCACGCAAACGAATCTGGATAAGGCAGACTGTGGGAGGTGTCCGAATATCCATTACTTTCCGGCATTTCCAAATACGGGAAAGATAAGGTCAGTACAACCTGGGGCGACGGGAGTCCCTGCAAGATGAGCCTTCGTGTGGTACGGTTCCAAATCGCAGAAAATTCCTATGAGACGAGCATCACATCCCTGCCACGGGAATAGTTTCAGGCGGACCGGAGCAAATACCTGTATCACCTGCGCTGGTAGATTGAAACTTCATTCAGGAATCTCAAATACACTATCGGACTGACGAACTTCCGCGCACGGAAAGAGGGATTCATCCTCCAGGAGATCTACGCACGACTTACCATGTATAACCTGGCAGAACAGATAGTGAATGCGCTGATTGTCCATCAGGACGGGAACCGGAAGTTTGCCTATAAGGTGGCATTCTCTGATGCGTCCTTCATCATCCGGGATTATCTGAAATCCTATGGCCAACCGGATGCTGTGACAGTAGAAGCACGTATACTACAACACGTCATCCCAATCCGACCTATCAGGGCAGATGAACCCAAAATCTGTAGTCTGCTTTCTATATCGTGTCGCTTAAAGACTGGGTACCGCCCGGTCTTATCTGCGTGCAGAAAATTTCATCCGGAGACAGAAAACGCCCCGGACCATCTGATATGACCTGGAGTCTTATTTTCATGCCAGAACGCGCCAGCTTAATTTAATGGGTTGATAGCTTAAAAAATCATAATTTAGAATTTTCAGGCTTAACTTAATAACATGGGCCCTACAAGGCCCGGTTTTTTCGATTAGTCCAAAAATACGTTCTTCTCCGACTCACAGCACAGCCATACTGAATATGTCACAAAAATAAAAGGAATCGAAGGAGGAAAAAAGAATGAAAAAAACAAAGTAGGAGAATGCGGCGGATAAATTTTCAAAAATAAAAACGACAAAAGTGTTATCCGCCAAAATATGCTTGCTTGCGTGGAAGCCATACCGGAGCAACGCAAAGACCCGGGTGATGCCGCGGAAAATGAGGAGAAAGAAAGGGAAAAAGTATGAGTGATAGAAAAAAGCCATATACCAATCAGGAATTGTTTAATGTACTATGTGGGTTGGTCGAGTTTCCAGAGTGTCTGCAGTCTGTGATGCCGGCTATTAACATACGATCGATCAAGCAGGCAGACAGCCTGTTCTGGAATCGTCTGGAATTTGGCAGAGACGGAAACATTTTTCTGGAGATCGGGCTGGAATATTTCGAGCCAAAACATGAAATCATCAATCTTGGATGCTTTATGACGCCGGATACCAGCCTGCAGGCAATGACAGACATGGGAAAGTTGCTTGCGAATCTTGTGTACGTCGCAAATGATTTTATACAGAACAATTGGGATGACCTCCAGTGGGAAGGATACCGGGTCGATGTCGTCGGAGATGATGGAGAGGCATCCTTATTAGGCTACTATGGTACAATCGATATAGCGAGACGTGAAGCGTACAAGCTCTTACGCTTGCAGCCATCTTTAAACGTGCGACTCTTCGACTGTAGCAAGCGCGTAGAATCGTACTGTCGTATGGAGACACTTATGCACTGATTGAGTGCAAACAAGAAAAAGAATATCATGATGGAAAAACAATTCGAGAAAGAGGTGCCATTGGCATCTCTTTTTTTACGGAAAAACATTAAAAATGACCAAAAAGTGTTATCCGCAAAAATACATTCCGAAAAGATGATACATACTGATTCTGTCATGGGATTTTGAGGCGGGAGCAGTTGCCCTTCAGTCACAGGAATCTTCTTGGGGAATTTAGTATCTGCCCCGTGTATATGGGGATAAACCTGAACATAAGAATGTATGAGTACGGCTTTGGGGATCTGCCCCGTGTATACGGGGATGAACCGGCGGAAGAATGACCTCATATGTCTAACCCAGGATCTGCCCCGTGTATACGGGGATGAACCCAGGCAACCAACGAAATGCAAACCCTCGGTTCTATCTGCCCCGTGGGCGCGGGGATGCATCTCGATAGGAGAAAAATCAACGTATGAGAACTAAATCTGCCCTGCTGGTGCAGGGATGAATCTTTGAGGACTGGTTGGATATCATGGATAAGTTGATCTGTCCCGTGTATGCGGGGATGAGTCTAAGAACCCAAACTGCCATTATCGAAAACTCGTAGGTCTGCCCCTATCCACATGGGGATGAACCAGAAGCTCGAATATTTGTCATGGATATTAAGAGTTTGCCCCGTACGCACGGGGATGAGCCGGTTTTTGAGCGTTGCGCTGCAGTATATGCTGAGTTTGCCCCGTATACACGGGGATGAGCCGGATGTTGACTTATCGATCGAAGAGTTCGTTGAGTCTGCTCTGTACGCGCAGGGATGAGCCTTGTACCTAAGGTTTCGAAGACAGAAATTTAGGACCTACCCCGTAGTACGAACGGGGATGAGCCTATGAAGAAAGCCATCCACTTTATGGAGGGAGTGTCTGCCCCATATGTATGGGGATGAATCGTATCCTGAAAAGCCTTCACAAAGAGCTGCAGGGTCTGTCCCATATGTATGGGGATGAATCTATGGGATAACTGGATGCATCAGGCAGCAGTTGGTCTGCCCCGTACGCACGGGGATGAATCCCGGAAACTTCCCACGATCTGCCTGAAAGGTCACTCTGCCCCGTGTATGCGGGGATGAACCGTCGCTTATTCTTACGCCGAGGGCGCGGGCGATGTCTGCCCCGTACACACGGGGATGCCTTAACAGCCAAAAGAAATACCACAGCATGGGCGGCACAAAAAATATCCATGACATGCGCCACGAAAAGCGTGGCGCCAAAACTCCCATATTTGGAACAGGACAGCCCCACCGAGGACGCAGTAGCGTCCTTTTTTTGTGGTTTTTTACCAAAAAGTGTTATCCGCAAAAAAATCCATTCCCAACCGGGGCCATACTAATGGTATACTTAAAACCATAAGCACTACGGAGGAAAATACCATGACATTATCTGAAATCCGTGAAGCCCTGCAGCAGCACGGTTATATATCAAATCCATATATTGATTTCGCGGTATCCAGCGCAATGAACGGAACCCCGTTATTAGTGGAGGGGGACCCGGGTGTCGGAAAGACGTCCCTTGCATATGCCACCGCAGATATACTGGGACTGGAACTGCTGCGCGTCCAGTTTTATGACGGTCTGACATATGATAAGATCCTGTACGATTACGACTACCAGAAACAGTTGCTCTCCATCCAGGCGATCCAGGGTGCGCTGACGGATGCCTTTTCCGGGAAAACGCTCCAGGAGTCCTTGGATACCGCAGGCACCATCAACTTTTATGGGAAGGATTTCCTGATCGAGCGCCCGGTTTTAAAGGCAATCAGCGGCAAAAAACGTTACATTCTGTTATTGGACGAGGTAGAAAAAGCTTCCGAAGAGATCGAGTACACCCTGCTGGAAGCCCTGGAAAACTTCAGTATCTCCATCCCACAGTACGGCACGGTAACTTGTCCGCCTGACATGCGCCCGGTCGTCTTTTTAACGTCCAACCGTTACCGTGACCTGTCCCAGGCATTAAAACGCCGCTGCAACTACCTTTTCATCCAGCAGAAAACCCCGGATGAATTACTGGAGATCCTGCGCATGCAGGTCGGCGTCGTTCCGGAGATCGCAGCAGCCGTGGCAAACTGTGCGGAAAAGATCCGCAGTCTTTCCTTAAAGCAGCAGCCGTCCATCTCCGAATACAGTAACTGGGCCAAATACTTATCCACGATGGATGAGAGTCTGGATAAGTCCGTGATCCCGGCCTCCTACGGCATGATCGCCAAAAACCGCGAGGACCAGCAGCGGCTGATCGCAGCACACCTGTTTTAACGGGGGAGGGATGCGGCATGGATAGAAGCATTCTTGAGTTTTTCACCGGGTTTGGCTCATACCTGCAGGACCACGCCTTCCAGGTATCGGAAAGCGAGCTTGCAAGGCTGGTAAGATCCATCGGGGAAGCGGGCATTGATATCACAAAGGAAGAGGAGGTTGTGACAGCCTCCACGGTCTGTCTCGCAAAAACCGGGGAGCAGGCAGGCATGGTGAGGCCTTTGTTCCGGGAATATGTCATGCAAAAGATCCTGCCAGTCACGGAACAGGAACAGGAGGCGCAGAAAAAAGAGCGGAAAGAAGCCCTGGATGCCCTCACACAGGACCGGTTAAAAAAGATCAGCGACCTGGAAAAGGAAAAAGAGCGGATCCGGGAAGATGTCCTCGCGAAGGCACAGCAGGAGAAGAAGTCAGCCAAAAAGGGCACGAAAAAGACGGAATGCGGAGTATCCGGACTTCCGGAACCGGAAAAGAAGCTCTTAAAAGCGTTCCTTACTGGAAAGGACCTCTCGGACGAGGATCTAAAATCCCTCGCAAAGAGCCTTATGGACCAAGCCGGGAAGGACCTGGCTGCCGGAAAGTTAGCGCAGGCGCAGGAAGCCATGGATCTCGCAAAAAAGGCCGGAACCTGCCGAACGAAGCAGACAAAGAAAGCGGAAGATCTGCAAAAAGCGATCGAAAACGCGCAGAAAAGCACGGAAAAACAGATTGAAACCATGCGGCGGGAGATCACGAAGGCAGAAGCGGAATATAGAACTGCCTGCCAGAGGATCGATGACGCATTAAGAAAGCAGAAGCAGAAAGCGGAAACCAGTAAAGACAGCCTTACGGTAAAAGATCACTCCGTCCTGCACCGGGCTGAATTCACCGGTGGTGGAAGTGTAAAAGCCCTGGCACCGGAAGTGGAAAAGATCGCGGAAAAACCGTTCAACCGGTTAAGTGATGCCGATAAGGCACTGGTCCGTGATTATCTAAGACAGAACCTTTTGGCGTTTAAGACCCGGATGACCAGGAATATCAACAGCCATCAGAGGCTTTCCATGAATCTGGAGGAAACGCTCCGGGAAGCGATAAGGACATGCGGAAAGCCCATGAGCTTAATCTATAAGCTCCCGCGGCGCGGAAAGGCGGACCTCGTCCTGATCCTCGATGTATCCGGCTCCTGCAAGGCGGCATCGGAGCTCATGCTGACCTTTATCAGCATCTTAAAGGAGATCTTCCCGCGTGGATGCAGCGCGTTCGCATTCGTAAATTCCCTCTACGACATCTCCGGGATCTTTGAAGCTGGAAACGTGGAAGAGAGTGTGCAGGAGGTTCTGGGCCTCATTCCGCGCGCCGGACAGTATTCCAATTATGAAGTCCCACTGCGGGATATGTGGGAGCGGCACCGCAACCGCATCACGAAGGACAGCATGGTGATCTTCATCGGAGACGCGAGGAACAACAAGAACGACCCGGGAAAGGAATACATCCGCAATATCTGCAGGAAGGCAAAGCACGCCTACTGGCTCAATACGGATGCAAGTGATAAATGGGACCAGGGCGATTCCATTGCGTCCGTGTACGGGAATTACGCCAGGATGTATGAAACAGTCAACATCCGGCAGTTATTGGGATTTATCATGGAGATGAGGTAAGCATATGGCAAAACATCATTTTATGCTGGCCGTCGATGGCCAGTTTGGACAAGATTATCCGGAACTTTACCGGATCATAGAAGGAAAATTACGGGAGCAGGGGAGAGAACCGGGTCCGGATATCCGGGCAGGAAAGTCTTCAGGTGGAAACTTGAAAATCCTGTTGCCGGGTGGATCCATGATCGTTGTACCAAAGAGTGAATTGCGGGAAGGGAAAGCCGCCAGGGAACTCCTCAATATCTCCGGCGTGACCAAGCAGGCGAATGCGGATAAAAACGCATGGAGGGCGGAAGTGGCGGAGATGATCCACAGCCTGGAGCCGTTTGACGAAGCAAGCGCGAAGATCCGGGAAAAACTTGAAAAGCCGGAGTGGCCGTTTACCCTGGCTGTGATCAAGCAAGGCAAGGAGCGCCGGCTGGTGCTCCATTCTGAGGAATGTCAGGATGATAAGGCATCCATCGTCCTGCAGACGGACCGCCTGCGCCCATGCGTAGGAAATCTGCCCCTTTTACGGTCCGTCCTGATGGAAGCGGCAGAACGGCTGGCAGACCGGGTCCATGAGATCAAAAAACACCGGAGCCAGGAATTACGGGAATCCTTCTTAAAGTCTCAGAAATCCATCCTCCGAAAAGAGATCGCAAAATGCACCCTTTCGGAATTAAAGGAACTATCCAAGGGGTATGAGGGCATGCAGGTCAAAGTTACCCGCGCATCCGGGGATGTGACCGCCGTGGTATCCTATCAGGGCATGGACTTCCAGTGCCGGGTCTTTTCGGAGACCGGGATGCCGGAGGTGACTGCTTACCAGGATTTAAAGGATGTCAAGTGTATTGCCACAAAGCTTACCACCATCAAAAACCCGGCCGCCTTGGACGATCCATTTACGGCCAATACGGAAAAGTATCTGTTAAAGGAGCTTGCAGGACGAAACCAGGCACTTTCGGACGCTTTAAAAGCAGTGGCGTTTGCCATGACATCAGAACCAGAAAACGACGATGCAAAATTATTACGAGAGCGGGAAAAAGAATACCGGACATGGCTGATCCCATGGATCGACGGCAATCCCTGTTTGAAAAAGAAAGAGGTCCGGTGCACCTTCCGGTTTTCGGACGGATACCCGGTCATGGAAAACGCGACAGGCTCCATCGCGTTTCAGGCATCCGGCGCGAAACTTACCGATAGCGAAGGATATTGGCACTTTAAGGAATGCGAAAAGAGCAGGCTCCAGGACCGGTGCCGCAATTACGCACGCGAGGCATTCGCGGCCTATGACAGCGTGGAATGTGAAAAGGGCTGTGCCGGCATCCTATACGGGGATACCACGCTGACCATCAAAAAAGGACGGGTTACATTATGGGGATACCAGTTTAAGACACCTCCCTTCCAGGTTTCCGTCCCGGCATGGAAGAAAAACCTGGAAAAACATGTGAAAGCGATCGACGCGGAATTAAACCGTCTGGCAGAAGAGGAGGAAAGAAAATTCCGGACCCGGTATCAGATCTTTTTTGATTCCCTGCTGGCCCGTGACATCCTGGAATTTATCATCGCCAATGAACACTACATCACAGCCAACGCGGTCGCGCAGGCCATGCGTGGCACCGCCATTGCTTTGGATACGGCGATCAAAAAGACGGATGGCTGTGGCCGGTACCGGCTGGTCGATGCCGACGAGATTAAAGGAATGGTCAAGATCTTAACGCGCCTTACCTTCCTCCAGCCGGTGAGCTTAAAGGGAACGTACGGGACCTTTGAGATCTTAAAGGTTTCTGCGGTACTGTCCACGGACCTTGACCGGCTGCGGGAGACCACGAAAGCGGCGGATGCTGCGTGGTCTGGCAAAGAGGAAGAAATCCGGAAAAAGATTCGGGAAAACAAAGAAATGACAGACCCGGAAGCGGAATGGTATTTGATCAATGTCATCTTAAGGGCAGACACATCCGACGTGCCGGCCTTTACGGATTTAACGTCCATCCTCTCTAACACAGTCGTGACCGCAAGGCACGAGGAAGAGATCCGCGACTGTGCGAAACGGATGCCGGACATCGTCAGACAGTTTGTCAAGATCCGGCGCTCACAATCAGAAGATATGACAGAAAAGAAGCGACTCAAATTGTTGTTACCATAAGAAAAACAGAAAAGAAGAAAAAAAAGAAACAAGGAAGGGCATTCCCGGAAATCCGGGGGTGCTCTTTTTTGATGCGTCAGGAAAATTTCAGGATGCGACATACTGAATGCAAAGCGTCTGTTATGTGACAGAGAAAGAGGGGTGCTGTTATGCTAACGATCAAAGAGCCATACGAATGAGCCGGACGCCGGTGTGGACTGCATATCCGGCTGAATGCGCCTGCAGATGGCGGCAGGGAACCCGCCGTTACAAAAAATAAGGAGGATAAGAAATGTTCCGAACAAAACAGAAATTCCGGCGCTTTTTGGCCTGGATCCTTTCCGTCGTGATGATCCTGATGAACCTTTCATTGGAATCCATCGCGGAAGAACCGGTCTACCAGAATTACCTGGATGGCTGGAAGGTTGACGTCGCCTGGAATACACTTTCCAAAGACTACACATGGAACGCCACGTCCGATGAGATGAAACAGCCAAAAATCGTGGTGACCTACCGGATGGATCATGCCGCAAAGGATTATCCGGCCGGGAGCCTTTCCTTCGTGATCCCGGGAATTGGCGGCGTGAAGCGCTCCGGCACCGTCAAGGCGGATAAGCTGGCAGCAGACCAGGGCGATTCCGAATGGAACTACGACTGGGATCCGATGAGTGATACCTACCGTTTTACCAACAAATTTGCCGTATCATCCGGGCAATCCGTGTCCGGTGGTTTTGAGCTTTTATGGACCCTGGAAGCAAGGGACTGTGAGAATGGGTACACCATGGAGTCATCCCCGTACTTTTCCGTTGCGGATGCGGGAGGCATCCAGATGGAACCGTTATCCTTTGCTTTTGCGTCCACGCCGGACCGTTACCGGATCAATATGACCCGGCAGACCATCAGCGGCTCGGCGTATGAGAAAGAAAATAAGGACTACATCTGGTACGACTGTTTCGTATCGTTTGATAACGACTGGTTAGCAAGAGGACTTTATAAATCCACCCTGGCCATGACGGTATCCGGAGCCGGTACGTCCGGTGATGATGTAATCGTCAAGGAAGGAAACCGGTATAAGGAAATCCCGGTATCTGTATCCGGGGATGACCTGACCTTCGACCTTTTTACGGAGCGGTACGGAAACCTAGTGGAACTGGATTCATCTGGGAACCGGCGCACCTACACAGTCTCCTACCGGATCGGATTTAAAAAAGAGACACTGGAAGGCGATGAAGTAACCCTTCACGCCCATCTGGACCGGTTATATGAGGATGATGAGGACTGGACGGTGGACGCAGGGGAAAATGAATGCGTCGATGCGGACGATACCTTTACCCTGCACGGCTACAGCTTCAGTCATGCCGGTTATACTTACAACCAGTGGTCCGTTAACTACCAGCATGAGATCTACGAATGGACGAACCGGCATGACGCTCCGGTAAAGGAGACAGACCGCCTGAACGCGACCGGACTTTATAGCGGTGCGGTTGTTCCGTTTGTCCTGTCCGGCACTTCCAACCGGAATTATTCGTCCGGACGGAGTGCCCGCGCACCAAGACGTGGACGTATGGCCGTTGCAAGCGCATCGGAGGCGCAGATAGCCGTCACATCAGAAACCGGAGAGGACCGCTTAGGGGAAAATGATGACCATGACCCGGAAGACGAAAAGGAGTCATCCTCTACGGAACAGGATGATACGTTCTGGAAACCGTGGTACCGGAAACTGATGGGAAAGAAACCGGAAACGGATCCGGAAGAACTTCCGGAAAACTGGGATGATCTTTCCTGGTATGAGCATGATCTGGTTTCCGAAAATGCGGACTTTTCTGATGCCGTCACATTCGGCGAGAAATATCCGGAAGAGGCGGATGTTATTACGGCAACGGATTCCGATGCGGAGGAAGACGAAGACTACCTGCCGGATATTACCTTAAGCCAGGCAAATACTTCCATCTGGAGCAGGGTCATGGGTCTTTTTGCCATGAAGAGCTTCGCAGCGGAAACAGATGATGCGGAGAGCGTTACCGCGTCTGATGACGGCGTGGGAAAGGCAACCGCCTCCAACGCGCCACGCAAAGCTGCGGCACAGGCAGATGAGGATATCAAGGAGACTACCGTTACCAGTAGCGGCATTTCCGAGAATCAGCGCTATGGTTTGGCCCTGGGCGATGACAAGATCGCTGTCTATTTAAAAAACGGCACCATGCGGGCCCTGGAAGACCACGAATATGACATGGCCTTTGTGCGGGTTTTACCAAATGGCGGCGAGACCGTATACGATTACGAAGTATACGGGGCTGAAAGCCAGGATGAAGCACCGGATCAGTATAAGCTTCTTGCGACCGGAACGACGGATGCCGGCACGGTCCATCAGCTTCCGGACGGTGTCAAGGCAGTCTACGTCCTTGTTAAGGACATCGACGGCTCCTACTCATTCCAGCTCCAGACCGGCGTGCGCCTGCATTTAAACTGGCAGGAAGAGCAGGCGAAAGAGGAATCCGAGCGTGTGGACCATTCCGCAAGGCTGGTGAACTTCACTTACATGCGGTCCCTGTACCGGGATGGTAACGGGGTCTTAAAAAATGACTGTGCCAAGACGGTCGATGACTATGGCGGCACTTATGGAAAAATCCTGGCAGACCGTGACCTGGATGTATGCGGGGAAGGGATGTTGCGTGATTATTCCAATGTCTGGCTGAGAGACCCGGTAACAGCACTGGAAACCAGGGTAACAGCCGATGAATTCGCCGGAGGCGGAAGAGACGGGTTTGAGAGCGTCATCCATGCATCCGGCACCTTAAAATCCGATGAGAGCGGTACCTTAAAGAAGTTCTCACTTTATGCGGTACTCCCGGAAGGCCTGACAGCAGACCCGGATGAGGATGAGGTTACCGTGACCGGAAGCGGCACTGCATACACCGGAGGGGAGACAGATGATTTTGCATCCCATGTTTCCATCCGGCAGACGGAGTGGAACGGGAAGACCACGATCGTGGCGGATTTTGATTTCTCGGATGCCCCGCTCGCATCAGAGCAGCTTACTTCCGTATCCATGGCATTCCCGGTAAGCCTCACTTACGCGGATTTTCTATCTCTTGGAAACAGCTATATGCCGGAATCGGCCCTGATCGCGCACGATGAAGGCCTCGCAAAGATCAGCGGAAGCTATGTTCGTACGGATCACTATGACCTGGACGAGGATGGGGATACCGAAGAAAAGCATGCCTACTACTCCACACGCGTGACCATCAAGGAAGACGCGACCGAGTGGAGAGAATATGTATCCAAATATGTCAAGAGCGGTTATTCCACCGGTTTCGTGACTGATACCGTGGCAAGGCTCTATAATGACGCGGAAGATGCAGCCAAACAGGAAAAGTCCGATTACTCTTACCGCTTGGATTTCGGCCTTGGTTCTTCTAATGCAAAGAATATCGTATTCTTTGACCGGATCGAGCAGGGTGCAAAGATCGCGCAGACGGGAGAAAATAAGGACAGCTACCAGACCATCGTCAGCGGCTGGCAGGGCACCTTCCGGGGTGTGGATACCACGCAGGCAGAAAAGATGGGGCTGGTCCCGACCGTATATTATTCCACGGACAAAAATCAGGAATTTGATCTAAGTGCCTCCGGATGGAGTACGGACGCACCAGCGGATTTTTCGACCGTAAAGAGCATCGCTGTTGCCCTGGACACTTCCAATATGGCGGACGGACTGATGAAGACCAGGCAGATGGCATACGTGCTCATCAACATGCGCGCGCCGAAAGACCGGAACCTCATCGAAAAACGTGCTGTTAACCAGTACACGGTGCAGTACGACGCGTACGGACTGACCGGGCAGTATGAGACAACCTATACCTTAAGCTCTGCGCAAACGCAGGTAAAGCTCCTGGACAACATCGGAAAACTGGTCCTCCAGAAGGTGGACGGGGATAATCTCACGAAGACCGATGAGGACGGAACGGAACATTTCGCTGCCCTGACCGGCGCAAAGTTCCAGGTTTACGGACCGGATGGTGCCGCACTGTTCGCCGATGGAGGAAAGGATTTAAACTCCATGGGCCGCATCGTGATGAACAACGTGCGCGCGGGGACATACGCATGGGAAGAGGTACAGGCACCGGCCGGATATCAGAAGATTACCGGAAAGCATACCTTTACTGTAACCGACATTCCGCAGACAATCGAGATTAAAAACGGCCGGATTCCGGGAAGCGTGACGCTGACCAAGCTGGACGCTGACGATGAGACCCGCGGACCGATCGCCGGGGCAGGATACCAGCTTTACCAGGCGGACGGTACCCAGATGTTTCTTACTGGTTCGGACGGAAACTACACCTACAGCGCCTCCGGACAGGAATCTTCCTGCACAACAGGCACAGACGGGACCCTGACCGTAAACGGGCTCCCGTGGGGAAGCTATTACCTGAAGGAGACCGAGGCGCCGGCAGGCTATGAAATGGATGAAGCCCCGGTATCCTTTGAGATCGGAAAGGCCCAGTATGATGCGGGAACTGATACGATCCATACAGCCGTTACCGCAAAGGACGCAGAAAAGGCTGCATCCATCCGTCTGACCAAGTATGACGCAGTCAGCGGAAAGACGCTTAAAAATGCCTACTACGACGTGGCAGTAAGAAAGGCGGACGGCAGTTACCGGAAGTTATACGAATATTTAAAAACCAACGCGGCCGGAGAACTGACGGTAGAAAACTTAAAGTTTGGCCATTACCGCTTCACCGAGGTTGTACCTCCGGCTGGATATACCCTGGCGGCAGAACCGGTGGAAACAGACCTGGATTCAACCACCGCAGATACTGTGGTAAAAATCAGCCAGACCGATAACAGAAAGACTGGCTCCGTGAAACTGATCAAGCTGTCTTCGGACGGCATGCCGCTTTCTAACGCAGAATTTGCCCTCTATCAGAAGGCAGAGGATACAGGAGTGGCAGGTGCAGACACCCTGATACAGGAAGGGCTGGTAACCGGGGCGGACGGAGCCACGGCTATCATCGATCAGCTGACCTGGGGTGATTATTATTTCCTGGAGACGAAAGCCCCACAGGGCTATCAAAAATCAGATGCGCAGTTATCTTTTACTGTGGATGCCTCCAATGCGGACGCAGTCCAGACTGTGCGGGTCGCAGATGAAAAGATTTTAGGCTCCGTGACTTTAACCAAGATGGATGAAGCAACAAAGACGAAGAAGTTAAAAGATGCGCAGTTTAACCTGTATAAAAATGACGGAAGCCTGGTAAAAGAAGGACTTACCACGAACGGAGATGGTGCCATCACGGTAACGGGTCTGGAGTGGGGCAGCTACTACTTCGAAGAGACCAAGGCACCGGCCGGATACGGAATCAGCCGGGACAAGGTCCGTTTCTCAGTCAATGAAGCAAACTGTACGACCACGCAGGCGCTGACCTGCTATGATCCGGCGGAACAGGTGCAGATCACGATCCGGAAGGAGATCAATGAATGGTATGAGCCGTTTGGAAGCGCGACATTCCTTTTTGAGATCGCTGGCACGGATGTAAACGGCACTGCCCATACCTGGAATAAGAGCATCACACTGGTAAACGGCGCCACCACTGGAAACGTCATTCTTTCCGGGATTCCGGCCGGAACTTATATAATCCGGGAACGGGATACGGAACGTTATAAACTGGATGGCATTACTGCAGGAGCAAACGTAACGGTAGCCGGTGATACGGCAACCGCAGTCCTCACATCCGAAAAGGAGGCGGAAGTAACGTTTGCTAACAGTATCTCCCAGTATGAGAAGTTCAGCCATACCGGCAATACCACAAACGTGGTCAATGCAAAGACGAAGCTGACCGGACTGCAGGTGGCTTATAAAGGGCCTGCCACGATCGAATCCGAGACGGAAAACAGTTATACATTTACTGCGGATGATCTGGAAGCAGTGGCCTTTTATGACGATGGAAGCAGTAAGACTATTCGCTTTTCAGATCTGGAGCTGGATCCTGCTACAGTGACCGGAAACAACAACTCTTCGGGTGCCGGTTATACCGTAAACGTTTCCTATACGGAAAATGGCATGACCGTATCCGGAAGCTTCAGTGTGGAAGTAAACTTACAGATCCCGCCGCAGCCGTTTACGGTAACCTATGATGCAAACGGAGGATATTTTGGCGAAGATACTTCTAAAACACTGAACCAGGTGACTTATGAAAGAAAATCCAATGTACCGATCACAAAGATCGTAAAAACGGATAACGTCAGCGATGATGGAGCTGCCTACAGTGGTGGCTACGGAAACAATCAGGAGAAAAATACGGTCATTACCATTCCTGGAGCAAAAACGCTGAAGGTTACGATCACTTATCAGACGGAAAATACCTCATACGACTGGGTATGTTTGTACGAAGGAACGGACATTACACCAAACAAATCGAACTATGGTGATTCCATGAGTGGTAAACTGGGTGGTCAAACAAAAACCACGAAGGAGTTTGAGATCCAAGGTGATACCGTGCAGATCTTCTTCCGGTCAGATGCAAGTGCGGATGTTTATTATGGCTTCTATACGGTTGTGGAAGGTACAGGAGAAGAATTTGCAGTTACTTCTGGAGAGGAATTACGACCGGATCATCCGACAAGAGAATTCGCAGGATGGTATACCGATGAGACATGCACAGACGGAAATGAATTTTCCACAGAGAATTGTTCGGAAGATGTGACCGTGTACGCAAAATGGAAGGCTTTAACAGCAACTCTGTTAAGCTCTTATAACACCATCAGCACACTGCAAGCGAAAATGGTAAATATCGCAGGAACAAAAGCCGAGATTACTGCATTCTTACGTTCCAATACAAAACCGACAGATGAAAATATGACGGATGCTAATGTGATATCGGAAAGTGATTCCGAGACACCAATTTACTTATGGAAGGATGGAACAACCTTAAAATGGTGGACGAAGGCGGAAAAGGTAAATGTAAAAGCTTCTTTGATTCATCTTTTCAGCGGATATTCATCATTAACGGATCTCAGCGGATTGATCGATTGGAATACCGGGTCTGTCACGAATATGTCGTACATGTTCTATAACTGCAAAGATCTTACGGATTTGAGTGGACTTAAAAACTGGAATACCGAAAAGGTCACGGATATGTCGAGCATGTTCAGTTACTGTAGCAATCTTACGGATTTGAGTGCTCTTGGAAGCTGGAAAACTGGAACTGTCACGAATATGTCGGCCATGTTCAGTGACTGTAGCAATCTTACGGATTTAAGTGCTCTCGGAGACTGGAATACCGGAAACGTTACGAATATGTCGAGAGTGTTCGGCCGCTGCAGAAGTCTTGCGGATTTGAGCGCTCTTAAAAGGTGGAATACCAGATCTGCCGCGAGTATGGTGTGTATGTTTGCTGACTGTGGAAGCCTTACGGATTTGAGTTTGAACGCTCTTCAAAGCTGGGAAACCGGAAACGTCACGAATATGTGGGGCATGTTTCAAGGCTGCAAAAGTCTTACGGATTTGAGCGCTCTTGGGAGCTGGGACACTGGAAAAGTCACGGATATGTCGAGCATGTTTCATCTCTGCAACAAACTTACAGATTTGAGTGGGCTTTTAAATTGGAAAACCGGAAAAGTCACGGATATGTCGTTAATGTTCTATAACTGCAGTAGCCTAACGAGCTTGATTGGACTTTCAAATTGGGACACCGGATCCGTTGTGAAGATGTCGGGCATGTTCAGTGACTGTAGCAATCTTACGGATTTAAGTTTGAACGCTCTTCAAAGCTGGGAAACCGGAAACGTTACGAATATGTCGAGTATGTTCAGTGGCTGCAGCAATCTTCATGATATAAACGTTCTTGCAAACTGGAACACTGCAAAAGTCACGGATATGTCGAACATGTTTATGAACTGCAAGAATCTTGATGATTTGAACGCTCTTACAAGCTGGGATACCACGAACGTCAAGGATATGTCGTACATGTTCTGTGGATTGAACAAGATTAAGCATGTGGAGACTCTGGAAAGTTGGGATACCACAAACGTCAAGAATATGTCAGGCATGTTCTCTTTTTGCAGTCTTACGGATGTGAGTGCTCTCGCAAACTGGAAAACCGAAAACGTCGAGAATATGTCATGGATGTTCAATAACTGCGACTTGACGGATGTGAATGCTCTTGGAAGCTGGAAAACTGGAACTGCCACGAATATGTCGTTCATGTTCTATGCTTGCGACCTTACGGATGTGAGTACTCTTACAAAATGGGATACCGGACGCGTCGAGAATATGTCGAACATGTTCAATGGTTGCGACTTTACGGATTTGAGTGGACTTGAGACATGGAATACTGGACGCGTCACGAATATGTCGAGCATGTTCTCATACTGCTATAAACTTACTGATGCATCAGCGATCAACGATTGGGATATTTTAAAAGTGACTAATTTTGAAAGCATGTTTATCGGCTGTTCATCCCACCCGACGTTCACCAAACGCGCCGGCACATGGGACAGCAATGGCACTTTTACCCCAACATCATAACACAATCAATTTTACAGAGAGGACTGGCACCCGTCAGCCCTCTCTTTTTCTGCCAAATTGACAAGCTGCCTTCGTTTCAGCCTTTTCTCCACGCCCATCCAGGCAACATTCCGTTTCCGAAACGCCTCTTCCTACTTTCTGCCATTTTTTCATCATCCGTATCCACATACTGAAGACATACATATCAAACAAGGAAAAGAGAAAGGAGAAAATGATATGGAATTAAACGATTTCACAAAACAATTGGAGCAGGTGGACTGGCACGAGGAAACGGACCGGAGGCATCCGGCCACACTGATCCCTGCCTTGGAAACCATCTCAAACAGCTTCAGCTTCCGCCCAAAGGCACTGGTGGAGGCTGTGAATGCGAACCCGAATGCCGCATATAACTTCGCGATCTTATCCTGCGCATGCGCCATCTCCATGGCGTATACGTATCTTTGCGATGAAAAGCGGGGCGGACACTGGGACGAGAGAAATCTCGCCTCCCAGCGATATTTTTATGAGCATTTCGATGCCTTAAAAGAAGCATTCAACAAGCTGGCAGGTTTCCCAATGCCGTTTAGGGAGGAACCAAGGTTCCAGTATTTCCAGGATGACTGCAGACTGCCAAGAAAAGAAAGGCTCTATCAGGAGTTATGCACGTTTGACTGCGTGCACCACACCTTACAGCAGAGTCTGGCCGGTGCGTTCGTGCTTGCGATCGCTACGGCAGTACCGGAAAGCGGTATACAGGCAGACCAGGGCTTCCCGCTTATTTAGGAGGAGTTTATGAGCAAAGGAGAGAAAGAAAGCAAAGCGAAAGATATCCGACTCAAGAAAAAGCTGTTAACAGATTTCGGTTTTCGTATCACGAAAGAGATCGAAGATAATCTGGAACAGGCGGGATCGGACATTGAACGCGAAAATTATGTTCTGGGCCTGATCCACGGCTTTTTTGACCGCAGGCAGGAAGCAGACAGACACACATAAGGAGGGACCGGCATGGAGAAACAGAGATACCAGGTTTTCCGTACCCTTGTGTACCATTACAGGGACGGCGTAGTCACCGAATCCAAGAAAAGCCTGGGATACACCTGGGCGGTTTCCGAAAAGAGTGCGATCCGCAACATGCGTTACCGCGAGCGGCATAAGCCCGTCAGGGAAAGCCTGTATGGCCCCGCGGTCAGTGAACGTTATACGGCAGTGATCGACTGAAAAAAGATCCGGCTCATGCTGGAAGAATACGAGTGCCAGGGGCGTCTCTTTGGAACGCCCCCGATTTTAAAAGGAGGCCATTATGGCAAAAGCAAAAGCAGGAACATTGAAAAAACAGCGTGCGGACCAGATCAAAACCGATCTTTCCCGATTGCAGGACGTTCTTCCTCGTCTTGGTGAACCGTCCTACCGGTTTGATGTCGGGGAGAGGATCCGGTACGGGAGCATGGAAGAAAGCATTGTGGAAGAAGTTTTATCGGATGGGAAGATCTACGTGATCCGGTGTACCAAGCGGAAAACAGGGACAGAAACGGGCGAGACCGTATGTTATGCGGTTCCGTGGACGCAGATCCGCCCGCTGACAGAAGCCGTCACCGCACTGGAGCGAAACCGCGATATCAGGCTGTCTTTCAGCCCGTATACCATCGAAGGAGTCTTAACCAGGTATTATCATTTCGGTGTGGATATGGATCCATATTATCAGAGAGGGTATGTCTGGGAGCAGGAGGATAAGGAACTTCTGATCGACAGCATCTTTTCCAACATCCGGATCGGAGAGCTGGTTTTTGCTAAACGGGATTACGAAGTATGCCAGTCATCCGGATCCCTTTACGAGATCCTGGACGGCAAGCAGCGCCTGGATGCGCTCCGCGGTTATTACGAGAACCGGTACCCGTACCATGGCTATTATTTTAATGACCTTGGCGCCCGCGACCGGCGTGTATTCTTAGAACGCACCATTCCGGTCGCGGACCTGATCCGCCCGGATGAAGAAACGATCCTGCGATGCTTCCTGATGTTGAACCGTACAGGAAAACGTATGGACGCAGCGCATTTAAGTTCCGTAGAGGCAATGCTTCAAAAGCTTCAAGAAGAAAAGAAAAGTAAGGAGAAAGAGGTATGAAAAAATATACGAAACAGTGGCTGCTCATTCTGGCACTCACATTAACCTGCGCCGGATTATCCGGATGCGCGTTATTAAAGGAAAAAAAGAATGAGTTGGACGGGACCATCACAGGAAACACCTATCAGGCAGCATTTTATTCCAACGACGGAGATAAGTTTATGACGATGAGCGGGCAGAAGATCAACCTGAAGTCCAATATCGTGGATGAATACACGTATACATCGGGTGGCTGGGGTTATGTCCAGACGTTGTCCAGCGTCGTGACCGTCATCATTGACGGACGGGAAGTGGAAAGCTGCGGAAGCACCATGATCTTTGCGGAAGACGGACTGGAACCGGAGGTGGATTTTAAAGTTCCGGAGATAATCACCAGCACGGCATCCGGGATCGCGGATAACACCGCGGTCGCCGGGGTCGTAAACCGGTACCGGAACCTGTTCGGGAAATCACGGGTTGTGGTCATCCAGTCCCAGCTTGGCGACCCGATCTGTGCATATTCCGGAGATAAGGTGTACTGGAAGGTCTGCGATGACCTTCCGAAAACGACCAAACTCATGGTTGACGAGAAGGCCCTGTATATCCACCGGGCCAATTTCCAGATTATCGATAAGGCACTGTTGCAGTAAGAAAAGCAGACGAACAAAGGAGAAAAACATATTATGAGAATTGATCTTGATTATATCAAAAAATGGATGAAAATTTCCGATGAGGAATTAATGGAGCGCCTGGTAAAGGATGCGGTCGGACTGCAGGAAGAAGCGAGGGAACGGGAGCATCAGGCAATCGTTAAAGAACGTATGCAGGATAAAACCTACAATACCGCATTCATGCGGGAGTTCTTTGCGAGCTACAACTATCTGCATGACTACTTCTCAGACAAAGAGATCCTGATTGCGTGCAAACACCATGCGGCAAAATCCGATATGGCAAAAGAAATTGCAGTTCGCGGACACCGGGATGAAACATCCTTAGGCATTCGTTTTGTGAAGCATACACGCACGGAATTTACAGAAAGTAGGAGCGGCTGGTCACGTACCGTGATGGATAATGGAACCATCGTCCTGATGACAAGTCCGTATCAGTCCAGATTTGCCGGAAAAGTCATCGAGGAGCTGCTGCTGCAGAAATTACCGTATTTAAAGGATTTCGCGGTCAGCATCCACGGGATTTACGACAAAGAGCAGGATCTCGTTTTCATCAAAAATCCGGAAAAGGCAGAGCATAACTGTGACGTCAGCCTGTACATTTCTGCCGGTGACCTGCTGTCGCGGAAAACCGGAACGGAGTTACTGAAGAGGCACAAAGACTACTGGCATGACTATGGCAACGGGAAATACGATGATGCCACAGAAAAATTCCTGGCTGGTCCATTTGTACAGAGGTTCTTAGCAGCTACGCAGGAATTTGCAGACAAGGAGGAAAACTAAATGGGAACCGAGCATATCACATACAGACATTTTGGATCCGAAACCTTTCATCCGGAATATTTTGGAAAGATCGTAAATGATCCGAGCCGTAGCAAGCCGTATGGCGGGTTGTGGGCATCACGCGTGGATGCAAGCCACGGATGGGAAGAGTTCTGCAGATGTGCGCACTACCAGACAAAATCCCTCCGGAAGCATTTTGATTTTACGATTCTGCCGGATGCGAACGTGTATACGATCCGCTCAATGAGGGATCTTACTGTTCTTCCGATGCGTAAAAACCCGAATCCGGCAGTATACGGAATGTACCTGCCGGACTTCGAAAAATGTGTCCGACTCGGGATTGATGCCGTGGAACTGGCATGGTATGGAGATGAGTTCAGGCAGGCCGGCAGCGGCCCTGTCGGAAATGCGCTTCGGTCATGGGATTGTGACTCCATCGTCATCTTAAATCCGGACATCATCCTGACGGAGGAGGTCACCAAACAGCGAAAAGAACGCTGTTTGGATTGCGCATACCTGGTAGAAGATGAGAACGGTAACTGGGTCTGCGATGACTGCGGCAAAAACGTGGAAATGATCCCAGATCATGCGTGCAGTGCGGAACAGAACTGGTAAGGAGCAAAAAAGGACAAAAGAAGAGGAGAGAGAAAAATGGCAAGTATTAACGGATTAACAGTCAAAAAATTAAAATATTTTGAAGGAAAGGAAGGAGCCGCGGCGCAGGGTGACCTATACCTCGGGAACAAAAAGATCGCATTCTGGAGCCAGGATGCCAATGGTTGTGTCGAGGATAACCTTGATATGGAACCAGGATACAGCGAGCAGAAACTCCGTCAGGCGATCATCGCAGCACATCCGGAAAAACACGAAGAAAAAATCGCGCAGAATGGAGAACCGTATACGCTTGATTACGAGCTGGAATCCCTGATGACGGATCTACTTTCCCTGATGGTAACGGAACAAGCCTGGGAACAGGCGGTCAAAGCTGGATATGCCGGACTGTTTGAAATCGCAGACGGATTCCACTGCAAAACGTGGTACCTTTCCAAGTGGTTGTACGAAAGCAGAGCCCGTACAGTGGAAGCCGTTAAGGCAGAAATTCCAAAGCCGCAGCTGGACCAGGCACTGGATTCCATGTTTAAAAATGAAAGACTGAAGGAATCTGTATTTTGGTCAAAAGAGGATTTTGTGATCGGTACCTCACTGGAATTGGACAGCGTCATGAGAGATGCCGCAAAGGAAGGAGGATACTGATGGAAAGCAAGAAGAAAGAGGAAATCTTAGCCAGATTGAGCGAGTTGGAAACCGAATACCAGATGCGGATCCTGGCAGCCGTGGAATGTGGAAGTCATGCATATGGCTATGCATCCGCAGACAGCGATTACGATATCCGGCTAATCTACGTATATCCGATGGAACGGTACTTAAGTCTCTCATCACCGAAGGATTCCATCAGGGTGATGGAGGGCGATCTCGACATCAGCGGATGGGAGCTAAAGCGTACCTTATCACATGCTGCAAAGTCCAACGCCACGTTCTGGGAGTGGGTACAGTCCCCTGTGATCCTGGACCGTCTCAGGTTTATGGAACAGCTAAAAAGCACCGCACGTCCGTACTTTGCGGAAAAGCCAATCCTTTACGCGAACAGGGAAATGCTCCAGTCGTTCCGGAAGGAAGTAATATCCGGAAGGAAGCAGGCAAAGAACTGCCTCGGTATCATGAGAACCGCCATGCAGGCTATCTATACGATGCAGTACCATACGGCGCCACCGGTCGATATCGTGACGTTAATCAATCAGACTGTGCTGCCAGGCACGCAGGACGCAGAAGAGTGCAGGAAACTGCTGGAGCTATGCAAAAGCGGCCATAAGGATGCACCATATACGCTGACCTGTGAATTGGCTTCCAGTATCGATGAACGGATCTGGCTGTGGTTGAATAAACATCCGGAACAGGAGAAGCGAGATTTAAAAACGTTGGATGAATTCTTCCGGTCCGTGGTTTTACGATAAATGTCGTGAACACTCGGAAGATCGGATGAATCAGAAAGCATAAGCAATCACATACAAAGGAAAGTTTCGTTAAGAGACTTTCCTTTTTTGAGCTTTTTTACCAAAAAGTGTTATCCGCAAAAAATATTTTTCCCAACGTGCGACATACTGTTTGCGCAATAATGATTCGAAAGGAGGTTGATATCATCATGGGAACTATCATATGGAAAAATGTGATCATGCTCATAGCAGTCACGGTGATCGGCATGGTTTTGGTGTTACTCGGGATTTGGAAGAAGAAATCTATGTATTTTGCGGCATTCTTTTTCCCGGGATTGCTCCTTCTGGTGTGCTCTGTGTTATTTGTGTTTGCTGAACCGTATCAGACAAAGAAAACGCTACGGACAGACTGCCATATCCTGAAGTTGAATACGCAGTATATCGTTAGCATTGACGGGAAAGATATGGAAGATATTCCGGTGAAGGAAGATGCAAGCAGAGAAGATTACGCATTGGAAATAACGGAAAATTTCAATCTTGTAGGAATGCTCCTGAAAACCGAATATTTATTACACGTTCCGGCGACCGTAACGGTCATACAATAAGCTAACCCCACCTGACTGCGTCAGATGGGGTCTTTTTGTGCCCGATGGTATTGCGTCCGCACCCGCCTTAACTCAGCAGATCCAGGTCTTTCACGCTCTTTTTCTTCTTTTCTTCAATATCCGTATAGAATTTCGCGGTGACATTGATGTTTTTATGTCCGAGGACGCTGCCGACCAGGTAAATATCATTGGTTTTCGCATACAGGGCCGTACCGTAGCTGCTCCTTAATTTATGCGGAGTGATGCGCTTATCCGGAGTAACGACAGACGCGTACTTTTTGACCAGATATTCCACACCGCGCACGGAGATTCTGCGCCGTTCCCTTGACAAGAACAGGGCACTCTCATGCCCGGACGCGGCCTGCTGCCCAGTGCGTTCCTCAAGGTACACCCGAAGGTTTTCCTTAACCTCGTCATTATAATAGACCGTTGCCTCCCTGCCACCTTTTCTTTGGATGTGGGCGGCATTTTTTGTCAGGTCGATATCCTCAAGGTCGAGGCCGACGCACTCCGACACACGGATTCCGGTCCCGAGCATTAAGGATAACATCGCTTTATCCCGCACCTGGAACCGCCCATGGTACGCGATTTCCTTCCCGCAAAGCCCAGTGCCATTTTCCAGCTCTGTTAAGAATTCCCGCATCTCATCCTGATCCATCCGGATAATCTCTTTTTCCCGGAGCTTTGGCATTCTGGTCGCATCCGTTGGGTTTACCGGAATCGCTTTAGCTTCGCAGAAGTACGAAAGGAAACTTTTTAAAGAGGAAAATCTGCGTCGGATCCCCTGAGTCCGGTTACGGGGTCCGTCATCCGGGGATGCGTCATTCCCTTCCAGATATTCCAGGTAACATTCCACATCCTGCTTGGTAATGGCTGACAGACATTCCGGCCTTTCAGCCTCGCATATGGCACGCAGGGACGCATCCGGACTGTTTCTTAAGAATGTAAAAAACATGGATAGGTCATACGCGTATGCCACGCGGGTCATCGAGGTCGTGGCGGGACGGATGCCTCGGAAATAATCCTTGCAGTAGGGTGGGAGAGCAGCTAACAGGTGTGCCAGCTTTTCCTCGTTTTTCTCATCACGTCCGGCAAAATACCGGGAATGGCTCATAAGCCATACCTCCTTTTCTTTCCCTTAAGATCCATGACATCTGTTACCGGGCCGCCTGATGGTTCCCGTGCTGCTTGATATAGTCCAGCTCCGCGGAAAGTCGCATGGACTCCTGCCTTAATGCCATCATTTCTTTCTGCAGTTCCTTTTCCTTTGCTGCCACGGCGCGCTCCTTTTCCAACTGAGCCTGAAGGGCTGCCCGTTCCATCTCATTCTTCTTATCAGCTTCCATGGATTTTAACAAACTGTCCGCCGCTGCTTTTTCTCCCTCTGCTTTTGCCAGGGCCTTTTTCAGACGCTCGGACTCATCCGTGAGCCTTAAAACGTCTGCTGCCTGCTCTTTGAGAGTAACGTCCGACTTATTCTTTTCCTTACGCAGGGAAGTAATTTCCTCATTCAGCCGTTCCGCCTGGGATATGGCGGCACTCGCCCTTGCAGCCAGACCTTCTTTTTCGCTGCGCAGGGCAGAAAGCTCCGCCTGGACCTGCTTCTGATCCTCCACCTGAGCCCTCATCTGTTCCACCTGCTCCTTTAAGATCTGCATGGACTGTTTTTGTTCCGCAAGTGCCCGGTCTGAGTAAAGGAGCCGGTCTTTATATTCTTCATTTCTCTTTTCAGCCTCTGTCTGATCCGCCTGGCTTTTCAGCAACGATGCTCGTAGTTCCTCGTTCTGTCTCTTTAAGTCCGCGATGGTACGGGCATTCTGTTTTAATTCCCCATCAAACCGTTCCCTTGCGCGTGTTTCCGCCCGGTCGCATAATTCCAGGCTCTTTAAGTAAGAGGAGAGCAGAGCCTTTGCATGCTGCTCAAAGTCTTCGATCTCCACTGCCCGTCCTGCGGATACCGTCTTTGCGCTGTTTAATTCTAATACCTGCATGATGTGGTCAAAGCCCTGCGCCTGGTTCATGCCGTTTAACGTGCAAAATTCACGGAAAGCGTTCGCTGTGTCCGGATCGATGCGAAAATTAACCTGTTTCAGTTCTTTTTCTGTTTTTTGTTCTGTATTTGCCATGGGATGCTCCTCCTTTTTTTATATTATAGCATAAGCCGGGTTCGGAGTCAAATGCAAGATAAATGTATTCTATACAATGCTATACAATGATTGTCTATACATAGAACGCTGAGAGCAATTTTTAGAGCCCGGAATGGGCTCATGGACGTTGTGAACGTCAGAAATCGCTCACGGAAATTATCAGAAAATAAGAGGGTAGCGAGACACAATAGCGAAAATTAAGCGGATTCCGGGCAAAAACAGGGTGTTTTGCTTCGTAAAATAACTATTTTACGAAGCAAATCTAAAACGGAAAAAGCTCTGAAAAAACGGGAGTATAATTGACTGTCACTACGCAAAAAATCAATGTATAGTCTGTATTACATGTTTAATATCAGAATACTCATTCTTAAACTCATTTATAGTTCCTTATGAACGCATAATAACATATATCAATAATTCAATAGAGCATTATGATATGTAATTATTTGAAAAATAAGCATTTGCGATACATTGTGTGAGACAACGCAAATCCGGAGTCGCTTAGCGCCGTTTTCGCATAAAATTAGCCTGTCTTATCCGCATACTGTCATTGAACCTATGTAAGGTATTGAGAAAGGAGAAAAAAATGAAGGAATATACATTTATCTGCCCGCATTGCGGAAAAGCTGTTGAGGTTGATGAGAACGGATATGCAGCAATCATTAAGCAGATCCGTGATGACGCGTTCCAGGCAGATCTGGAAGAGCAGAAACGTGTCATGGAAACAGAACGTGAAAAAGCTGTGGAGCTTGCAAAAACACAGGCCGCCATGGAATTCCGTGAAAAGGAGCATGAACTGGATTCCCAGATGCAGAACCTGCGCAGCGATCTGAAAGCGGCAAAGGAAAATGCAGAAACTGCCGCAAAGCTTTCTGCCAATGAAGCGGAGCAGAAATACGGTGCCATTCTCTCAGAGAAAGAATTGGAAATTGCAAAACTGCATGAACAGGTCCGCTCCGCAAAAACAGACACGGAGCTGGCAGTTGCCAAAGCCGAGGCCGAAGCGAATGAACGCTTCGCAAAACAGCAGGAAGTGGTTGCCAATCTGAAGGCCAAAAATGAAATGGCCGAAGCACAGGCAAAACTGCATGAGCAGGAGCTGGTGGCACGCTATGAAGGACAGCTGAAAGATAAGGACGCGCTTGTGGAATATTACCGCGATTTAAAGGCCCGTCAATCCACCAAGATGATCGGGGAGACTTTGGAGCAGCACTGTGAGGCAGCATTTAATCAGGTACGCGCCATCGGATTCCAGAATGCATACTTCGAAAAAGACAATGAAGTCTCTGCCAGTGGCAGTAAGGGAGATTTTATTTTCCGTGACTATGATGAAAATGGAATGGAATACGTTTCCATCATGATGGAGATGAAAAATGAAAACGAGACCACAGCCAGCAAGCATAAAAACACAGATTTCCTCAAGGAACTGGATAAGGACCGCCGGGAAAAAGGCTGCGAATATGCCGTCCTGGTAACCATGCTGGAAGCGGACAACGAATTCTACAATAACGGAATCGTGGATATGAGCCATGTATATCCGAAGATGTATGTAATCCGTCCGCAGTTCTTGATTCCGTTCATTACCATCATCCGTAATGCGGCACGAAGCTCCATCGCCTATAAGCGGGAACTTGAGGAACAGAAAGCGCAGAATATTGATGTAACAAACTTCGAAGCCAAACTTCTGGATTTTAAGGACAAGTTCGGTCGCAACTATACACTTGCCAGCGATCGTTTTTCTAAGGCAATCGATGAAATCGACAAAACAATCGATCATTTACAGAAAGTAAAGGATAATCTGTTGTCCTCAGAGAACAATCTGCGGCTTGCGAATAATAAGCTGGATGATCTGACAATTAAACGTCTGACGCGTGGAAACAAGACAATGCAGCAGATGTTTACAGACACACAGGCCCAGGCTGTGCTTCCGGAATCGGAGAAAGAATAGGAATTTTACCCATCCAGAACGGGATCGTCATTTGACGGTCCTGTTTTTTTGCTTTACCAGCATGGCACAAGATGCTCGTGACTTTAGTCATGAGAGGGCGTCACTATATATTTTCGGATGCGATGTGTGCGACAATGCAAATCCGGAGCCGCTTAGCGCTGTTTTCGCATAAAATTAGCCTGTCTTATCCGCATACTGTCATTGAACCTATATGTAAGGCATTGAGAAAGGAGAAAAAACAAATGAGAAAAGAAGGAATGACAAAGCAAGCACTTTCATCCATGGCATATTTTTTCCTACGGATGGCATTCGCAAAGGAAAATTACCCGGAGTCCGTATTGGAGGAACTTCAGTGGGTTGTCGATGATTTATTGAGCGAGGATCCGGACGACGGACTTTTGGAAGCGGTACGGGAAGAATTCGTGGAAGGCGATTATTTGCATACCCCTGATAGTTTCCCGGCGGCGGCATTTCCGTATACGACATTTCAGGAAATGCTGATGAAGCATTACCAGTATCATTTCGATGAAACACAGCCACTTGTGAACAAATTAAGTGCTATGCATTATTACAACGGAAGACCTCTGGTTGTTTTAGTTAAACGGTCAGGCGTCGCGTATGCGAAAGCAGCACAGTATCTGCATGATAAGTACAGCTGGGAGCTGGCGCGGCCTTATACAACAAAAACGTGCGACCAGAAAGACAAAGACGCATATAACGTTTTCACGGAAAAAGAAATGAGTTCGATTCCGGAATGGGAAGTTGCGTCTTATGCGGAGACTGAAGGACGTCAGTACTGTGTGACCAGGTTACAGCTTGGCATGGCAGATTTATATGTGACTGACTGGATCGGCTGCCAGATATTAAGAAAATGGTATCATGACAGACCTTTGTATATCGTCATGACTGACGCCGCGGACGGCGTCCTGATAAAGCGGATGATGGAACACGGAAGTACAGACACAGAAGCCATAACCTGTGTTCATTACGAGCGGGCAGCTCTTCATACCGTTTCCGCGGATGTTACCATCCAGGTGGATGAAATGAGTGCGGAAGATTTAGGTGAGACGATCAAGTTACTGTTCAAAAAGACAGTGAACTCACACACCGATCCGCAGCATGCTTACTTGGACCTGTATATCCACGACATCAAATGGGATACGTCCGATGATGACTACGATCCAGATGAGGATGATGAATTGGCTCTTCCGGAAACAGTGACCGTGTTCGATAGATTCCGAGTAGCAGATTATAAAAATGAGGATGGATCCATTAACGAACACGCTTTATCGGATGATGTGTCCGATTGGCTCTCCAATGAATACGGATTTTGTCATGGTGGATTCCAGATGCAGATCCTTAGCTGATAACTGCGCAAAACGGAATTGGACCAAACGAATGATTAAAAAAGGAGAAGAAGAATGAGTGCAAATACAGAACAGGCATCTATCGCAAAAAAGTGCATAGAATCAACTCCAGACGATTGCGTAACGAAAGACATGCGAATGCTTCTGCAGAACCTTGCCAACCTCGCAAACCAGGCTTCTGATGAGGTGTATGACGACGACGATTTAAACCATGGAACTGCAGGAATTCTGAGTCTTTGCGATCTGTTGGTTGCAAAAATCGACGCATATCTGGAAAATTAAATAACCTTAAATAACTGCAACGCTAAGGCAGACGGTTTCCACGTCTGTCTTTTTTTGACCAAAAAGTGTTATCCGCAAAAAATAATACTGGATTTATCGTACATACTGATGCCAATTGATCGCGAAACACTAAGATGAGAAAAGGAATTGGAAATAATTATGACGCACGAGGAATTTATTACCGCAGGGGCACAGGCAGACGTTTTGAGAATACTCAGAATCTGCATGGATTGGAGCATACGGGACGCGGCAACGTCCCTTGGAATTTCAGCCTCGTACATCAGCGAAGTAGAAAATGGCAGGAAGCACCCATCAGGCAAGATCCTGAATACTTATTCCAGACATCTCGGGCTTCCTAAGGGATTTATCGAAACATGGATTGCAATTCAGCAAAAGCATGGATATACCTATCAAAAGTTATTGCTAGAAATCTTATCGGGCCTGCGAAAATTGTAGTAACATTCGCCCAGATGGGCTTTAGAAATCAGAAGGAGGCCAGTTATGACAGCAAGCGAATTTATCGCACAACACACCGGAATTTGCTATTGCGAAGCAGTGATCGCTCCAGATGGAAGCATCGAATATGCTATACCAGGGCATGTTTATAAGTTGATCGATGTGGCGCGAGAGTCGAGGGATGAACTTGACCGCATGATGCCAATGAGAGCGGCGCCATTGCATTGGCTGATCGAACATACAGGATATGGAGCTGTGTGGTACGATCAGTTCATTCTGCCGCGCCACTATACGGACGAACAGATCCAAGCATTGCAGGAGCTTTGTGATGCGGGTATTATTGCGGATAGTAGTACCGGAATCACAAGCGCAGAAAAGACAATCTGCAAAATGCTTGACGAATTTGAGAAAACTGGAGACGAAAGCCTGTTCGAGCAGATGCCAAAGAAAAAATGTATTGCTATCAGAAAATCTGAGTGAACGCATACCTGAAGAAAACTTTTATTTTGCGTATAACGACCAAAAAGTGTTATCCGCAAAAAATAAGAAGCAAAAAAGATAAAGCATACTGAAAAAGAGACAGAACGACTCCATGCCCGACTTACACCAAGACGGGAGTTCTGTTTTCCTCTCGAACTATATTGCCCCGCATCTGCGGGGATGATGGGAGCCTCGCCTTTTTGTGGCAAAAGCCACAGAAAAAGGGATGTATCACGTTCAGATGTCAGTTTGACATCGCAAAGCTGCCCTGCATACGCAGGGATTATTTATTTTGCATCGAACCCGTTAGGGGAACGTGGCTCTCGAAATGTTTTCGCGGAAAGGAGCAAGGTATGATTTTTATGCACAAAGACCAACCGATCGCAGGGGTAAGTGTTAATAGCGGTCGTTTTTCTGTATATAAGTTACTGTCAGACCGGGAGTTGCCAGTCGGTACCATAACACAAACTCGTCAACTGTTAGAATTAAGCCTCTCAAACTGGTACTCATCACGCGCGATACCTGGCTTACGACAATCCCTTGACCGAATCGAACGGGCTCTTGGATGCAGTGTGTTCGATGCATTGGTGCGTTCCATGGGCGTCAGCCTCACGGACTGCTACTGGTTCCGGCCGGACGGAATGGAGTCACTGACATGGAAGGATGTCAATTACCATGATAACGGTTTTTCGGAAGACCTGGCCGCTGTCATTATTCATGGGGCCGATGGCCCGGTCGTGGATTTCCGGCTTCCGGACTTAACGACGGATGGAGCATTGCAAAAAGGGTGGGTTCTATTGGACGGTATGCCGGTACTGATAAAATTCGGGGATTTCGGCGATCATGCTATGGGAAAGAATCTGTTAAGTGCAAACGAAGTCGCTGCATACCGGATTGCGCAGGAAATGCAGATCGACTGTGTAGAGTACTTTCCGCTAAAGATCGGAAATACGGAAGCAGTCGTAAGCGGATGTCCGTGTTTTATCACAGACCCCAACTCAGAATTTGTATCTGCCATACAGATTGGCCGCAAAATGAACCGTGTCGGCAGTCTTTCTTTATATCATACGCTCAGCGGCATGGGGTTTAGGCAGGAACTGGACGAAATGCTCGTCTTCGACCATCTGATCCATAACACAGACCGACACGAAAAGAATTTCGGTTTTATCCGAGACGCAGAAACGCTGAAAATCGAGAGATTTGCTCCACTGTTCGACAATGGATCTTCCTTTGCATGGAACTGTAGCCTGTCGTCATCGCACAGCCCTGAGACAAAACCATTTTGCGAAACACGGGAAGCGCAGCTGGCATTGGTGCAGCATATTCCGGATATCCCGGATCCGGCGTTTGTACGTGGGATACTTTTGGAAGTATATGAACAGTTCGGGATTCCAGAAATCCGGTACCAGATCGCAACGGAAGATCTGAAACGCAGTTATGCGATGTTATCTGAGCGAATCCGTTCCGAAACTATATCGCTTGCAGGATCTTCCGTTCCAGGACAGAGCCAGACAGAAGAGGAACCAGAACGATGAGAGCGTACTTATATTATAAGGACCGCAAAGTTATATCTTTCGATCTTTGTATGTATCTAACCGGATTCTGTGTTTCTGAGGCGCGAGTTATTCAGGATTCCTTACTGCCATTTGCGATACGTTATGGACTGGAGCACGGACAATCTGCAGATATCCTGATACAGGAGTGGTTGCGATATCGTATGCTGCCGGATTACCGTCCTGACCTGGACACGGTTATGTGCGAAGCATACGGCTTAAAGCAAAGAAACGTCGGGCGAATGCATGGCACACAACATACAGCAGCCTTCCTAAATGGATGGACGTCCAAATTCGATCATTTCAGCGTATATCCGGAAAAGCCAGAGAATCTTTGCTACGTATTACAGGACCGAAGGTTCTGGACTCTGCACCTCGTATGCCCAAAACAGGAAAAAGAAAAGGAAGATGAAGAGGATCTGACCATACGATCCGGTCTGCCTGCATTTTGGGAAGAATCGGCTGGAGCCCTGCGATTACAGCAGACGTGCTATGATTGGCAAACAGTATCTTATCGGAAACACGCGGAATGGATGCACTCCATCGGAATGCAAGTGGCATGCAGCGGAAATCAGTTCACAATCAATTTTTCATTCCTCAAATACGTCCAAGAAACCGTCTGGTTATCTGATTTGATCCCGTTTTTCGTAACAGGCACTTCGGTCAAAGGACAAGTTTTGGATTTTTTCGTTGATCCACAGATGAAACAAATCGTTTCAGATCTGTTGCAATATGAGTACTGGTGCAAAGAGCAAGGCGATCAGGTATCGCTCGCGCAGCTTGGGATTGCTATCTGCGAAAACGATATTCGTCCGGTCGTCTTATTGTGACGGAACATATATGGAAGGCTGAGGCCGTTATTTCGTCCACTTTTTGACCAAAAAGCGTTATCCGCAAAAACATATTTGGAAAAGATGATACATACTGAGCATATCACAGGAATTTGAGATCGGATTGGCGATTTTGTAGCCTCAGAGATTTTTGAGAAATTTAGTATCCGCCCCGTATACACGGGGATGAGCCTATGAACCGAACTCGAAGTTGTGTGAATGCGACGATCCGCCCCGTATACACGGGGATGAGCCGGGGGATTTTGGTACTATGATAGTGGGTGATGAATCCGCCCCGTATACACGGGGATGAGCCCAAATTTTCGATTTTTTGGCACATAAGGTTATAATCCGCCCCGTATACACGGGGATGAACCTGGCTGGTGACATATGCGGATTTATTAGAGCAAATCTGCCCCGTATGTACGGGGATGAACCTTCACCTATAATTTCATAACAGTCTTTTTCTTCATCTGCCCCGTATGCACGGGGATGAACCCATGGAAGGAACAGGGTGTACAGTCGTGGGAGAATCTGTCCCGTACGCACGGGGATGTATCTCACAAATAGCCAATCCTATTATACCACAGGATGATTTGCCTCATATACACGGGGATGAGCCGCACAGAACAAGACCAGATTAAGGCTTCTGTATATCCGCCCCGTATACACGGGGATGAACCTGCGTGCGACACTCTTTGCCGCAAGTCTTACAGATTCGCCTCGTATACACGGGGATACGCTTGCTGCGCTTGCCGGAAATCAGCGCATTTTGGCAAGCGATAAGGCAAATTGCCAGATCGAAACTTTATGGAGGACAGGCAGATTTTATTTCTGTCTGTCTTTTTTTGACCAAAAAGTGTTATCCGCAAAAATGCAGACCAAATCCTACGTGCGACATACTGTATTGGACGAAAGGAGGTCTGAATTTTGGAAGGTAAGAAACGATTGGATCTGTTCGGGATCCGGAAAAGAAGCCAGCAACGCTGGATCGAGGGAACGCTTTATGAAGCGGAACACAGGCAGCTTCCGGACGCATATTTTGATCTCAAAAAAGCGGAGGCACCGGATGCATCGCAGCGTTTTTGCGAAACGGCAAATTTTCTCCTCGGAAGAACCATTGCGGCATATGAAATGCCCTTAGAGGAGGCCTGCATAAAATTTGAAGAGGAATATTCCTTCGATATGCTGGATGACTACGTTAAGATAACGTGCCGGAACGCAGAGCAGCATGCGGTCCGCAATGCGCCGCTTGCGCAGGCGATCTACGCCTCCAACAAGGAGCCCCGTTATATCGTAAAAGAGTATGATAAAAAAATAGGAAGCGTCTGGTGTGAATGGAAGCCCGGACGGAAGCACCTGATCTATTTCCTGGGACCGGAGGTGAATGACCTGCCGGACGATGAAATATATCAGAAGATCGTATCAGGCGGGGACGGCGTCATACTGGGCGCCGTCAATGACTGTAGCGATCGATCAGAGGAGGGAAAATTGTGAAATCATTATCCAAAATCTTTTACTCGCTGGGGCTGATCGTCAGCGTTGTTGTAATTCTGGTTACTGCTGCCTTTATCGTTCCGAAATTTGTCGGCATTATGCCGTATATCGTGGAATCCGGATCCATGGAACCGCAGATTCATACGGGAGCGGTGGCATTTATCGACACCCATGATAAAGACGTCGCGGTCGGCGATGTGGTTACCTATCAGATTGGCGAGACCGGCTCAAAAAAATACGTCACCCACCGCATCGTAAAAGAAGGACCGGACGGATATGTTACAAAGGGTGATGCAAATGAAGTGGAAGATGCAAATTCCGTAAAACAGGAGCAGATCGTCGGAACATACCGTTATTCGATCCCATATGCGGGCCGTTTATTCGCACAGAAATCAAAAGTCACCTTTGTGGCAATCTTCTGGGTCATCTTACTGAATGCAATGTCCATGGTCGTGAGCGCCCTGGCCGGAAAAGCAGAGGAAGAAGAACAGGAAGAAAAACAGGAGGGACAAGAACCGGCCCCGGAATCTGACGCAACACATCGGGATGATCCGGCAGCACTTACGAAGCATCCGGAAGAAGGAGAAAAGTCCGGAACACCAAATCCATAAGCAAAAAGACCCGCAGGAATCCACGCTGCGGGTCTTTTGTCTCTTGCGGATACGAAACGTACAGGATTTTCCCCGATTATACCCGGTCCGGATACTTACCCGTCCACATCGCAGGGAACCTTCTGCTGTAGTCCGTCCAGTTTCTTGGATGTTTCCAGACGTTTCTCCGTGGCGTCCTGGTACGCTTTATCATGTTCCAGGCGGGATAAAAGCTTATTCCCGTGTTTGACGCAGACGTTATGGATATGGG
>OIXA01001130.1_pt1 | contig 35095 bp, 33 predicted proteins | sample 1587721 | NCBI WGS metagenome assembly OIXA01 (sample SAMEA3888900, study PRJEB22519) | human gut metagenome | biome: human gut; feature: human-associated habitat; material: faeces | place: Denmark | collected 2013
AGGTCAAGCAGATCTCCTGCTACGGCAACGACTCCTACGGCGGCATGTCCGGCCGTGACATCATGGCTCTGTCCGTCGGCATGTACGAGAGCTGCGACTTCAACTACATGCACGAGCGCGTGTCCCAGTGCGAATATCTCGCGCAGGGCTTCTACAAAGCGGGCGTCAAGGGCGTCGTTCTTCCCGCCGGCGGCCACGCCGTGTACATCAACATGGACGAGTTCTTCGACGGCAAGCGCGGCCACGAGACCTTCGCGGGCGAGGGCTTCTCGCTCGAGCTGATCCGCCGCTACGGCATCCGCGTTTCCGAGCTCGGCGACTACTCCATGGAATACGACCTCAAGACCCCCGAGCAGCAGGCGGAGCTGGCGAACGTCGTCCGTTTTGCCATCGACCGCAGCCGTCTCACCCAGGAGCATCTGGACTACGTCATCGCCGCTGTCAAAGCGCTGTATGAAGACCGCGAATCCATCCCCAACATGCGCATCATTTGGGGCCACAATCTCCCGATGCGCCACTTCCACGCGTTCCTTGAGCCCTACCCCAACGAAGAGAAGTAAGAAGTAAGAAGAAGTAAAGCAAAACCCCGGAGAAACTGAGAAAGCGCATACCAGCGAACCCGGACGGCACGGCGCCGGTCCCCACCGGCGTCGTGCGTCAGTCGAATCCATCAAATTATTGGAGGGAAAATCAATGGCAGACAAACAGCTTACCTCAAACCGTGACGGCTTTACCAGCCGGTGGGGTTTCATCCTCGCCTGCATCGGTTCCGCCGTCGGCATGGGCAACATCTGGCGCTTCCCCATCATGGTCTCGGTATGGGGCGGAATGACGTTTCTTATCCCGTACTTCATCTGCGTTCTCCTGATTGGTTCTACCGGCGTTATCGGCGAGTTTGCTCTCGGCCGTGCGACCGGCGCCGGCCCCATCGGCGCTTTCGGCGAATGCACGGCACTCCGCGGCAACCGCAAGATCGGCGAAGGCATCGGCCTTATCCCGGTCATCGGCTCTATGGCTCTCGCGATCGGTTACACGGTCGTCATGGGCTGGATCTTCAAGTACACCTTTATCTCCATCACCGGCGATATGCATGCAATGGGACAGGACATGGCGTCCATCGGCGGCCACTTTGACGTTGTCGCGGTGAATAACGTCCCCTGCATCATTGTTGCGATCCTCGCATCCTTTGCCATCATGGCGCTGGGCGTATCCGGCGGCATTGAAAAAGCCAATAAGATCATGATGCCGGCGCTGTTTGTCCTGTTTGTGGTTCTCGGCGTTTATATCGCGTTTCTTCCCGGCTCCGGCGCCGGCTACAAGTACATCTTCACGCTTGACCCCAAAGGGCTGCTCAACCCGCTGGTGTGGATTTTCGCCTTCGGCCAGGCGTTCTTCTCTCTGTCCGTCGCCGGTAACGGTTCGGTCATCTACGGCTCCTATCTGCCGAAGAATGAGAACATCGTGACCTCCGCGAGAAACGTTGCCGTGTTCGATACGCTCGCGGCTCTCCTTGCGGCATTCGTCATCATCCCTGCGATGGCGGCGGGCGGCGCTCCTCTGGAGAAAGGCGGCCCGGGGCTCATGTTCGTGTGGCTCGTCAACGTTCTTAACGGTATGCCCGGCGGCCGTATCATCGGCGTTATCTTCTTCATCTGCGTCCTGTTTGCCGGCTTGAGCTCCATTATCAACCTGTATGAGGCTCCGGTCGCAACGCTGCAGGACAACCTGAAGCTCAAGCGCGTCCCTGCAACGGCGATCATTCTCGCTGTGGGCGGCATTGTTGCCATTTTTATCCAGAAGATCACCTCCGAGTGGATGGATGTCGTCTCCATCTACATTTGCCCACTTGGCGCGCTGTTGGCCGGCGTGATGTTCTTCTGGGTCGCGGGAAAGGACTTTGCGCTCAAGGAGGTCAACCATGGCCTCAAATCCCCGATCGGCGGCTGGTTCTATCCGCTTGCCAAGTATGTGTACTGCATCCTCTGCGTTATCGCGCTGGTTGCAGGCGCGGCGCTCGGCGGCATCGGCTGATCGACCCGATCCAATAAAAACGCGCGTATCGGCTCTCCGGTACGCGCGTTTTTTCTTGCTCTATGGCAAAAACCCTGCTACAATGAACCCCCGGATGGCGAAAACCGTCTAACGAATATCATAAAATGCTTTTAGGAACGAAACACCATGAAACAAAGCGACAATACAAACCGAACGCCTGCCAATTGGGACGGCACACCGCAGGAGGACTATTTCGCCGACTGGAACACTCCGCCGGAGGAATATCCCGCCGCGGGACGGCATCTCTCGCCGGAAGCGCGGGAAGAATACTATGCCGAGCGCGACGCCTACTACGCCCGCCGGGATGCCTACTACGCCCAGCGCGAGCGCAAGGAGCGCGCCGCGGACGAGGAAGGCGAAGAATACGAAGAGAAGTACGGCGAAGACTATGCCGACGACGCGGACGAGCCGGAGGAGGAAGAGGACGACGTTTCCTATGCCCCCGAGGACCGCGCCGAAACGCTGGAGGAGCCGAAAGAGAAGCCGAAAAAGAAAAAGCGCCGCCGCAAGGGGGGCCTTCTGCGGTTTCTTGTCACGGTCATCGTGCTTGCGATCGTCGCGCTGGTGGTCATCGGCAAAGCGCCGGTGCGAAATCCGGATAACCTTGAGCGTATTTCGGGCCGCAGTACGGTACTTCTCTGCGGCACGGACGAGGACGGCATGCGAACCGACACGATCCTTCTCCTGACGCTCGACCGGAACGAGGGCAGCATCCGCCTTTTGAGCATCCCGCGCGACACCTATGCGCCTGCCTACTATGTGCCGAAGATCAACTCGGCCTACGGCGCGGTCGGCGGCGGGGAAAAGGGCATGGAGCAGCTCATGGAGCAGGTGAAAAACGTCGTCGGCTTCATGCCGGACGGCTATGCGCTCGTTAATCTCAGCGCCTTTGTGGAGGCGGTCGATCTGCTCGGCGGGCTGGATTTTGACGTGCCCATGGACATGGACTACGACGATCCCGACCAGAACCTTTTCATCCATCTGAAAGCCGGCGAGCAGCACCTGACCGGCGAGCAGCTCATGTGGGTCGTGCGTTTCCGCTCGGGATACGCCAATGCCGACATCGGCCGCACGGAGGTGCAGCGCGCGGTGATGAAGACCGCCATGAAGCAGTGGCTGCGGCCGAAAACGCTCGCTGCGCTGCCGGGGCTCTGGCGCATATATCAGGAGAATCTCACGACCGACCTCTCGGTGCGCAACATCGTCTGGATGGCGCGCGTGCTCCTGAAGGGCATGAGCGGCGATATTGAAGCCAACGTTCTTCCCGGCTACGCTACCATGGCGGGCGATGCCTCGGTCTACATGATCGACACCTACGCCGCCTCGGCTATATTGCCGGATTACAGTCCCTATAAATGAAGCAGGCGCCCCGACCGTGGTCGGGGCGTTCTGCTTGGTTCGCGTGGTGAGAAAAACCCTTCAGTCAGCCTGACGGCTGCCAGCTCCCCTGTTAGGGGAGCCAAGATAGTATTCCGATAACCTGCTTGCCTCCCCTAACAGGGGAGGTGTCTTTTGCCGCAGGCAAAAGACGGAGGGGTTTTTCGCGCGGGGAGACGAACCTCCTGTGGAAAGTAAATGCTAAAAACTGCGACAAAGAAAATATAATTTGCAAAAAAATTTATATAAAACTATTGACAAAAGTTTTTCTTGTGCTATACTATGGTCAAAAGGTCAAAATAGGTCAAAGGAGATGGTTCCTTTTGAAAAAGACATTGTACAGTCTGATGCTCAACGAGGAGGTCGTCCGCGAGGTGGACGCGCTCGCGCACCGGCTGGGGACGAGCCGGTCGAATCTCATCAATCAGATCCTCGCCGAATATGTGAACTATACGACGCCGGAGCGCCGTATCAATGACATTTTCTCCGCGCTCGAGCAGCTCATCAGCCCCTCGCGTGAGCTTGTGCCGTTTTTCTCGCCGAACAGCAGCACGATGTCGCTCAAAAGCTCTCTGCAGTATAAATACCGCCCGACGGTCAAGTACGAGCTGGAGCTGCACGGCGGCGACGAAAACTCCATCGGCGAGCTGACGGTGCTTTTCCGCACGCAGTCCGAAGCGCTCATCCGCGCGATGACGGAGTTTTTCCGGCTTTGGAAGCGCATTGAAGATGCGCACCTGCCCGCCGGAACGGAACGGCAGTATGCACTGTACGACGGCAAGTTTGTGCGCTCCATTGCGCCGCCCACCAAGGACTGCACCGCCGACGAGCTGGCGCAGGCCATCAGCGAATACATCCAGCTTTTTGACCGGCTGATGAAGGGCTATGTGAGCGGCGAGCTGGACGCCCGTGCTATCGAGCGCGAGTGGTTCACGCAGATGCGCCGCGCCGCTGTGCTGATTTAATCCTGTATACCATTTCTTCTCTTAATTTATTAAGGAGGGATCTTTATGAACGCTGAAAAATTCACCCAGAAAAGTCTGGACGCGGTCCGCACCGCCAAATCCATGGCGGAGGAAAACCGCAACAACTATATCACCCCCGAGCATTTGCTCTATGCTCTCGTCGATCAGGACGGCGGGCTGATCCCGTCCCTGCTCGGCAAAATGAAGGTGGACTGCAACGCCGTCCTCTCCGAGCTCGATACCGCCATCGCCGCGCTGCCGAAGGTCGGCAATGTGAGCGAGGTGTATCTCTCCCCGGAGTGCGACCGCGCCATCAATGCCGCCGAGAAAGCCGCCAAATCGATGGGCGACGAGTACATCTCCGTCGAGCATCTGATGATCGGCATCTTCGCCGCCGCCACGCCGGCGATCAAGCGTATTTTCTCCGACCACGGCATCACGAAGACCGCCTTTACCGAGGCGCTTTCCAAGGTCAAGACCGGTCCCGTGACCGGCGATAACCCGGAGAGCACCTATGACGCTCTCGCCAAATACGGCACCGATCTCGTCAAGCGCGCCCGCGAAAACGAGCTCGACCCCGTGATCGGCCGTGATAACGAGATCCGGAACGTCATCCGCATTCTCTCGCGTAAAACGAAGAACAACCCTGTGCTCATCGGTGAGCCAGGCGTCGGCAAAACCGCCATCGCCGAGGGGCTGGCGCAGCGCATCGTGCGCGGCGACGTGCCCGAAGGACTCAAGGACAAGACCATTTTCTCGCTCGACATGGGCGCGCTGATCGCGGGCGCCAAGTACCGCGGCGAATTTGAGGAACGGCTCAAAGCCGTGCTCGAGGAAGTCCGCAAGAGCGAGGGCGGCATCATCCTCTTCATCGATGAGCTGCATACCATCGTCGGCGCGGGCAAGACCGAGGGCAGCATGGACGCCGGCAACCTCTTGAAGCCGATGCTCGCCCGCGGCGAGCTGCACTGCATCGGCGCCACGACGCTCGACGAGTACCGCAAGTATATCGAAAAGGACGCTGCGCTCGAGCGCCGCTTCCAGCCCGTGCAGGTGGATGAGCCGACGGTCGAGGACACGATCTCCATTCTCCGCGGTCTGAAGGAGCGCTACGAGGTCTATCACGGCGTGCGTATCCACGATAACGCGCTTGTCGCTGCCGCGACGCTCTCCAACCGCTACATCACCGACCGTTTCCTCCCCGATAAGGCCATTGACCTTGTGGATGAGGCGTGCGCCCAGATCCGCACGGAGATCGACTCCATGCCTGAGGAGCTCGACGGCATCCGCCGCAAGATCATGCAGCTCGAAATCGAGGAAATGGCGCTCAAGAAGGAGGACGACCAGCTCAGCCAGGATCGTCTCGCCAAGCTGCGCGAAGAGCTCGCCAATCTCAAGGACAAGTTCAATGAGATGAAAGCGCGCTGGGAAAGTGAAAAGAACAGCGTGGACGAGGTCAAAAAGCTCAAGGGCGAGATCGAAAAGCTCCACGCGGACATCGAAAACGCGCAGCTGCGCTACGAGTATGAAACGGCGGCCCGGCTCAAATACTCCGAGCTGCCCGCACTGGAGAAAAAGCTCGCCGAGGCCGTGAAAGCCTCGGAGGAGAAGAAGCAGAACTCCATGGTGCACGACACCGTTACCGAGGAGGAAATCGCCGCCATCGTCGCGCGCTGGACGGGTATCCCCGTGGCGCGCCTCGTCGAGGGCGAGCGCGAAAAGCTCCTGCATCTGGACGATTATCTCCACCGCCGTGTCGTCGGTCAGGACGAGGCTGTGCAGAAGGTCACGGAGGCCATTCTCCGCTCCCGCGCCGGCATCGCCGACCCGAACCGCCCGATCGGCAGCTTCCTGTTCCTCGGCCCCACGGGTGTCGGCAAGACCGAGCTTGCGAAGTCCCTTGCCGAATGCCTCTTTGACGACGAGCACAACATCGTGCGCATCGATATGACCGAGTATATGGAGAAGTTCTCCGTCTCGCGTCTGATCGGCGCGCCTCCGGGATACGTCGGCTACGACGAGGGCGGTCAGCTGACCGAGGCCGTGCGCCGCAAGCCGTACAGCGTCGTGCTGTTTGACGAGGTCGAAAAGGCGCACCCGGATGTCTTCAACATCCTGCTGCAGATCCTCGACGACGGACGCATCACCGATTCGCAGGGCCGCACGGTGGACTTCAAGAACACCATCATCATCCTGACCTCGAACCTCGGCTCGGCCGAGCTGCTTGACGGCATCCAGCCGGACGGCAGCATTGCCGAGAGCGCGCGCAATGCCGTCATGGGCGAGCTGCGCCGCGCGTTCCGTCCGGAGTTCCTCAACCGGTTGGATGAGATCATCCTGTTCAAGCCGCTGACGAAGGAAAATCTGAACGGCATCATTGAAATTCTGATGCAGGGTCTGCGCAAGCGCATGGCGGACAAGACGCTCAAGCTCGACGTCACCGACGCGGCGAAGAGCCTCATCATCGAGCGCGGCTTCGATCCGATCTACGGCGCACGCCCGCTCAAGCGCTACCTCCAGAGCGCGGCGGAGACGCTGATCGCGAAAGAGATCCTGCGCGGCGACCTGCCCGCCGGCAGCACGCTCGTGCTTGACGCGGAAAACGGCGAATTGACCTGCCGCAAGAAGTAAAAAGAGCAGCAAAAAAGCACCGCGAAAGCGGTGCTTTTCTGTTACTCTGCGTCGAAATCGGGATAGCCGTTCTTGAGCTCCTCGTTGTAGATGGCGCGCTCGCCGCCGATGAATTTGGGGCGCACACGCGCCGCCAGCACGATGGCCTGCCCGATATGATCCTGCTTGAGCCGCACGGGAACGGCGACCTTCTTGAGGTGCATCCCGATGAGCGTGCCGCCGATGTCCAGTCCCGCGTCGGCGCGGATCTCCTCGAGCGCGACGGGGTGACGGAAGCTCTCATAGGCAGCGGTCGCAAACGAACTGCCCGCCTTCGGCTGCGGCAGAACGTTGACGATCTCCGCGTTCGGCACCGCCTCGTGCTCCACGATCAGCGCGCGGTTCAAATGCTCGCAGCACTGCGCCGCGAGATAGACCCCCCTCGGCGCGAATACGCTCTGCAGCCCGCGGAAGATGGCCTGCGCCGCCTCCGGCGTAGACCAGCTGCCGACCTGATGACCGACGACCTCGCTCGTCGAGCAGCCGATCACCACGATCTGCCCGCGGTGCAGGCGCGCCGCCTCGACCAGCTCCTGCGCGGCATTTGCCGCCTCGCGCTCGACCTCGGCGAGCAGCGCGTGGTTTTCCACTTCATGTACCGTTCCTGCCATGTAAAAGCACCTCTTTCATTGTCTGTTGTGTTCTGCCGCCGCGATCTTGTCCCTCGTCTCCCGACGGATCTCCTCGCGCAGCCGCTTGAGATAATCGGAAAACGCCACGTTTTCGTCGGCGTAGGTCAGATTCAGCTCATACTCGCGCGGCAGCTACGTTGCAATATCGGACTCGTTGTGCTGGATGACCGCCTCGAGCTTGTCGAGCGCCTTGTAGAGCCTGGCCTCGTCCGTCTCCAGCGCGTCCATCTCGGCGTAGAGCGTCTTCAGCTCCACGCTGTACGGCGCGGGAAGCGACGCGACCCAGGTCTCCAGCGCCGAGCGCTCGCGCTCCTCGTCGCCGCCGGACTTGAGAAAGCTCGGGATATCGCCGGTAAAGCACTCGCCGAGGTCGTGGATCAGGCACATCCGGATCACCCTGTCCATGTCCAGCGCGGGAAACTCGTCGCGCAGGAAAAGCGCCGTCAGCGCCAGCCGCCAGCTGTGCTCGGCCACGCTCTCGCGCCGTCCGCCGGAGGTGTAGCAATGCCTTGTCTCGTCCTTCAGGCGCTCCGCCGTGTGCAGCACGCGCAGCAGCTCCTTTGCCTCCATACCGTTCTCCTCCGTTCCGCAGCGTTCCTTACGGGCAGTATAGCACGGCGCGGACGGTTTGAAAAGCCCCCGCGAAAAAATCGCGCGGCGCGTCCCTTGCATTTTCCCCGCCGCTCGGGTACAATAAACGCAGCTGCGGAAAAGGAGGTCACGCCATGTCGCAGGTCACGAAGCGGGCGCTGGAGGCTTCGCTGAAGCATCTGCTGCTGCAAAAGCCGCTCAACAAGATCACCATCAACGACATCGCCGAGGACTGCGGCATCAACCGCATGACCTTTTATTACCACTTCAAGGACATTTACGACCTTGTTGAGTGGTGCTGCGAGGAGGACGCGAGCCGCGCCCTCGCGGGCAAAAAAACCTACGAAACGTGGCAGCAGGGACTGCTGCAGATCTTTGAGGCCGTGCAGGACAACAAGCCCTTTATCCTCAATGTCTACCGCTCCGTCAGCCGCGAGCAGGTGGAAAACTACCTCTACCGCATCACCTACGACCTGCTCGAGGGCGTGGTCGAGGAGCAGGCGCAGGGCATGAGCGTGCGGCAGGAGGACAAGGCCTTTATTGCCACGCTCTACAAATATATGTTCGTCGGTCTCATGCTCGACTGGATCAAAAGCGACATGAAGGGCGACCCCGCGCTCATCGTGGAGCGGCTCGAGCAGGTCATCCACGGCAGCGTTTCCGCCGCGCTCGGGCGGCTGCGGACGGACAAGCCGCTTTTATCAAACCCGGCGGAATGATAAAATTTTATACAGCTTTGCGCCCCGTGATAAGTTTTTTATCACGGGGCGTTTTCTGCTGATTGTTCTTTTTTCAAAAGCGCGGTATGCTTTCCCCATCAAAAGGAAAACCTACCGTCGCCCGGCTCCCGGGGTCGAACGTGTTTCGTGAGCCGGCGGCCGAAGCAGAAAGATCGAAAGGAGAAATGATCCATGTATTATTCCAGCGGCAACTATGAAGCCTTTGCCCGCCCCAAAAAGCCCGAGGGCGTGGACAACAAATCCGCCTACATCGTCGGCAGCGGCCTGGCGGCCCTGACCGCCGCGTGCTATCTCGTCCGCGACGGACAGATGAAGGGCGAGCGCGTGCATATCCTTGAGAAAGGCCCCACCGCAGGCGGCGCCTGCGACGGCTGGAAATTTGAGAACATCGGCTACGTCATGCGCGGCGGCCGCGAGATGGACAACCATTTCGAGGTCATGTGGGATCTGTTCCGCTCTATCCCCTCTATCGAGACCGAGGGCGTCAGTGTGCTGGACGAGTACTATTGGCTGAACAAGGCCGATCCCAACTACTCAATGTGCCGCGCCACCGAGAACCGCGGCCAGGACGCCCACACCGATGGCAAGTTCAACATCTCCGACAAGGGCGCCATGGAGATCATGAAGCTGTTCTTCACCCCCAATGAGGATCTGCAGGACAAGCGCATCACCGATTTCTTCGACGATGAGGTGTTCAACTCCAACTTCTGGCTGTACTGGCGGACCATGTTCGCCTTCGAGAACTGGCACAGCGCCCTGGAGATGAAGCTGTATATCCAGCGGTATATCCACCACATCGGCGGTCTGCCCGACTTCACGGCTCTGCGCTTCACCAAGTACAACCAGTATGAGTCCATGATACTGCCCATGGTGAAGTATCTGGAGGGCTTCGGCGTGAAGATCCACTTCGGCGTACAGGTGACCAATGTGGAGTTCGACTGCTCCGACCCCAAGCACAAGCTGGCCAAGCGCATCGACATCATCGAGAATGGCGAAAAGGGCGGCATCGACCTGACGGAGAACGATCTGGTGTTCATCACCAACGGCGGCTGCGTGGAGAACTCCTCCATGGGCAGCCAGGACAAGCCCGCCCCCTACAACACCGAGATCAAGGAGGGCGGCGGCTGGGACATGTGGCGTAAGATCGCCGCGCAGGACCCCGATTTCGGCCATCCCGACAAGTTCTGCTACGACCCTGAGCAGACCAACTGGATGAGCGCCACCGTGGAGACTCTGGATCAGCGCATCATCCCCTATATCACCGGCATCTGCAAGCGCGACCCGTTCAGCGGCAAGGTAGTCACCGGCGGCATCGTCACCGTCAAGGACTCCAGCTGGCTGATGAGCTGGACCATCAACCGCCAGCCCCAGTTCCGCGACCAGCCCAAGGATCACTGCCTGGTGTGGGTGTATTCCCTGTTTACCGACAAGCCCGGCGACTTTGTGAAAAAGCCCATGCGGGACTGCACCGGCAAGGAGATCTGCATGGAGTGGCTGTACCACCTGGGTGTGCCCGAGGAGCAGATCGAGGATCTGGCCGAGAACAGCGCCAACACCGTGCCTGTGATGATGCCGTATATCGACGCGTTCTTCATGCCCCGCGCCTACGGCGACCGGCCCAAGGTCGTGCCCGACGGCAGCGTGAACTTCGCCTTCCTGGGCCAGTTTGCCGAGACGCCCCGCGACACCATCTTCACCACCGAGTATTCCATGCGCACCGGCATGGAGGCCGTATACACCTTGCTGAATGTGGATCGCGGCGTTCCCGAGGTCTGGGGCAGCGTGTACGATGTCCGCGACCTGCTGGATGCTACGGTGAAGCTGCGGGACGGCAAGTCCCCCACCGACATGGAGTTCAGCTTCATCGAAAAGCTCGCGCTGAAGAAGGCACTCAGCAAGATCCAGGGCACCGATCTGGAGAAGCTGCTGAAGGAGTACCACATCCTGTGAGGCAGTCCGATACGCAAGAAAAAAGAGACGGGCGCGCCGCGCCCGTCTCTTTTTTGCGGACGGGAGATTTCACCAAACCATACAGGGCACGGACGGGGAATTTCTGTATATTTGAATGATCCTTCTTGCGATAATAAATTTTTCTCTTGCATGACGCATGCATTTATGCTATGCTCCCTTCAACGTTAAGGGAAAGGAAGTGTGCGGCGATGACGACTGCCATGACCATGAATACCGCCGCATCTGCACAGGACACCTGTGCCGCTTTCGCCTGCGCTGCGATGAACAACTGCATGATCATTATTCTGGGCGCCGCTCTGCTGGCGTCCATTTTTGTTCTGCTGCTGGACCTGATTACCGGTAAGCGGACTGCGGTGCATCGCTCCCCTATCTGCCGCCTTTTCTGAAAGGCCAACGACAGACAGATGAGACGAGAGGCTCCGCCGTCCGGCGGAGCCTCTTTTTTTGATAAACGCGACCTCCTGCGTCCGGCCAGCGCAGGGGCGGCGCGGCCCCCATCGGCAGGCAGGCCGTGTGTGACCTGACCGCTGATCGTTACATTTATGCATAGAAAGTGAGAAAGCAACCATGGGTTTCCTGAATTTTGTGATGGCACTGAGTCCGATCATTGTTGTGTTGGTGGGTATTCTGGGGTTTCGCCAGTCCGCCAGGCGCGTCGCCCCTGTGGCACTGATCTGGACGCTGGTGCTGGCCTTTACATACTTCAACGTGACCGGCGCGACGTTCAAGGAGAACGTGGCCGTGTATGACGCCCTGCTGTGGAAGGGCATCAAGGAGGGACTGAAGATCGTGCTGATGGTGTTCGGCGCCTTCGTGATCCTGAACCTGCTGCGGGCCACCGGCGCGATTGACGAGGTCAAGGGCACCATCGCCCGCATCAGCGACGACCGCCGCGTGCAGGTGGTCATCATCGGTATGATGCTGCCCATCTTTCTGGAGGGCGCGGCCGGTGCAGGCGCACCGGCGGCTATCGCGGCCCCGTTCCTGGTGGCGCTGGGCTTCGACCCCATCACGTCCATCGCTCTGGCCCTGCTGGGCGACGCCACGCCGTGCTCCTGGGGCGGCGCGGGCCTGACCACCATCAACGGCGGCGCGGCCCTGACTGACGCGGGGCTGAGCACCGTGGCGCTGAACTCCGCCATGGTGGGACGCATCCACATGTTCGGCGTGCTGGTCATCCCCTTCATTATGGTGGCTATGACCTTCGGACGCAAAGGCTTCAAGGGCATCGTGCCCTATCTGACCTTTGCCGGTGTGACCACCGGCGCGGTGATGTTCGTACTGTCCAACTTCGTGGGCGCGGAGGTCACCTCCATGGGCACCGGTGTGCTGTCCATCCTGCTGAGCGTGGCCTACGTGAAGACCGTGGGCGTCAAGACACCGGAGGAGTACCGCTACCACGTTGACCGCGAGGAGAAGAAGTACGGTGCGTTCCGCGCCCTGTCCCCCTACGCGTACATGCTGGTGCTGCTGCCCGCCGTGCGTTACGGCGTGCCGGCCCTGGTGCCCAACGGCTTTGCCGTCATGTGTACCTTCGGCTACATCGTGTGGGTGGACGTGGTCATCCTTATCTGCGGCTTTCTGGGCGCAATGACGCTGAAAACCGGCTTCAAACAGTACGGCGAGATCTGCAAAAAGACCGTGAGCCACGTGATGCCGGTGCTGGTGACGATGGGCAGTCTTCTGGTGGTATCCTACATTATGCAGTCCTCCAACACGGGCATGATGAATCTGCTGGCCTCCGACGTGGCCGCCGTGGTGGGACGCTTCTACCCCGCCGCCGCCGTGGTCATCGGCGCCAGCGGTTCCTTCATCACCGGTACGGGGCTGGGCTCCAACATCATGTTTGCCGACATGCATATCCAGGCGGCGCAGGCGCTGGGGATGAACCCCATCACCGTGTTCGCCGGGCAGAACGCCGGCGCCTCTCTGGGCAATCTGATCTGCCCCAACAACACGGTGGCCGCCAGCGCTACGGTGGATCAGATCGGCAACGAGAACCTGGTCATGAAGCGGACGCTGCCCGCCTTCGCCATCATTCTGATGATCTACATGGTGCTGACCATGCTGTATACCTGTGTATTGTTCCCCCATTTTGGCATGTAACGGAAAATAAATGCAAAGGAGTGTTTTTAAATGACGAAAAAACGTATTGTGGGTGTGATCGGCCTGGGCCACGTGGGCGCGCATGTGGCCTACGCCCTGGCGGTGCAGGGTATCGCCGACGAGCTGGTCCTGGTGGACCAGAAGGAGCAGAAGCTGGCCAGCGAGGTGCAGGATCTGCGAGACGCCGCGGCCTACCTGCCCCACCGCGTCACGGTACGGGCCGGTGACTTCGCCGATCTGGGCGAGTGCGATGTCATCGTCAACAGCGTGGGCAAAATCGAGCTGCTGGAGACCCATGACCGTCTGACGGAGATGGATTTCACCATTCCCGCCGTGCGGAGCTATGCCCACAAGATCAAGGAGAGCGGCTTTGACGGCGTGCTCATCAACATCACCAACCCCTGCGACATCGTGACCCGCGAGCTGGCGCTGGGCGTGGGTCTGCCCCGGGGCCGCGTGTTCGGCACCGGCACCGGTCTGGACACCTCCCGCCTGCTGAGCGCACTGGCGCGGCAGACCGGCATCGACCACAAGTCCATCACCTGCTACATGCTGGGTGAGCACGGCAGCCAGCAGTTCGCGCCCTGGTCCTGCGTCAGCTTCAAGGGCATGCCTCTGGACAAGTGGGCCGAAACCGACGAGCGCTTCCGCTTCGACCGCGCCGCCCTGCAGAAGGAGTCCATCGGCGGAGGCTGGGTGACTTACATGGGCAAGCAGTGTACCGAGTACGGCATCGCCACCACCGCTGCGCGTATGGCTCACATCGTGCTCCACGATGAGAAGGCCATCATGCCCGCCAGCATGGAGCTGTGCGGCGAGTATGGCGAGAGCGGCCTGTTTGCCGGTGTGCCCTGCGTCATCGGCGCCAACGGCGTGGAGCAGGTGGTGGAGCTGCCCCTGACCCCGGAGGAAAAGGCCACATTCCACCAGTGCTGCGAGGGTATCCGCCGCAATATGGAGCATCTGAAGAAAATCTGAGGAGGCAGAAGCATGAATATCACTGTAACAAAAACCACCCATCCCGGGACGCTGCCGCCGGCGGACACGCTGGGCTTCGGCTCGGTGTTCACCGACCACATGTTCGTCATGGATTATACGGAGCAGGCAGGCTGGCACGATGCCCGAATCGTACCCTACGGGCCGCTGAGCCTCTCCCCCGCCGCCAGCGTGCTGCACTACGGCACAGAGGTGTTTGAGGGCATGAAAGCCTATCGCCGTCCCGACGGCGGCGTGCAGCTGTTCCGCCCCTGGGACAATGTGGAGCGGCTCAACAAGTCCTGCGAACGGCTGAGCCTGCCTCAGCTGGACCCCGACGATGCGCTGGAGGCTATCCGGAGGCTGGTGGAGGTGGATCAGGACTGGGTCCCCTCCGCCCCGGGCACCAGCCTGTATATCCGGCCGTTCCTGTTCTCTACCGATCCGGATCTGGCGCTGCACGGTGTGCATCAGGCCATGTTCGTGGTGATCCTGTCCCCCGTGGGCAGCTACTTTAAGAACGGGCTGGAGCCGGTGAAGATCATGGTGGAGACGGAGGACGTCCGCGCGGTGCGCGGCGGCACCGGCGAAGCCAAGTGCGGCGGCAACTACGGCGCGGCCAACCGCGCCGGTGACCGCGCCATCGAGAAGGGATTCTCCCAGGTGCTGTGGCTGGACGGCGTGGAGCGCAAGTACGTCGAGGAGGGCGGCGGCATGAACGTCATGTTCAAGATCGCCGGTAAGGTGGTGACGCCCATGCTCACCGGCTCTATCCTCAACGGCGTTACCCGCCGGTCCTGTATCGCCCTGCTGAAGAGCTGGGGCATGCCGGTGGAGGAGCGGCTGCTCAGCGTGGACGAGCTGTTCGACGCCGCCAAAGCCGGTACGCTGGAGGAGGCATGGTGCGTGGGCACCGCCGCTGTGGTCTCCCCCATCGGCGAGCTGTACTATCAGGAGCAGGGCTATGTGGTCAACGGCGGCCGCATCGGCGAGCTGTCCCAGAAGCTGTACGACGAGCTGACGGGTATCCAGTGGGGCAAGCGGGACGATCCCTTCGGCTGGACGTACCGCGTATAAATAAGCTAACTTCCATGTGTGTGTACGAGTACCCCCAGGGCCGGAAGGCTCTGGGGGTACCCGGCGTTCCGGGACAGAACGCGGCGTTGAGAAACGGAGTGGAAAATTGTATAATGTGTCCATCCGCAGAGAGGACGCGGAGGCGAAGCAGCCCCAATCAGAGTACGCGGACCGGCAAAAATGGCCATGTCTACGCACCGCAGACTCTTTTCCGCAGCGATGGGATAGACGTTCGCAGGGCCGGTGCGGCATACTGTGACCACACAGAAAGGAGCGTGACCACTTGGACACTGCAAAGACCGGCGCCTATCTGGCGTCACTTCGAAAGGCGGCGGGCATGACCCAGCAGGACGCCGCCGACCGTCTGGGCGTTTCCAACAAGACCGTCAGCAAATGGGAGAGCGGAGGCGGATTTCCGGACATCACCGTGCTGCCCGCGCTGGCGGAGCTGTACGGCGTCACCGCCGACGATATTCTGGCCGGTGAGCCTGTGCGGCCCGGCAGCGGCGGCGGGCGGGTGGAGCAATATCTGGCCCGACGGGGCGAGCTGCGCTGGCGCATCGGCTTCTCCGCCGCGGCGCTGTTCCTGCTGGCGGCCATCGTGTTTCAGGGCTACGTGTGGTCGTGGCTGCTGGCGGCAGGCGGCGCGGCCGCGATCTGGATCGGCTGGGGCCGGTGCGGCGGTGAGGAGATCCGCCGCCGTCTGGTGCTGCTGCTGCCCTGGGCCGTGGGGCTGGTGTGGTATGTCCTGTGCTATTTCCAGTGGGCGCTGCGGCTGGCCACGGCGCTGACGGAGGACTATGCAAATGGTTACAGCGTCATCTACTATCTGGCGTATATGCTGCGGTGGGATATGCTGCTGGTGCTGCTGGCGGCGGTCTACGGCCTGCTGCGGGCCGCGGCGGTGCGGTGGAGCGGGCAGGGCTGTCTGCTGAACCGGCCCTACTTGCAGGTCACGGGCATCCTGTGGCTGATCTCGCTGGCGGTGGAGATCGTCCGCTGGATCGTGACGCTGCCGCCCATGCAGGCGTTTGCCGCCACGACCCTCTCCTCCGGCACCAGGACCTATCAGGCGCTGTGGGATAAGTTTGCCGCCACCCTGCCCTTCCTGTACGTGCCGCGCATCACTGCGGCGGTGGTGCTGACGGTGCTGGCAGTCACGGCGCTGGCGGTCAGGCGGAAGAATGGCGCGGGAGCGGCCCAGAGCAAGGACGAAGCTGCGTAAACCCTCCATTTCACAAAACCCCTCGGAACTCTTTAAGGTTCCGAGGGGTTTTACAGGAAGGTCACGGGGCAGGCTGCGTCAGGGCGTCCGCCAGCGCGCGGCTCAGCTCCGACAGGAAGCCCTCGATCTGGGGCGTCAGCACCTTGCTGCGGTGCAGCACCATCTGCACCGACTGGGTAATATCCCAGCCCGTGACGGACAGCAGCTTCAGCCGTCCGGCCTCCACGTCGGCGCGGACGGTGTACCACGGCAGCAGGGAGAGATACGAACCGCCCAGCAGCAAATCCCGGGCGGCGCTGGCGCTGGGCAGGCGCAGAAACGGCTCGCATTCCACCTGATGCTGGGCCAGCAGGGTCTCGAAGCGCCGGTTGTAGGGGGCGTTCTGCTCCATCATGATCAGCTCGCTGCCGGAAAGCTCCCGCAGGGGTACTTCGCTGCGTCTGACCAGCGGGTGGGACGGGCTGGCCGCCAGCACGATGGGCACCTCCGTCTGCTGCCGGATGTGCCACTGGGCGGGCGGCAGCGGGTCGTCGATAACGCACATGGCGTCGATGGAGCCCTGCTGCAGGAGCTGGGTGAGGTTCACAGTGGTATCCACCAGCAGCTCCACCCGAACCTTGGGGAAGCGGGCGTGGTAGGCGGGCAGCAGGGGCTTCATCAGCAGCTCGAACAGGGAGTCCGTGATGCCGACGCGGATGGCGCCGCCCAGCACGGCGTCGGATTTGCCGAAGTTCTCCACCGCCGCCACGGCTGCCACGGCGCTGCGGGCGTAGGGCACCAGAGAGCGGCCGAAATCCGTGAGGTATACGTTTTTGCCGATGCGGTCAAACAGCGGCATCCCCAATTCCTGCTCCAACTGGCGTATCTGGACGCTGACCGCCGACTGGGAGTAGCCCAGCTCCGCCGCGGCTCTGGTGATATTTTGCAGCGACGCCGCATGCAGGAACGTATTCAGGTTGCGTATCTCCATGGTGAGCGCCCTCCTTTCCTTCATCGTACCATAGATCGCGGGAAAATCAATGATATTTTTTAATAAATATAATAGAAATCATTCGTTTTACAAAACTATCCTCCTGCGCTACAATGCAGACAACAAGAGCGGTGCGGACGGCGCCGCCGTATGATGATCGAGAGGAGTGCATCACCATGGAAGGAAAGCTGCACATCAACACCACCGCCGTACACGGCGGCGGACGGAAGGACGACTGCTTCGGCGCCATTAACGAGCCTATCTATATGACCTCCAACTACCGCATCCCCACCGACGGCACGCCGGTGGACTGGAGCGGCATCCACAGCAACATTTATCAGCGCAACCGCAATCCCAACCAGATGGTGCTGCAGGACAAGCTGTGCGCCCTGACCGGCGCGGAGGACGGCGCGGTGTTCGCCAGCGGCGTGGCGGCGCTGGCCGCCGTGTTTACCACCACGCTGAACTCCGGCGACCACGCCATCGTCTCCGAGGTGTGTTACAGCGCCACGAACCTGCTGTTTCGGGAGTATCTGCCCAAGAAGTACGGCGTGGAGGTGACACTGCTGGATACCACCGACACGGAGGCTGTCCGCGCCGCTGTCCGTCCCAACACCAAGCTCATCCATGTGGAGACACCGGGCAATCCCACCACCGGCATCAGCGACATCGACGCCATCGCGGACATCGCACATAAGGCCGGCGCACTGCTGAGCGTGGACGCTACCTTTGCCGGCCCCATCTGCATCCGACCCCTGAGCCACGGCGCGGATCTGGAGATCCACAGCATGACCAAGTACATCAACGGCCACGGTGACTCGCTGGGCGGCTGTGTGCTGGGCCGCACGGCGCTCATCGACCAGATCAAGGAACTGGCCATGGTGAACTACGGCGGCATCCTCAGCCCCTTCAACGCATGGCTGGTCGCCCGCGGCCTTTCCACCGTGCCGCTGCGGATGAAGCAGCACAGCGCCGTGGCCATGAAGGTAGCGGAGTTTCTGGAGTCCTGCCCCGCTACCCGCTTCGTGTGGTATCCCGGCCTGAAGAGCCATCCCCAGCATGAGCGGGCGGAGAAGCTGATGCACGGGGAGTACTCCGGTATGATCTCCTTCGACCTGAAGGGCGACGAGAAGCAGCACGAGAAGTTCCTGGACGCGCTGAAGCTGGTGACTCACGCCGTGTCGCTGGGCGATATTGAGACCCTGATCGTCTACTACGACCGGAACAGCGACAAGCTGCCCCACTACCCCGCCGTCTATCAGGAGGGCTTCTTCCGGTTCAGCATCGGTCTGGAGGACGCCGAGGACATCATTGCCGACCTGACCCAGGCCATGCAGGCGGCAGGGATGCTGTAAGTCTGACATATATTGTAAAACCCCTCGGGACCTCAAAGAGTCCCGAGGGGTTTCTGCGCGCAGTCAGGGGGTGGACTGCGGCACGGTGTAGATGTTGATGTGGTTGCCGGCGGGGTCCTTCATGCGGAACATGTGCCAGCCGTAGGGGCGGAAAAAGGGTTCCTGCGTCACGGCACCGGCGGCCCGGGCGCGGCGGAAGATGTCCTCCAGCGACGGCACCTCCAGCTGGAAGTGCACGGCGCCGTAGGTGGGAAAGGGGTCCTCCTGAGTCAGCAGGACCAGCTTTGCACCGGCCAGATCGTACTTGACGCCGCGGTCCTCCGGCCCCTTATCCCAGCCGTAAAACGGCTGAACGGCAAATACCTGCTCGTAAAAGGCGCGGCAGGCTTCATAGCGCTCCTGAGGCACGTAGAGAAGCAGCTGAAAATCCAGATAGTTCACGGTGGTTCCTCCTTACTGATGACGGCGATAGGGGGCGAATGCGCCGCAGGTGTCCCGCAGCACGCGGTCGCAGACGTCCTCGCCCTCGCGCAGCAGCTTTTCCTCGTCCACGCCGGTGAGGCGGTCATTCTGATAGACAACGCGGCCATTGATCATGGTGAGCCAGACAGGACCGGTGACGCCCAGCTTGGCCAGCATGGAGGCAGGGTCGTGGAGCGCGCCGGCGTACTCCAGGCGGCGGACATCCACCATAAAGAGGTCCGCGGCCTTTCCGACAGCCAGACGGCCCAGCTCCGGACGACCGATCATGTCGGCGCCGCCGGCGGTGGCCAGCTTCAGCATGTCGTAGGGCGAGGGGCAGCCGCCCCGCTGCTTGCTGAGGAACGTCTGCATCAGGTACGCCAGACGCAGGGTGTCCAGCATATTGGAGCCGTCGTTGGTGGCGCAGCCGTCCACGCCCAGACCCAGGGGAATGCCCGCCTTCCGCATGCCGGGGATGTCCAGTATCTCGCTGCCGCCCAGCATGGTGGGGGCGGGGCAGTGGGAGATGCCCATGCCGCTTTCCGCCAGCAGGGGGTACTCCTCCGGCAGGGTCTCCCGCCCGTGGGCCAGCCAGATGTCGCTGCCGGTGAAGCCGATGCGGCGGCACCACTCCAGAGAGCGGACGCCGAAGCGGCGTACCATGCTGCTGTTCTCCCCCTCGCAGAGGTGGGTGTGCATGTGGACGCCGGCGCTGCGGGCCAGGCGGATGGTCTCCGTGAAGGTGTCCTCGGTGCAGTTGATGGGCTGGCAGGGGGCCAGCACGATCTGCCGCATGGAGAAGGGTGCGGGGTCGTGGTAGAGGGCCAGCAGGCGCTGGCAGTCGTCCAGATAGGCCGCCGTGGTCTCGCACATCTCATCGGGGATAGTGCTGCCCTGCCAGCGGGGCAGCGTGTTGGTGCCCCGGGCCGCCACGAAGCGGAAGCCCATCATATTGGCGGCCTCCATCTGGCGGTCCACCGCGGTGATGCCGGTGGCGGGGGTGTAGCAGTACTGGTGATCCACGGAGCAGGTGCAGCCGTGCTTGATGAGGTCAGCCATGCAGGCGGCGCTGGCGTAGAAGATCACGTCGCCGTTGATGCGGACAAAGACCTTGTAGATGTCGTCCAGCCACTGCATCAGGGTCAGGCCCGGGCGGTCGATGGTCATCAGGTTGCGCACGAAAGCCTGAAAGAAGTGGTGGTGTGTGTTGACCAGCCCGGGGTAGACGTACTTGCCCGCAGCGTCGATGACCTGCGCGCCGCCGGCGCTGAGGTCACGGCCTACGGCTTCGATGCGGCCGCCGGAGAGGAGGATGTCGCTGTGGTAGAGGACGCGGTCCGCGTCGTCGCAGGTGACGATGGCGTCGGCGTTCCGGATCAGTATTTTCTTACTCATGGCGCTCCCCTTGCGGCGGGGTGTTCCGCTCCTTCATGTTGCGGCGGTAGGCCAGCACCTCCACCACATTCTTCTCGGCATCGCAGATCTGGAAGATGCGGTCGCCGTACCAGGTGTCGGTAAGGCCCAGCAGCACCTCCACGTCGGGGCGGCTTTCCAGCCAGGTGAAGCAGGCATTGACATCCTCGGCTTCGATGGTGGTCAGGGCAGGGCCCTGTGGGGTGTTCTCCGTCTTTTGGCGGATGTCGGTAAAGCCGCCGGCGGAGCGAAGGCGGCAGCCCCGATCCTCGGGGCCGCGGTCCCACTGAGCCACCACGGGCATCTGCATGGAGTCGCGGTAGAAGGCGGTGATCTTTTCCAGATCCTCCGCAAAGAGGATGGCAGTATACTCGTCGGTGAAATAGCAGCCGCCGTCATCCGGCCCTGCCGGATGGTACTGCTCGGCCCGCTGGTAGACCTCCACCCAGTTGCCCACGGGGTCCTTGATGCAGAAGCTGTACTCGCCCCAGGGGCGGAGCGCCAGTGGGCTGATGACGGTGACACGGGGTTCTTTTTTCAGATTGGCATAGCACAGCTCGATGTCCCTGGCCTCCAGCCGCATGCCGGCGGGGCCCTGGGGCAGCGTGGGATGGCGGCAGATCAGCTCCAGACGGTTGTCGCCGATCTTGAACTTGCAGCCGCGGTCCACGGGACTGGTGTACCAGCCGTACATCTGAGGCAGACGCAGCAGGTCGCGGTAAAAGGACTGGAGGGTGTCAAATTCCCAGGAATAATAGACGATTCGGTATTCTTTGCGCCACATAGCTTCCCCTTTCTGCTTTCAGTGCATCAAAATTTCTTCCCGCACATTGCGCAGGTAGGCGTATATCTCCACCACGTTGCCGCTGGGGTCGTACATCTGGAACAGGCGCCGCGCGTCAAAGTCCGTGTCCCGCAGGACGCCGGCCTCCCGATAGTCGGGACGGCTGCTGAACCGGTCATACAGCTTGTTGACGCTGCTGGCCTCCAGACCGATCATGGACGGACCCATGGCGCAGTCCGCCGTGCGGCGGCGCAGCAGGAGCTGCGCGTCCCCCGCCTGCAGAAGCAGGGAGTCCGCCTGCTCCTCCAGCAGCGGAAGGCCCAGCTGCTCGCAGTAGAATTCCCGCGCCGCGGAGAGGTCGTCCTCGTAGAACACACCGGTGAAGGTACCGGTGAACATGTCCGTTTTGTCCACGTCGCCGCCGCAGGCGGCACTGTCGCCTTGCAGCAGATGGATCAGATTGCCGCCGCTGTCCCGCAGCGTCACCTGCCGGGCGTCGCGGGAGAGGATGTCGATGTCCGGCATCTCCTCCAGAATGCGCTCCATGCACAGGGGGAGGTCGATGCACTGGGCCAGAAATTCGCTGCGGCCCTGACGGGGCGCGAAGGGGATCTGGGTGATCTCCAGACGGCCGCTGCCCATGTAGAAGCGGTAGCCCTTCCGGTCCGGCACGATGGACCAGTTGTAGTTGGGCTGGAGGCCCAGCACCTCGCGGTAGAAAAAGACGCCGCTGTCGTAATCCTTCAGGTGCAGGATGTAGCGACATTCGTGAAATGTGATGTTCATGCTTTCGGTCCTTTCGTTGATGCTGCCGCCGCGGCCTTTCGGCGCACGCGGGGCGCGGAGAGCGGATGGGGATAGGGAGCGCCGTTGGCCGCCGGTGCGCGCATGCGCATACCGGTGAGCTTGATGCCGATCAGCGCTGCCAGATAGGGCAGCATCTGGGTCAGCTGCGTAGCCACGCCGAAGCTCTGAAGCCGCATGCGCAGCGCGGACATCACGCCGAACAGCAGCGTGGCCAGATACCCGCCTACCGGCGACCACTGACCGAACTGGTTGGCGGCAAAGGCCATGAAGCCGGTGCCGGCGGACATGTCGTTGACAAACACGTTGGCGGAGCTGAGGCACATGACGGCACCCGCCATACCGGCGAACACGCCGCCCAGCAGCACCGCCCGCAGCCGCAGGCGGTAGACGTTGATGCCCAGGGTGGCCACGGCGGCGGGATTCTCGCCCACGGCGCGGATGCGCAGGCCCCAGGCGGTGCGGCGCAGGAGATACTGCATCACCGCCACGGCCAGCAATCCCAGATAGACGCAGGATGGGTAGCCGCTGAGCATGGTGCCCAGCACGGGGATGTCGGATAAAACGGGGATATTGATGGCGTGGAAGCCCTCCACCCAGGGGGAGATACCGGTGGTATCCCACAGGGCGCGCATCAGCATATAGGCAAAGCCGGGGCCGAACAGGTTCAGGCCGATGCCGATGACGATCTGCTGGCCGTTGCAGTAGATGGCCAGCACGCCCAGGATCAGGGCCAGAAACGCGCCGCCGGCACAGCCGCACAGCAGACCCACCCAGGGACTGCCGGTATAGTAGGAGCCTACGGCGGCCAGAAAGCCGCTGAAGATCATGGAGCCCTCGATGCCGATGTTGATGACGCCGGCCCGCTCACTGATGGTGCAGGCCAGGGTGCCGAGGGCGATGGGGGCGGTCAGCCGGATGGCGGAGGCGAAAAAGTTGGCAAATGAGATCCAGAAGTCCATTACTCAGCAGCTCCTTCCTGTTTCCGTCGGATGCCGATGCGCTGGCACAAGCGGCCCAGCACGTTCCACACGTCCGGCGAGGCCACCAGCATGACGATGAAGCCCTGCAGCACGGAGATCATCTCCGTGGTGACCTGGCTGGTGAGGCTCATGCTGATGGAGGCGGAGCGCAGCATACCGAAGAGGAACGCGGACAGCAGCACGCCGACGGGGGAATTCATGGCCAGTGTGGCCACGGTGATGCCGTCCCAGCCGTATCCCGGTGAGAAGCCCATGACAAAGCGCTTGTACACCGCCAGACACTGAATGGCGCCGCCCAGAGCAAACAGACCGCCGCTGATGCACATGGCCGCCAGCGTCCGCCGGTAGATGGGCAGGCCTGCCTGCTGCATGGCACGGGGGTTCTGGCCCATGGCCCGCAGGGAAAAGCCGAAGGGCGTTTTATAGAGCATCCACGTGACGGCTGCCACGCAGAACAGCGCCACGAAGATGCCGTAGTTGAACTGGGTGCTGGGGAAAAAGCGGGGCAGGATGCTGCCCTCGTTGACCACCACGGTCTCCGTGTTGCTGGCTCCGGGACGCTGGAAAAAGCTCTTGACGATGTACTCAGTCAGCAGGGCGGCGATGGAGTTCATCATGATGGTGGCCACGGACAGCGAGGTCAGGTTCCGTCCGGCGAACAGCGTGGGCAGCACGGCCCACAGCGCGCCGGCGGCAAAGCCGGCCAGCAGGGCCAGCAGCCAGCCCCAGGGCGCGGGCAGCGGTACGGTCAGGCCCACGATGACGGCGGCGAGACCGCCCACCAGCACCTGCCCCTCTCCGCCGATGTTGAACACGCCGCTCTGAAACGCCACCGCCGCGCCCAGACCGGTCATGATCAGCGGCAGCGTGTAGGCCAGCACGTTCAGAAAGCTCTTGGTACTGCCGAACGAGCCGGCCAGGATGCTCCAATAGACGCTGAAGGGTTCCCGACCGGTAGCGCAGATGGTCAGTCCGAACAGGACCAGCGCCAGTACCAGCGAAAACAGCGACAGCCGTATCCTTGTCTTTTTCACAGTGTCCCTCCTTGAGAAGATGCCATAGCTCCGCGGATAAAGCGCGGGGCTGAAAGCCGCGGAGACCTTCAGCCCTTTGCCGTATGTTCAGTGGGTCACGCAGCGGCCTGCCACGCCTTGGCGTCCTCGATGGTGCTGGGGACCACGATGGTGCCGTCCTTGATGGCGGCCACCACGGCGTTGTACTGCTCCATCACCTCAGCGGGGATCTCGTAGGCGGAGCCGTCAAAGTCCAGATACAGGCTGTCCTCCGCGATGCCCTTCTCGATGGACCCGGCGGTGAACTTGCCGTCGATCACGGCCTGAATGGCCTCCTTGGCGCAGGCGGGGAAGTCGCGGATGGCGCTGGCGATGTTGGTCTCGGGGGCGTCGGCGTTCAGGTTGCCGTCGAAGAAGATGGTCAGGAAGTTGTGCTCCTTGCCGGCATTGAGGATGCCCAGTCCGCCGGCGCTGGCGGTGTGATAGATGAGGCTGGCGCCCTGCTGGTTCATGGAGGTGGCCAGCTCATAGCAGCCGTTGACCTCGGCCCAGCCGTTGGCGTAGTCCACCAGCACCTCGCAGGTGGGGTCCGCGTAGTGGGCACCGGCGATCATGCCGGCAGCGCCCAGGTTGCACAGGGGGATGTCGTGGGCACCGATGAAGCCCAGCTTATGGGTCTCGGACAGGCTGGCGCCCAGGAAGCCGGCCAGGAAGCCCAGCTCCTGATCGCGCCAGGTGTAGCTGCGGATGTTGTCGCCTGCCACCACGGCGTCCAGGATCACGAACTTCTGCTGGGGATAGTTGGGAGCCACGTTCTCCAGGCTGGAGCTCTGGCTGCCGCCCAGACAGATGATGAGGTCGCAGTCGCCGCTGTCGGCATAGCCGGAGATGAGGCCCTCATACTCGGCGTCATCCTTGGGCTCGGAATACACCCACTCGATGCCCATGGTGCTCTCGGCATCCTTCATGCCGTTGAATAGCGCGTCGTTAAAGGATTTGTCGCCCAGACCGCTGGAGGCGAACACCACGGCGATCTTGGCGGCGGAGCTGCCAGTGTCGCCGGTATCGCCGGTGTCACCGCCGGTGGTGCCGGTGTCGTCCGCGGTCTTGCCGCAGGCCGCCAGGGCCATCACCATGCAGGACGCCAGCAACAGGGCCAGCCACTTTTTCACAGTTGTAAATTTCATTTTGGTTCCTCCTTGCATACTTGCACATTCAGGTGTGAGCCGCCGTTTTGCCGGCAGCAGGATCAATAAGGAAATCAGTGGGCCTCGCCCAGCATCATGCGGCCCAGCCCCTCGCGGGTGGCCTCGTCCGCGTCCACAAAGCCCATGATCCGGCCGCGGAACAGGACCATGATCCGGTCGGATACCTTTATCAGCTCGTCCAGGTCGCTGGAGATCAGCAGCACGGCGCAGCCCTCCCTGGCGGCGTCCAGAATGCGGTTCTGGATGTTGTCCGCCGAGGCGATGTCCACGCCGCGGGTGGGCTGTGCGGCCACCAGCATCCGGCAGCCCCGGGACAGCTCCCGCGCCACCACGATCTTCTGCTGGTTGCCGCCGGAGAGCGTGCCCACCACCACAGAGCCGTCGGCGGCGGCGATGCTGTACTCGGAGATGCGGGCCTGCGCGTCGCGGCGGGCGGCAGCCCAGTCCTCCATCAGGGCGTTTCTGGCGTAGGGCTTTTCGTCGTAGGTGTTCAGCAGCAGGTTTTCAAATATCCGCATGCTGAGGATCAGGCCCATGCCCTGCCGGTCGTCGGGGATGCTGCCCACACCGGCGTCGCGTATCTGTTTGGCGGTGCGGCGGCTCAGCTCCTGTCCGCTCAGCAGGATACTGCCGGAGGCGGGGCGGCACAGCCCTAAAAGCGCCTGTGCCAGCGGCGTCTGGCCGTTGCCCTCGATACCGGCAACGCCCAGCACCTCGCCGGCGCGGATGGAAAAGGTGATATCCTGCAAGGCGATGCCGGCGCGGCTGCGGACGGAGAGGTCCTGCACCCGCAGTACCTCCTCGCCGATGGGATGGGGCTGGCACCGTCCGGCGGGGACGGTCTTGCCCACCATCATCTGCGTCAGCTCCGCCATGCCGGTCTCCTGCGGCGTGGTGGTGCCGATGATTCGGCCCTGCCGGATCACGGTCATGCGGTCCGCGATCTGATAGACCTCGCGGAGCTTGTGGGTGATAAATATGGTGGATTTGCCCAGATCGCGCAGGCGGCGCAGCACGTCGAACAGCGCGTCGGATTCCTGGGGCGTCAGCAGTGCGGTAGGTTCATCGAAGATGAGAATATCCGCCTTGCGATACAGCAGCTTGACGATCTCCACCCGCTGGCGCTGGCCGATGGTCAGCTTGTCCACCAGCGCGTCGGGGTCTACCTCCAGGCCGTAGGACGCGGCCAGCTCGCGGATACTGCGGGAGGTCTCCTGCTTTTTCAGGCGGCCGCCGCGGGTCTTGATCTCCTGACCCAGGGTGATGTTCTCCGCCACGGTCAGATGGGGGATCAGCATCAGCTCCTGATGTACCATGCCGATGCCATGGGCAATGGCGTCGGCGGGGCTTTTCAGCGTCACGGGCTGGCCGGAGAGGTACAGTCGGCCCTCATCGGGCTGCTCGATGCCGTAGAGCATCTTCATCAGCGTGCTTTTCCCCGCGCCGTTCTCTCCCAGAAAGGCGTGGACCTCGCCGCGCCGCAGGGTGAAGTTGACGTGGTCGCTGGCCTGTACGACGCCGTTGTAGCACTTGCACAGGTCCACACACTGCAAGACGGAGTCCGGTGCGGCGGCGTGAGGGCATTCAGCCATGGTGGAGTCCTCCCTTCAGGGGCATTACCCGTTTCTCGCGCTCATTATACGCCTGCACCCGCAGGATAGGAAGAACAAATAAACGATTCAAACTCATCGGTTTCGCCGATGGGCAATGTGATGCCGGGGCGGACCTGAGAGAGGAGCGGGACGCCTGCGGCGATTGCTTTTTCCCGCGGAGGGTGATAAAATAAGGAAAAACAGGCTTGTCTGACGGCGGCGTTCCGGCGGGCGGCGCGGCTCCGTCATCTGCGGCGGAACGGGTATGAGGTGAAAACGATGACATTAAAGCAAATACTATATGTGCGGGCCGTCAGCAAGGCCGGTTCCATCGGCAAGGCTGCCGAGGCTCTGTTTATTTCGCAGTCCAGCCTGTCCGAATCCATCCAGAACCTGGAACGAGAGTACGACATGGTGCTTTTCGAGCGTACCAGCAGAGGTATCTCCCTGACCCGTCAGGGGGAGGAGTTCCTGAAGGACACGCAGCTGCTGTCCAACATCTATCAGGATCTGGACGACAAGTATAAGAACCGCAAAAGCGACCGCGAGCACTTCTGCGTATCCTCGCTGCACCATGTCTCCGGCATCGATGCCTTTGAGCATATCGTGTCCCAGCCGAAAAACCAGAAGTACCATCTGGGGTACTTTGAGGGCAACATGGATCAGGTGCTGCAGGACGTGGAGACCAACCGCTCCGATGTGGGGGTGCTGTTCTTTACCAGCGACAGCCGCAGCACCATCATCAAGGCGTGCAACCGGCGGAACATCTTTTTCCAGCACATGAAGTACGATCTGCTGCACATCTACGTCCACAAGACCCACCCGCTGGCCGGACGCGGGAGCGTGACGCTGGCAGAGATCCAGCAGCACCCGTTCATCTCCTACGAGGAGTGTCATCCCTCGTCCGCCCGCTTTACGCCCACGCGGCGGCAGTGGGACCCGCAGCAGCAGATCATCTCGGTGTCTGACCGCGCCATGGCCTATTCGGTACTGGCGCTGGGCAGCGCGTATGTGACCGGTTCGGGGTATCTGACCCAGGAGGACTGCCGGCGATCTCTGGTCACGGCGCCCATCACGGATCTGGGGCAGATCGAGATCGGCTACATCTGCAACCCTGCCCGCGCCCTGTCGGAGTTGGCGCTGGAATACATCGAGTGGCTGAAGAAGATCACGGTGTGACGGAGAGGAGAGGAAAAGCCCTGAAGCCGTAAGGCTTCAGGGCTTTGTTGTGGCAAGAAAGAAAAATCCCACCCCGAATGAGGTGGGATCTGGTGCGCGGTACAGGACTCGAACCTGTGACCCCATGCACGTCAAGCATGTGCTCTAGCCAGCTGAGCTAACCGCGCGGACAACGGTAATATAATAGCGTATCTTGCCGGTTTTGTCAATAGCTATTCCGCAAAAAAACGCAATTTTTTCTATCCGCGTCTCAGCTTCGCCCGGCATACTTCCGCAGCTGCTGCTCAAATTCCGGGCTGCGGGGACAGCTCACCGTGACCAGCTCCCCTGTCCGGGGATGGACAAAACGCAGCTCCACCGCCTGAAGGCACTGCCCCGCCAATCCCGGCACCGGCTTTTTCGCGCCGTACACCGTGTCGCCCAGAATGGGGTGGCCGATGTAGGCCATGTGTACCCGGATCTGGTGGGTGCGGCCCGTTTCCAGACGGCAGCGCACGTGGGTCACGCCGTTATAGCGGGCGATGACCTCCCAATGGGTCACAGCGCGGCGGCCGTTGCGGGGCTCCACCGCCATCTTTTTCCGGTCGGAGGGATGCCGTCCGATGGGTGCGTCCACCGTGCCGCTGTCCTGCCGCAGATTGCCCATCACCAGACACTCGTATGTCCGGGCCAGCGTATGGTCGCTGAGCTGAGCGCTGAGTGCCAGATGGGCGGCGTCATTCTTGGCGGCGATGATCAGGCCGCTGGTGTCCCGGTCGATGCGGTGGACGATACCGGGCCGCTTCTCACCGCCGATGCCGGACAGCGAATCGCCGCAGTGATGCAGCAGGGCGTTGACCAGCGTGCCGTCGGGATGGCCCGGCGCAGGATGCACCACCAGCCCCACCGGCTTGTTCACCACGATCACGTCCTGATCCTCATACACCACGTCCAGCGGAATATCCTGCGGCTCCACAGCGATCTCCTCCGCCTCGGGGCGGGTTACTTCCACAGTCTCGCCGCCGGTCAGACGGTAGTTCTTCGCCGCGCTCACGCCGTTCACGGCGACGCCGCCGCTCTCCAGCAGCTTGGCCGCCGCGCTACGGGTCAGGCCCTCTACATGGGCGGCCAGCCACGCGTCGATCCGAACGCCCCGGTCTTCACTTGTCGCCGTCAGCGTCAGTTGCATCGTCTTTCTTCCTCGCGTCGTATTTTTCGTAGAACCACAGGTAATACACCGCGCCCAGAATCACGCCCACCACCACGAAGCAGTCGGCCAGATTGAACACGGGGTAGTCGAACAGCAGCAGGTCGAACATATCCACCACGTAGCCGTTGGCGATGCGGTCGATGATATTGCCCACGCCGCCGCCCAGAATCAGCAGCGCCGCCGCGACGCCCAGCGGATGCCGCACGATCCGCCGCAGCAGCAGATAGGCCACCGCCACCAGCAGCACTGCCGTTACCGCCACCAGCAGCACCGTCTTGCCAGAAAAGCTTGACCACGCCGCGCCGTAGTTATGCACACGGGTCAGCTGCAGAAAGCCCGGCAGGAAGCCGGTGCTCTGGCCCAGTGCAAGATGGTTGACCGTCCAGCTTTTCAGCAGCTGGTCGCAGCCGATCAGCACCAGCACCACCAGCGTATAAAGCGCATATATCATATCGTAGCCCTCGTTATCTTCAAAATGATCCCCTCTATCATAGCGCAAAGCCGCCGGATTTGCAAGCACAAGAGAAGCTTTCGCCATTCCGGAAGCAGCAAGCCCACCCCGTTAAGGGGCAGGCTTGCTGCGTTCGCCTTATTTTGTAGGCGTGACCATCTTTTCCGGCTGCACGATCCGGTCATACACTTCCTCCGACAGACTTCCTCTGGCCAGCACGGCTTCCCTGAGGGTAAGCCCCTCCTGCAATGCCTTTTTGGCGCAGGCGGCGGCCTCCTCATAGCCGATCTCGGGGGTCAGGCAGGTGACCAGCATCAGCGAATTGTTCAGGTTTTCCTCCATCCGCCGCGCGTTGGGGGTGATGCCGTCCACACAGTGGACGCGGAAGGAATCCATGGCGTCTGCCAGCAGATTGCAGGACAGCAGGAAGTTGTACGCCGACACCGGCAGGAACACGTTCAGCTGGAAATTGCCCTGCGAGGCCGCCACGCTGATGGCGGTATCGTTGCCCATGACCTGCACGGCCACCATGGTCAGCGCCTCGCACTGGGTGGGATTGACCTTGCCCGGCATGATGCTGCTGCCCGGCTCGTTGGCGGGAATGTTCAGCTCGCCGATGCCGCAGCGCGGGCCGCTGGCCTCCCATCGGATGTCGTTGGCGATCTTCATCAGGTTGCAGGCCAGCGCTTTCAGCGCACCGTGGGCAAAAACCAGCGCATCCTTCGCGGTAAGGGCGTGGAATTTGTTTTCATCCGGAATAAATGCCACACCGGTCAGCACGGAAAGCTTCCGGCATACCGCCGCGTCAAAGCTCTGCGGCGCGTTCAGCCCCGTGCCCACGGCAGTACCGCCGATGGCCAGCTTGCGCAGCTCCGTCAGGCTGCTCTCCAGCATCCGGCAGGGCACCGCCACCATCTCGCGCCAACCGGAGACCTCCTGCGCGAAGCGGATGGGCGTGGCGTCCTGCAAATGGGTACGCCCGATCTTGATGATCTCCGGATACGCCTCCTCCAGCCCCTTGAAGGACTTCTCCAGCCGCTGCGCGGCAGGCAGCACCTTCTGAGAAACGGCCAGCACGGCGGCAATGTGCAGCGCCGAGGGATAGGTGTCGTTGCTGGACTGGGAGCGGTTGGCGTGATCGTTGGGGTGCACTGTGACGCCGTGATCCGCCGCAATGTGGCTGATGACCTCGTTGACGTTCATGTTGGTCTGGGTGCCGCTGCCGGTCTGCCAGACCACAAGAGGAAACTCCTCATCCCACTTCCCTGTCCGGATCTCCTGACAGGCCCGCGCAATCACGTTCGCCTGCTCTTTGCTGAGCAGCCCGTCCTCAAAATTCGCCTGTGCGCAGGCCTCCTTGAGATAAGCGAACGCGGTGATAATCTCCTGCGGCTGGCGCTGGCCGCCGATTTTGAAATTGTCCTTGCTTCGCTGGGTCTGCGCGCCCCAATGGCGCTCGGCAGGCACCTGCACCTGCCCCATGGTGTCGTGTTCGATTCGATATTTCATAGTCGTTTCCTATTTAATTTAGATACGGGCCACGCCGTCTTTCCTCGCGGCCTCTGCGGCAGCGTGAGCCACCGCGTCCCGAAGACGGGGATCAAACGCCTTGGGAAGAATATAATCGGCGGTCAGCTCCTCGTCGCTGACGAGACCGGCAATGGCATATGCGGAGGCGATCTTCATATTCTCGGTGATCTGGCTGGCCCGAACGTCCAGTGCGCCGCGGAAAATACCGGGGAAGCAGAGCACATTGTTGATCTGGTTGGGATAGTCGCTGCGGCCGGTGGACACCACCGCCGCACCAGCGGCCTTGGCCTCGTCGGGGAAGATCTCCGGCGTGGGATTGGCGCAGGCGAAGATGATGGGATCCTTGGCCATGGTGCGGATCATGTCCGCTGTCAGCACCCCCGGTGCCGAGACGCCGATAAACACGTCGGAGCCCTTGATGACCTCGGCCAGCGTACCGGACTGCTTTTCGCGGTTCGTCACGGCGGCGATAGCCTGCTTGGCGGGGTTCAGCCCCTCGCGCCCCTCATAGATGGCGCCGGAGCGGTCGGTCATGATGACGTTTTTCAGGCCCATACTCAGCATCAGCTTGATGATAGCCGTTCCTGCCGCACCCGCACCGCTGGTGACGATCTTCACGTCCTCCAGCCTTTTGCCCACCACCTTGAGAGCGTTGATAAGGCCCGCCAGCGCGATCACGGCAGTGCCGTGCTGGTCGTCATGGAATACGGGGATATCGCACGCGGCCTTGAGCCGTTCCTCGATCTCGAAACAGCGGGGCGCGGAAATGTCCTCCAGATTGATGCCGCCGAAGCTGCCGGCCAGCAGGGAAACCGTCTTTACAATGTCATCCACGTTTTTGCTGCGGATGCACAGCGGGATGGCGTCCACGCCGCCGAACTCCTTAAAGAGCACACATTTGCCCTCCATCACGGGCATACCGGCTTCGGGACCGATATCGCCCAGTCCCAGCACGGCGGTGCCGTCCGTGACCACCGCCACCGTGTTCCAGCGGCGGGTGAGCTCATAGCTTTTGCGGATATCCTTCTGGATCTCCAAACAGGGCTGCGCGACGCCCGGCGTATATGCGAGGGACAAGGCCTCTTTGCTGTCCACCTTTGCGCGGGAAACGATCTCGATCTTGCCGCGCAGCTGCTCATGCAGCTTCAGCGATTCTGTTGCATAATCCATGTGTTTCGCCCTTTCGTCTTGTACTTTAACCTACAAGATAAAGCCAATGGGTGTATTTGTCAAATCTTTTTTCTCCGGCCAAAGGGAAAAGCTTTCACGGCCACAAAGCGGAACACCGACCGCAAATTTTCCAAGATTGCAAGAAAAGATTCCGTATCGCTGAACGCACAGGATTGACGGAGAAACCAGATTCCATTACACTATATATTAGTATAGTTCCGGCTATTGGCAAAAGCGTACCGACGCTTTTCCTTTTCCGCCGCGTTATTCTATTATAAATATAACGTAATCAAGGAGGACTGACCGTGATTTTTTATACCGCCGATCTTCACTTTCTCTATGAGCCGCTGCTGTCCTCCCGGCCCTTTGCCACAGTGGAGGAGATGGACGAGACGCTGATCCGCAATTGGAACGAAACGGTATCGCCGGAGGACACCGTGTACCTGGTGGGCGATATCGGGTATAACGAGGGGCAGGTTCCCTACCAGCTGCTCTCCCGCCTGACGGGACACAAGCACCTGATCCGGGGCAACCACGACACCGGGTACGAGGATGCCGCCTCCCTCTACCGCTATTTCGAGACCATCACCGACTTCAATGAGATCGACGACGGCGAGACCCATATTCTGCTGTGCCACTACCCCATCATTTATCGCAAGCGGGGCTATATGATCCACGGCCACATCCACCAGAGCCGTGGTCAGGAGTACCAGCTGCTGAAGGAGCTGCCCCGTGTGCTGAACGCCGGGGTGGATATCAATTTCTACCGCCCCGTGACGCTGGAGGAGCTGATCGAAAACAACCGCGCCTTCTATAGCGGTGAGCGGGATGACCTGATTCCTCCGCCGCCCCGCACGCCCCGGGGCGATAAGGGCTGGCTTCCGGCCACGCCGGACTTCCGCCCCATCCCGGAGCGGCCAAACGGCCAATGAAAGGAGCATGCCCCATGGAGCAGGAAAAACGGGACAGCGTGAAATCATTGGGTAAGGCGCTGCATCTGATCGACATTATCAATCAGGCCCGCACTCCCATGACCCTCATGAGCCTGAGTCAAGTCTCCGGCTTTCCCTAAAGCACCGTCTACGCGCTGCTGAACACCCTGCGCAGCTACGACTGCATCCGGCAGAGCAGCGACGGCCGCTACTATCTGGGTACGCGGCTGTTTGAGTGGGGCTGCGGCGTGTCGGCGTCGTGGGAGCTGAACAACGTGGCCCGGCCCTATCTGGAAAAGCTGGCGGCCCACACCGACGCCACGGCGCTGCTGAGCCGTATCGAGGGAAACAGCGTGGTGGTCATCGACCAGTCCACCGCCATGTGCGGCGGCATCTACGTCACCACCGAGATCGGAACCCTCCTGCCGCTGCACGCCACCTCTCAGGGGAAGCTGCTGCTGGCGGCCATGTCGGACGCCTCGGCCAAAGCATTTCTCAGCGGCGCGGGGCAGCTGGAGTCCTTCACGCCCCACACCATCGTGGAGCAGGAGAGCATCCTGCGGGAGCTGGGGCAAATTCGCGCCAACGGCTACGCCGTGGAAAACGGCGAATACAAGATCGGCCTGCGGTCGGTCTCCGCGCCGGTTTACGACCGCTGCGGCGTCATGAGCTACGCGCTCAGCGTGGTGGGACTGTTCCGCAAGGTGCGCTCTCAGGAATTTGAGGAAGTGGTGGCCTGCGTCAGCGCCACGGCACGGCAGCTGTCGGAGGCCATCGGCTACTGTGGCTACCGCACGCCGCTGCCCGGAAAGGGACAGAAACAATGACAACACGAACCAGAATTACCGCGCTGCTGCTGGCGGACGTGAATCAGAACGGCCTGCGGAACGCACAGGATGTGCAGCGGCTGTACGAACAGCTGACGGGTACTGCCTGAAACAAAAGATTCCGCAATGCGGAACAAAAATTCCGTTATGCGGTGTCCGCCGCGTTGACGGAATACGGTAAAAATCGGTAAAATGTGAATAGGGCGAATGTTGCCCTATCACTTTTATACTTCGTTGTTCCGCAAAAAGAATAACGAGCAAAAAATGAAAAAGGAAAGGAAACAACACACATGAGAGTGAAACATTCTCTAAAGCGGCTGACTTCGCTGCTGCTGTGTCTGGTCATGCTGATGCAGACAGTGGTAGTGGCGTCGGCAGCTGGGTTCAACCCCAAAGCTGAGACGCCTGAACCTACGGCGGCAGATGCCTTCGAGTTCAGTAAAGGAACGATCACGGATTATGTCGGCAGCGACACCAACGTGGTTATTCCCGCCGCCATTGACGGCACGCCTGTTACCTCAATCGGACAGGCCGCGTTTATGGACAAGAGCATCGAAAATGTTGTGATCCCCAGCACTGTTAAGTATGTGGGCGACTACGCTTTCGATGAGTGCGACGATCTGAACAGCCTGTATTTCTATGGTGATGTCCCGACTAATCTGAGCAGCGCCACTTATGATATGAGCATTAGCGGCCTTATCTACTGCAAGGGCGCCTATCTGGACGACTATGAGTATGAAGTAGGCGATTACTTCTCCGTGTCCGGCGGCATTAAGAGCACGCTGGAAGACCCCGCCTAGGGAAGTATCATTGTCCCTGAATCGTTTCATCGCCTTATCCGTAGCAAGCGGA
>OIXA01001165.1_pt1 | contig 34375 bp, 31 predicted proteins | sample 1587721 | NCBI WGS metagenome assembly OIXA01 (sample SAMEA3888900, study PRJEB22519) | human gut metagenome | biome: human gut; feature: human-associated habitat; material: faeces | place: Denmark | collected 2013
GAGTAAAGAAGTTCAATCTCCTCTTCTCTCCTGAATTCCTTCGTGAGAGCAAAGCACTCTATGACAACCTCTACCCAAGTCGTATCATCGTTGGTTATCCTAAGATTATCCACAAGCCTGAGTTCGAGGCTGAGAACAAAGCCATCGAATCAGTAACAAATGTAGAGATGCTGAAAGAAGCAGCTAAAACTTTTGCATCTTTACTCTTAGAAGGAGCTATCGGTCATAATGGTGATACAAAGCAATTGGATTCTTCACTTTTCACTCTTCACTCTTCACTCGAAAAGAACATTCCAGTTCTTTTCATGGGTATGAAGGAAGCCGAAGCCGTTAAACTCTTCGCCAACACCTATCTGGCCCTTCGCGTCAGCTACTTTAACGAGCTTGATACTTACGCAGAAGTAAAGGGCTTGGACAGCAAAGCCATCATCGAAGGTGTAGGTCTCGACCCACGTATCGGCACACATTACAACAATCCATCATTCGGCTATGGCGGTTACTGCCTACCTAAGGACACTAAGCAGCTCCTTGCCAACTATCAGGATGTTCCACAGAACATGATGTCTGCTATTGTTGAGTCAAACCGCACACGCAAAGATTATATTGCAGATGCAGTGCTGCGCAAAGCTGGATGGTACGACTATTCAAGTAATAATCAATACGGAGCAGAACCAAACAATTGTGTAATCGGTGTATACCGCTTGACTATGAAGTCAAATAGTGACAACTTCCGTCAGTCTGCCATTCAGGGCATCATGAAGCGCATCAAAGCAAAGGGCGCAGAAGTCATCATCTACGAGCCAACACTTGAAGATGGTACTACATTCTTTGGCAGCAAAGTTGTAAATAATCTTGATGCGTTCAAAGCAGAAAGTAAAGCTATTATAGCCAATCGATTTGACGATTGTTTGAAGGATGTAGAAGATAAAGTATATACACGTGATATATTTAGAAGAGACTAAGAGATGGTAGAATATAATGTAAACTTAGAAGGCAAGACGGCTCTTGTAACAGGTGCTGCCGGCTTTATTGGCAGCAATCTCGTAAAACGTCTTTTTCACGATGTGAAGGACATTATATCATCTAAGTGCTTTCTACACGGAAACATAGTTGAAAGAAGGCTTTGATTTGTTAAATCGGGAAAAACATGTGAAGAGTTAATGATTAATATCAAATTGTCGAGTTAAGAAAATGTATGAAATCAAAATAAGCAAGATTAAATTTTAACTCAATATGTTGGCACTTGTAAATGTGCCAATACTAAGGGATATGCTCTAAATCAAGCACAAACAATTATAGAACAATTACATAATATTGAAAATATGGAGCTTAAAAAAAAATTTCAATCAATCTTGAAGATACTTTTTTTAATAGTTTAAAAAGTGACAATCCTGAATTCTCTAATTGGTTTTTGAGAAAAAGCGAAGCCGAAGAGGAAGCATTTACCTTATTCTCCAGAACTTAATTCTGCCGAGATTCTTTGGCGTATACTTAAGGAAAAATGGATAAGACCGATAGATTACGAGACTACGGACTCGCTTTTCTATTGTACGAACAGGGCCTTGGCGTCTGTGGGTACGAACTTATTCGTGAATTATTCATATTTATAAAATTAATTTTGAACAGTTACTTATGAAAACAATTATGTTAGTGTTTGGAACTCGTCCAGAGGCAATAAAGATGTGCCCATTGGTTAAGGAGTTCCAAAAACATACAGATGAGTTTAAAACTGTGGTGTGTGTAACAGGTCAGCATCGTGAAATGCTTGATCAAGTATTGTCAATCTTTGATGTGAAGCCAGACTTTGACTTGAACATCATGAAACAAGGTCAGGACTTGACAGATGTAACTGCACGTGTTCTTACAGGTCTTCGTGATGTGTTTAAGGAATGTAAGCCTGATGTTGTGCTAGTACATGGAGATACAACCACTTCTACAGCAGGAGCTCTTGCTGCATTCTATGCACAGATTCCAGTAGGACATGTAGAGGCTGGTCTTCGTACACATAATATATATAGTCCATGGCCAGAGGAGATGAACCGTCAGATTACAGGCCGTATTGCAACATATAACTTCTCACCAACACCTCTTTCAGAGAAGAATCTTATGGAAGAGAAGGCTCATGGTGATATCTATGTGACCGGTAATACTGTAATTGATGCACTTCATATGGTCGTGGATAAGCTTAAGAACGATACAGCCTTGGCTAAAGAGCAGGAAGACATTCTCGCTAAGGCAGGTTATGATGTCAATAGATTAAAGGATGGTAAAAAACTTGTTCTTATTACCGGACATCGTCGTGAGAACTTTGGTGATGGTTTCATTCGCATGGTTACTGCAATGAAAGATCTCTCAGAGAAATATCCTGATGTTGATTTTGTATATCCTATGCACCTCAATCCTAATGTTCGCAAGCCTATCCATGAGGTATTTGGTGAAGACTTGACTCGCCCTAACTTCTTCTTCATTGAGCCATTGCAGTATCTGGAGTTTGTGTATTTGATGGAGAAATCAACTATTGTTCTCACAGACTCTGGTGGTATTCAGGAAGAGGCTCCAGGACTTGGTAAGCCAGTACTTGTGATGCGCGATACTACAGAACGTCCTGAAGCATTGGCAAGTGGTACTGTTCATCTTGTAGGCACCGACTATGATAAGATTATGAATGAGGTTAGTATCTTGCTTGATGATGCAACTGCTTATGAAAAAATGAGTAAAGCGGTTAATCCTTATGGAGATGGTCAGGCTTGTCGTCGTATTATTGACGTGTTAGCAGGTAAGGAAACTGATCGTTATGACACAAATTGTTAATCCCAAGTATTTATGATTAGTTTCTTGTTAAAAGCCATGGGGGGGTAAATTATCGTCAGATTATAACCGTTATAAGCTATTAAGAAATTGTAGTTTCTTGAAACTCCTAATTGTTTATCCAGAGTTTCGCTACCAATTTTTTTATCGTCTAAGATTACACTCTCTTATTCTACGCATTTTACTGAAACCATTACAATTAATAAACCCTCTTAATCTCTATATCAATTGTAGCGATATTGATGAAGGACTTTTTATTGAGCATGGTTTCTCTACAATAATAGCCTGTAAACATATAGGCCGCAACTGTTGGATTAATCAACAGGTAACAATTGGCTTTAGTGATAAGTCCCATAGTCCTTACATTGGTGATAATGTAGAAATTAAGGCTGGTGCAAAGGTTATTGGAGGAGTCAAAATCGGTGATGATGTTATTATAGGTGCTAATGCTGTTGTAGTAAAGGATGTCCCTTCACATTCCATTGTTGTAGGAGTACCAGCCAAAGTAATCAAAGCAAGAAATAGTATAACTGAAAAATGGATAAAGGTTAACTGAGAAAGGAAAAATGCGTGCGTAGGTGGACGAAAGTCAGAGTTCGACTCCCGAACCGTTAAGGTTTATGTAAGGTGCTGAATATCAGTATAGGAAACAAACATGATTTATGTTGATTTCGAAATTTAGTACCAATTTAGTACCACGATTTTTGACAAATATAGTCTCGTTAGCGTCAAAATCGTCTATTTCGCTCATTTTTCGGTACTCAACACCTGTTGAGAAGGTTCGAATCCTTACTGAGCGACAATTTCTGCAGAATTAAATTCCATTAATATGCAGAACAACTAAAAGCAAGCGGGAGACTATGGAGATAAGTACTCAAATAAAACATTGCACAATAAACATTGCACAACCAAGAGCCTTACTCCATCTCTCGTTTGCGTTTTTCGCTCTTTTCTGGCAGTCAACATTAGTTGATAAGGTTCGAATCCTTGATGAGCGACAAAATATAAATAAAACTGACCCTAAAGTAAATTTGATTATGGTAAACTTTAATGTAGATCTGGAAGGAAAGACTGTACTCGTTACGGGTGCTGCCGGATTCATCGGATCAAACCTTGTAAAACGTTTGTTCCATACTGTAGAAGAAATAAAGGTAATTGGACTTGATAGCATCACCGATTACTATGATATAAAAATCAAGTACGAACGACTTAATGAGATTAGTGCTCTTAATCGCGATTGGCTCTTCATCAAGGGTAACCTTGCAGACAAAGCACTCATTGATCAAATCTTTGAGGAGCATAAGCCAGCAGTGGTTGTTAACCTTGCAGCTCAAGCAGGTGTGCGTTATAGTATCACCAATCCTGGATCATATATCGAGAGTAACTTGATAGGATTCTACAATATCTTGGAGGCATGTCGTAACAACGAGGTGGAGCATCTTGTTTACGCAAGCAGCTCGTCCGTTTATGGTAGCAACAAGAAGGTGCCATACTCCACCGATGACAAAGTCGATAATCCAGTCTCGCTCTATGCAGCCACCAAGAAGAGCAACGAGCTCATGGCACATGCCTACAGCAAGCTCTACAACATCCCATCTACAGGCCTCCGCTTCTTTACCGTCTATGGTCCTGCCGGTCGTCCCGATATGGCCTACTTTGGCTTTACTAACAAGCTTCGTGAAGGCAAGACCATTCAGATCTTCAACTATGGAAATTGCAAGCGTGACTTCACATATGTTGACGATATCGTTGAAGGAGTTGTTCGTGTAATGCAACACGCACCAGAAAAGGCAACAGGTGAAGACGGTCTGCCAGTACCTCCATACAAGGTGTACAACATCGGCAATTCTGCCCCCGAGAACCTCCTTGACTTCGTGACTATCCTTCAGGAGGAGCTCATTGCAGCCAGGGTGCTGCCTTCTGGTTACGACTTCGAGGCACACAAGGAGCTTGTTCCAATGCAAGCAGGAGACGTACCTGTAACATTCGCTGATACCACTCCTCTCGAACAAGACTTCGGTTTCCGACCTTCTACACCTTTGCGTGACGGTCTCAGAGCCTTTGCTCAATGGTATGCAAAGTACTACGACACTTGCCAAGAATAAAACATAGCGACCAAAAGGATACTACCACCTTTGTGCAATGTTTTGGTGGTAAGTCTCTAGCGGCTCTTTCCCATAGCAAGTGACAAAGCGTGATGCTGCAATTCGAAGTTGCCACTTGCTTCACCGAATATAAATAGTAATAATAAAATACATAAACAAAAAATGGAACTCAAGAAAGATTATTCCGATGTCCACTTCCAAGACAATGGCAAACTGAAGTTGCTCATCATCGTGGGCACACGTCCTGAGATCATCCGTCTTGCAGCTGTCATCAACAAGACTCGTCAGTACTTTGATGTCATTCTTGCTCACACCGGTCAGAACTATGATTACAATCTGAACGGAGTGTTCTTCAAAGACCTCAAACTCAAAGATCCTGAAGTCTATATGGATGCCGTTGGCTCAGACCTTGGCGAGACCTGTGGCAACATCATTGCCGCTTCCTACAAACTCATGGTAGCCACCAAGCCAGATGCAGTCCTCGTTCTTGGTGACACCAACAGCTGTCTCTCTGTCATTGGAGCAAAGCGTCTTCACATTCCTATCTTCCATATGGAAGCCGGAAACCGTTGTAAGGACGAATGCCTCCCAGAGGAGACTAACCGCCGAATTGTGGATATTATCTCCGATGTCAATATGGCCTACTCTGAGCACGCTCGCAGATACCTTGCTGATTGCGGTCTTCCAAAAGAACGCACATACGTCACCGGTAGTCCTATGGCAGAAGTTCTCCATGAGAACCTCAAAGAAATCGAAGCTTCAGATGTACACCAACGCCTCGGTCTGGAGAAAGGGAGATACATCCTCCTCTCTGCACATCGTGAGGAGAATATCGACACAGAGAAAAACTTCCTCTCATTGTTCAACGCTATCAACAAGATGGCAGAGAAGTATGACATGCCCATTCTCTACTCATGCCACCCTCGTTCACGCAACCGCCTTGCTGCCAGTGGTTTTGTTCTCGATCCACGTGTAAACCAGCAGGAGCCTCTCGGATTCCACGACTACAACTGCCTTCAGATGAATGCCTTCGCAGTCGTATCTGATTCTGGTACTCTTCCAGAAGAATCAAGTTTCTTCACCTCTGTTGGTCATCCATTCCCTGCCATCTGCATTCGTACCTCTACCGAACGCCCAGAGGCTATCGACAAGGCAGACTTTATCATCGCAGGCATCGATGAAAAATCACTCCTTCAGGCAGTTGATACGGCTGTTGCCCTCTGTAAAGACGGCAACCATGGCATTCCTGTTCCTGACTATGTTGAGGAGAACGTTTCAACCAAGGTAGTTAAGATTATCCAGAGCTATGTTGGCATTGTCAACAAGATGGTTTGGCGTAAGTTCTAATTTGATAAAATAACAATAAAACTGTATACAATTATGAGTATTTTCGCGGGCAAGACCCTTATGATTACAGGTGGAACAGGTTCCTTCGGTAACGCAGTACTTAATCGTTTTTTGAAGACCGACATAGCAGAGATCCGCATCTTTTCTCGCGATGAAAAGAAGCAGGATGACATGCGTCACCTCTATCAGGCTACCATGCCAGAGGTAGCCTCAAAAATTAAGTTCTACATTGGTGACGTACGCAACAAGTCAACCCTCAAGACCGCTATGCGTGGTGTTGACTACATCTTCCATGCAGCAGCCCTCAAGCAGGTGCCTTCTTGCGAGTTCTTCCCCATGGAAGCTGTCAAGACCAACGTCATCGGTACCGACAACGTGCTTGATGCCGCTATCGATGCACACGTCAAGTGCGTCATCTGCCTCTCTACCGATAAGGCTGCATATCCTATCAACGCCATGGGTATCTCCAAGGCACTCGAAGAGAAGATTGCTGTTGCCAAGTCACGCAACTCTCTCGACACCAAGATCTGCTGCACCCGTTACGGCAACGTAATGTGCTCACGTGGCTCCGTTATCCCTCTCTGGATCGACCAGATTCGCAATGGCAACCCCATCACCCTCACCGAACCTAAGATGACCCGTTTCATCATGTCCCTCGAAGAAGCCGTTGACCTCGTCCTCTTCGCTTTCGAACATGGCGAGAATGGTGACATCCTCGTACAGAAAGCACCTGCCTGCACCATCCAGACTCAGGCAGAAGCTGTCTGCGAGCTCTTTGGTGGTAAGAAGGAGGACATTAAGGTTATTGGCATTCGTCATGGCGAGAAGATGTACGAAACCCTCCTCACCAACGAGGAATGTGCCAAGGCTGTCGATATGGGTGACTTCTATCGTGTGCCAGCCGACAACCGCACCCTCAACTACGACAAATACTTCACCGAGGGCAACCAGAAGCGTTGCGAACTCTCAGAGTTCAATTCCGACAATACACGCAGATTGAATGTTGAGGAGACGAAGGCAAAGATTGCTTCACTCGAATACATCCAGAACGAGTTGAACGGAATAGCTAACTTAGCGAAGTAATTTAGAGACAAAGAGACAACAAGACGAAGAGACACCAAGACGAAGAGACAATGAGACACCAAGACGAAGAGATAAAATGGGAAGAAGTTTTGAGAATTTATACGTTTGGCAAGAATCGAGAGAGCTTATAAATACCATATATAAGATAATGAGTAGCTGTCGAGATTATGGATTTAAAGACCAAATTCAGAGAGCAGCAGTCAGTATCATGAATAATATTGCTGAAGGCTTTGAATCTGGCTCAGATGCCAAATTCCTTAACTTCCGGAATATCTCAAGAGGCAGTTGTGCAGAGGTTCGCTCTATGCTTTATTTGTGTGAAGATTTAGGTTTTTGTACAAAAGAAGAACGTGAACAACTCCAATCTCAGCTTCGCAAAATCACATCTGGAATCGTAAAACTCTCAGATACCATCTCAAAGAAGAACTCTTAGTCTCTTCAACTCTTAGACTTTTAGTCTCTTAGTCTTTTAGATTTAATAAAATATGAAAATTTTAGTAACAGGAGCAAAGGGGTTTGTGGGAAAGAACCTCTGCGCTCAACTCAATAACATCAAGGATGGCAAGGCACGTTGGTATGGCGACTTGCAGATTGATGCCGTTTATGAATACGACATCGACTCCACTCCCGAGCAGCTAGATGAGTGGTGCAAGGAATGCGACTTCGTGTTCAACCTCGCAGGCGTGAACCGTCCGAAAGACCCGGAAGAGTTTATGAAGGGTAACTTCGGATTCGCTACTGTATTGCTCAATACATTGAAGAAATATAACAACAACTGCCCAGTGATGATTAGCTCTTCCATACAAGCTACCCTTGCTGGACGCTTCGGAACGAGTGAATACGGAAAGAGCAAGAAGGCTGGTGAGGAACTGATGTTTGAATATGGTAGGGAGACGGGAGCCAAGGTGTTGGTGTATCGCTTCCCGAACCTCTTCGGCAAGTGGTGCCGACCGAACTATAACTCTGCCATCGCTACTTTCTGTAACAACATCGCCAATGACCTGCCCATACAGGTGAATGACCGCAGCGTGGAAATGGAACTCCTCTACATCGATGACCTTGTAGATGAGATGATCTCAGCGCTCAAAGGCGAAGAACATCGGTGCGAGTATGTGGGCCTAACCCCCATCCCCTTCCCTAAAGGGCAGGAGGGCTCCTATGCAGATAAGTTCGGTGTACACACAGCAGATCCAACGCTCTATGATGTGTTGAAACAGCATGCTGAGAACATGCGCAAAAATCCTACAGAAGCTGAAGAAGTTCTATGGAAGGCGCTTAGAGGAAAGGGACTTGACCATAAGTTCCGCAGACAACATATCATTGGTGATTACATAGTTGATTTCTTCTGCAATGAGCTGAATCTTACCATAGAAATAGATGGCGGATATCATTCCACACCGGAGCAGAGAGATGCTGACGATCAACGTACGGCTGAGCTTATGAAGTTGGGATATACCGAATTGCGCTTTAAGAACGAAGAAGTCCTGTTTGATTTGGAGAATGTGCTCTCGCAGATTAAATCTGTTTGCGAACTGAAGTCCTCCCATTCAGGGGAGGATTTAGGAGGGGCTTACTGTTTTGTGCCTGTAACGCATAAAACTACCCTTGGCGAAATCGTTGACATCATCCAGGAGTGTGCCGATGCAGCAGCCAACAAGGATGGCATCAATATGATAGACCTCACCCAAGGCTCTCTCCGCTACAAGTTGATGACCACCTACCTCTCATACCTTCCCAAGGAAAAGGCAATCTATGACCATAAGATGAACGTTGACCCAAGAGGCAGCTTTACCGAGCTCCTCCACACCCTCACCCATGGTCAGGTCAGCATCAACATCTCCAAACCAGGCATCACCAAGGGCGAGCATTGGCATCATAGCAAGTTTGAATACTTCACAGTAGTCAGTGGTCATGGACTCATCCAATTGAGAAATGAAGCATATCCTGACGCCGAGATTTTGAACTATGAGGTGAGTGGTGATAAGATCCAGAGCGTCATCATGCTCCCCGGTTATACCCACAATATCATCAATCTGAGCGATACGGAAGATCTCGTAACCGTCATGTATTGTAATGAGATATTTAATCCAAACCGTCCAGATACCTACTTTGATCCTGTTGAGTGGAAGAAGTAATACTCATTCATCTTCTTTATTCTTCGAGTGCTCTTACTCTCAGGCACTTCGTGGAGTTCTCTCATAGATGATTGAGTATAGCAACCCTTGGAGCATCTGGGAACCGCACACTCAGATGAACAGTTCGACTCTGTTGGTTGCACTCATTTTAATAGAATAAATAGTATAACAATGATAATAGACAAGAAACTTCTGGATGACCTTTCAGCTCAGGCGAAGGCGAATCCAAGACTCAGGCAGTCGTACGATCTTCGTACAACTCCTGACGATAATAGCCAGCGAATGCTCAACGCACTCGAACCTGGCACCATCATGCCTATACATCGTCATAAAAATACATCCGAGACAATGGTGATGGTCAGAGGCAAACTTAAACAGCGATTCCATGATGACAATGGCAATATCACAGATGAGTTCATAATGGAGCCTTGCAGTCAATACTCAATAGTACAGATTGAAGCTGGCAGGTGGCACTCCCTTGAAGTACTTGAAGAAGGTACCGTAATTTTTGAGGCTAAGGATGGTACTTATGAGCCAATAACAAATGACGATACATTAACTGTATGAAATTAATACATTTTGAATATGAAGACACTTATTGGCAAAATATTGTATAAACTGGAATGCAAAATTAAATCAGCGATATCGCTGTATAAGAAATCCATATTTGCAGAATGTGGAAATAATGTTTACGTGGACAGTGATATAGATTGCATACCTTCCCACATACATTGTGGAAATAACGTACATATCGGAGTACATGCTTAATTTATGGCTTACATATCTCATATCTATATACAAGACTATGTTGTAATAGGCCCAAATGTGACTATTCGAGGGGGGATCATCGTATTGATGTTGTTGGTAAGCATATATACGAGATAGGGCATGAGCAAAAACTGCCCGAAAATGACCAAGACGTAATAATCGAAGAAGGTGTATGGATTGGATGTAATGTAACAATTTTGAAAGGTGTTACCATCGGTAGGGGCTCTGTTATTGCTGCTGGTGCATTGGTAACCAAGAATGTGCCACCATACGCTATTGTAGGAGGAGTTCCTGCGAGTATTATAAAATATAGGTTTAATAATGATGATATAGAAAAACATGAGCGAATCTTGCAAAATAGAAAAAACAACGAATTATGATACGAATAGTCAATCAAAAGTGGGGGGGTAATAATAGAGTTCTGGAAATAGATTATTTCAGATCGTTTATAATAATTCTCCTTGTTTTTATGCACTCTTTTGTGTATAACGCAAACACTAAATCATGGCCAGAACCATTGGGTGTTCAAAGCTTGGAATTATACCATTTTATACAAGAGATTTCTTTTTCGTGTTTGTTGGAGTCATTTACGCTTATATCTGGGTATGTATTCGGTTATATTTACTTTGTAAAGAATAGAGAACTTAAGTTAGTTCCTTTAATCAGAGGAAAAATATTCAGGCTAATGATACCTAGCATTGTATTTAGTATCATATATGGATGTATATTTGAACAAGGGATCTCGTTTTCTTTGAAAACTATCTATCAGGTTGTAAGTGGTATTGGTCACATGTGGTATCTGCCCATGTTATTTCAATGTTTTATATTCTCCTATTTCTTAATTAGGTGCAATTTAAATAAGTGGATATTATTATCATCTCTGTTGTTGTTATCTATATTTTCATGTATGGTGCCAAATTATATGCAGATAAGCAGAACTTTATATTACTTGTTCTTTTTCTATTTAGGAATTCAACTTGTACAAATAAGAGAATATATTATAGAAAAAGTAGATACAAGGGTGAAATATTTTATAATATCATATTTAATTGCATTATTGCCTTGTCTATGGTTGAGAATAGAACTTGAGGAGAATTCATATTATATTTTAGCTAATAGTATTCGATTGTTATATTCAATTTTTGGAACTCTATTCTTATTGATGCTGTTCTGTAAAATTTCATTGCAGCACAACGACAAGATGTTAAAAATTGTGACCTTTATTAGTGGGTGCAGTATGGGGGTTTATATATTCCATCAGTTCATATTGAAGATATTTTATTATAAGACTGATGTTGCAGCTTCTTGCGGCAATATAATGCTTCCCTGGGTTGCATTTATCATATCTTTAACATTGTCTTTATTAGCAACCTGCTGTGCAAAGAAAACAAGCATTGGCCGTTTTCTTCTCGGTTGATGAAAAGTGATATTATAATTTTAAAAAAGTATGAATTTAAGTAGTATTATTCAAAATGTTTTATTGAAAATAAGGTATATGCATGAAAAGGTGAAAATTTCAGGCTTTTCATGTATTGAGAAAGGTGTTGATATTAAAGTCTTCAAAGGCGCATCATTAACCATAGGTCGTTACTGTAATTTTAGAAAAAACACCTATCTATCAGTAACGAGTGATGCGGTTCTTTGTCTTGGCGATAATGTGTTTGTGAATAGGAATGTTAACATTGTTGCACATGATAAAATAAAAATTGGAACAGGTGTGACCATAGGACCGAATGTTTGCATTTTTGATCATGATCATGACAAGTGTCACAGAGGCTCTTTTGTAACAAGTCCTATTGAAATTGGTGATAATGTGTGGATAGGAGCTGGGGCTATTATATTGAAGGGTGTTTCAATTGGTGAAAATGCAATAATAGCAGCAGGAAGTATGGTTATATCTGACATACCATCAAATAGTGTTTTAATTCAGAAAAGGCAAAATACAATCATTAAGAAAGAAAACAATGAACACGGGAAATAAGAGAATACTTAAAAATACTTTTTTCTTGTACTTTCGCATGATTTTCGTACTGCTCGTTTCACTTTATGCTACTCGTGTGGTACTAAATGTGCTTGGAGTTGTTGATTATGGAATATATAATGTTGTAGCAGGTTTTGTATCTGTGTTTTCCTTCCTTAATACCTCCATGATCAATTCAATTCAGAGATTTTATAATTTTGAAAATGGAAGGGGTAATATTGAGGGTTTGAAAAAAATATACTCTGCTTCAATTATTATCCAAGTGCTTATAGCTGTTTTTACCTTTGTTTTACTTGAATCTTTAGGAGTATGGTACATCAATAATATTATGGTAGTACCAGAAGAGAGACTGGAAGCTGCAAATTGGATATTTCAATTATCAGTATTTTCTCTATTGTTGCTAATACTGCAAATACCATACAGCTCAGCAGTTGTATCGCACGAGAAGATGGATTATTATGCAATTATCGGTATTTTGGACGCTGTTTTTAGACTGATAATAGTTGTAATACTGCCATTTGTTGGAGGTGATTATTTAGTTGTTTATGGCGTCCTGCTATTAGGAATTTCTATTTTTGATTTTCTGGCATATTATGTGTATTCCAAAAAGAAATTCGAAGTAATTACATTCACTAAGACGGTAGATAGACCAACTATCAAAAGTATGCTGTCGTTTTCTGGTTGGAATATATTTGATGCAGTTAGTCTGCTTGTTCAGGGTCAGGGATTGAATCTCCTGATGAATTCATTTTTTGGACCTATTGTAAACGCAGCTAGAGGTGTTGCGTTTCAGATACAAGGTGCAATTTACAATTTTACATCAAATGTTTCCATAGCTTTCAAACCTCAATTAACTGAGAGTTACGCAAAGAATGACCTCGATAGGACGCGCGATCTAATGTTTTCTATGTCTAAAATATGCTATTTGATGCAGATTGTACTTGTAATTCCTATAATCGCTGAGTTAGATAATATTCTTGGGTTATGGCTCAAAGATTCAGTTCCAGACAAAACAGATATATTTACAGTGTTTGTGTTAATAACATCTGTTGTTAATAGTATCAACATGCCAATGTCTCAAACTGCTCAAGCAACAGGAATCATTAGGCGATATCAGTTGTATAGGAGTGTGCTAATGATTTGTACATTGCCAGTATCTTATATATTACTTCAATATATATATGAACCGGAAATTGTTTTCACAGTGACGCTTCTCTTTACAATTTTAAACCAACCTTTGAGCTTATATCTATTGCATAAAACGTTTACGTTCTCTTTTAGACAATATATTGCTCAGGTAGTAACTCCGATTGCTCTCTTTACAATATTTACGCCAACACCTGTGTTGGTGTTTAAACATTACTATGCAGGGCATAATATAATCAGTTTATTGTCCGTCTGTCTCCTCACAGGCGTGTCTGCCCTGATTTTTTCCTACATATTCATGTTGGATAAAGCAACAAAAAATGCGATGTTAGCAAAACTACGAAACAAATAAAATTTATATAATGAAAAAGATATTATTCATATTGCCTGAATTTGGTTTTGGTGGTACAGTTTTTAGTACATTGAATATGATTAGTCTTCTGAGGGACAAATATGAGATTTCTGTTCTCCCGATGTCTCATCAGGGTCCTGTAAAAGAAAAATACATTGAAGCGGGCGTTAATATTTTGCCTGAGGATTTTCTCTTGTCGTGTTATTGTGACGCATATGGGGGTATTACTTCTATACGTAAAAAATTTTTTGCTACGGTTTTGCGCTTATTTGAGAAACTATCTTTAATGATGGGACTAAATTCAAGAAGTGTAATCTATACAACAATAGCCAGGAAATATGATGGGAAGTTTGATTATGTGGCTTGCTGTCAAGAGGGTGCTTCAACAATTTTTCTTTCAAAATTTTGTAAATCAAAAACCGTTGCATGGTTCAGATCTGAATACTCAGTATATAGAAAACAACTATCTCCCCAAAGGTTAGCCATTGAAAGCGAAGCGTTCAACAAGGTTGGTACGATTGTATGTGTGTCACAAACAACTCGTGATGATTTAGCAAATTATTTCCCTCATATCGCTGACAGAATTATTGCCATTCACAATATTCAGAACTGCGAGAACATAATTGAAAAATCAAAGGAAAAAGTTGAAGATGTTTTTAATAAGAATGTATTTAATATCGTTTCGGTTGGACGCTTCGCTCCGCAAAAACAGTTCCACCTGATCCCTGGCATTGCACATGAATTACAAAAGCGTGGGTGTAAATTCTGTTGGTATATTATTGGTGACGGCAATCAAGAGGGAGCCAATGACAAACTGAAGGAAGAGTTAAATAAATACAAGAATCAGGATGTTGTAAAATGTATTGGAAGTAGATTAAATCCGTACCCATACATAGCAATGGCCGATATTCTCGTTAGTACATCCTATTATGAGGCATGTCCTCGTGTTGTTGCAGAGTCTAAAATAATTCACACTCCTGTTATAAGTTCAGATTATAGCTCTGCTCGTGAATTCGTTGTTGACGGCGTAACAGGCTATGTTGAAGATATTAACAATTTGGCAGATATTATATCTGATTTAATACAGGATAGGTCGAAATTTGAAGCGTTAAAAAAACAATGTACAGATTATAATATGGATTGTGATGTCATTATGAATAAACTTGTTGAACTATTCTCATAACTACAAGAATGAACAAATCAATTACGACAAAACAAGAGAGAATTTTACAAAACCCTATATTCCTGGTTTATTATTCTTTCTTATTTATATTAATGTTAAGGCTAACAGACCCTAATGGCTTGATAGGCGAAATGCAAAGACTTGCATTCCTTGGTGCATTATTATTGCCAGCATTCATAAATAAATCTGCTTTTAGTTTTTCAATGATTTGTTTCTTGAGTGTTTCTTTAGCGTCATTCAGTCCTATTATTCCAACTACATCCAGTTACTATTTAATATTATCTTTACTTTTTACATTTATTCTACAATATAAATATAATGACCTTGATGGATACGCTAAATATATTCTATTAGTGGTTTTTTATTTTATCATACTTAGCTTAATTTTCGGTGATTCAATATCAGGCTATTACTGGATCTTAACGGCTTTACTCTGTGTTTCTTTCATAAAAAAGAAGGAAGACTTCGAAAACGTGTCTGTAGGAATTATGTGTGCTTCCTTAGGTATATGCCTTATTTATATATTATTTGCGAAATATTTCTTGATTCGTATTTCGTCTGAGGCTCAAGGTGGATATGAACGCGCTCAATGGTTAAATCCTAATGAATTAGCAGGTATGATAAATTGCGGTGGCATACTCGCCAGCGCATATCTAACGGGAGCAATAAAATGTGACACGAATTCCGTGATCTTTAGAATTATAGCCGTTTTAACAGTGCTATTAGTGGCAACAGTGAATTTTATAAACGCAAGCCGTGGTGGTACCATGACCTTTTTCTTAATATCGACAATGTTTTTATTATACAGCAATGTGAAATTTAAATATAAACTCATCGTCGGTATCATAGGATTCTCACTGCTTATATATGCTTTCCAGGGTGGTTTGATGGATACTTTGATTTATAGAATGGGTGATGAAAATCTTGGAACTGCATCAGGACGTACAGATATATGGGATACAAAAATTAAACTGTTCTTTAACTCCTCATTTATAGAGCAAGTCTTTGGAATTGGTCTTATCGATACTGTTAAGTTAGGTTATACAGATGGGTATAGCACTCATAACGATTTAGTTACGGCTCTTGTTGCTTATGGCTATATAGGTTTTACACTCTTTCTTTCTTTGTTCGTAAAGCTTTACAAGAGCGTGCCTCGCCATAATAAGAAATTGATCATGATATTTCTATTGTTTTTTCTGTTAGAATCAAGCTCTCTTGAATTCTTTTTTAGAGGCTATTTTATTTTTATAGTGTTGTTTATTTATATTTATAAATATGCTTTAATGAATAGAAACGATGAAAGTATATATAATAACTACGGAAACATTTCCTAATGGTTTGGCTGCAACTGAACGCATTAAATGTTATGCAAAAGCTTTAGCAAGTAATTATAGCTGTGAGGTTTTGTGTGTTAATCGCCATGAAGATCCCACTAACCCGAGAGGTAATATCAAAGCCTCTGGTAAGATTGGGAATTATTCCTATAGATATTTAGGCAATTCCACTTTTAAGCCCCAAGGAAATCTGCGTACTATATTAGCAAAAGTCCATGATGTTTCTAAACTATCTTTTGAATTATTAGGGCTCCATAAAAATGATGTAGTTATTTACTATTCTTATAATATAATATTAATGAAGCTTGTTCTTCTGCTTTCAAAGATAAAGGGGTTCAAGGTTTATTATGAAATAAATGAGCATCCGTCTATTCAACTTGGGGGCTTTAAGATGGTTGACAGTTCACAAACAGATTTACGCAAATTATATCATATGATAAAAGATTTTGATGGTATTTTTTGCATTTCATCTGCCATAAGAAACCTTCTGCTTAAAACTGGCATTCCAACAGACAAACTGCATATTGTTAACATGATAGTTGACACTAATCGATTCAAGAATATTGAAAAGGAAGAAGTAGAACCTTATCTAGCTTATTGTGGAGCTGCCGACAATAATAAGGATGGGGTGGATCAGTTAATAAAATCCTTCTCTATAATAGCCAATAAATACGTAGATCTAAAACTTTATATAATAGGGCCCAAAACAGAGAACTCTACTAATGAAGTGCTGGTTGAATCGTTAGGCCTGAGTGATAGGGTTGTCTTCACGGGCCTTGTAAGCCCCCAAGATATGCCTCAACTACTTTTAAATGCAAAAGGACTCGTATTGGATAGACCAGACAGCTTACAAGCTAAATATGGATTCCCGACAAAGTTAGGGGAATACTTATTAACCGGAAATCCTGTTGTTGTGACTGCTGTTGGTGATATTCCTTTATTTCTAGAAGATGGCGTTAACGCATATTTGGCTAAAGCGGATGATGTTTTATCATTTTCCTCAAAATTGGATGAATTATTATCAGATTCTATTCGTGCAACTAAAATAGGTTCAACAGGAAGACAGGTTGCCTTAAATTGCTTTTCTGATTTTGTTGTTTCTAGGCAAATCTCTAAAGCTTTAAATAGTTAAACGGCCACGGCTTTACTTCTCTAGATATTTTGGTTATCAAATAACTCAAAAAAAGTTTGTGACTAACTTTTAATAATTCAGAAACTTACATGATTCTTTTGTGAATACTTGTGAGAAAAATATAAAATTATCACAATAATGAAAATCGTAAACATACTTGGTGGTTTGGGAAACCAGATGTTTGAGTACGCTATGTACTTGGCATTGAAGGATGCCCATCCACAAGAAGAAATTAAAGTGTGTACCCGTAGTTTCGGAGGCTATGGGCTGCATAATGGATTAGAGATTCAGCAAATCTTTGGTGTCGAGTTACCCGAAGCTTCATTATGGGAACTTGCGAAAGTTGCATATCCGTTTTTCAACTATAACACATGGAGAGTTATGCGCCATTGGTTGCCGATTCGTAAATCAATGGCATCAGGAACAACACAAATCCCATTCGAGTATAATGAAGTCAAACGTGAAGACTCGGTATATTATGATGGATACTGGCAGAATGAAGGGAACTTTAAACAGATACGCGAGAAAATACTTCAGTCTTTCACGTTTCCTGAAATCTTAGACGAGAAAAACATTCAGTTGACCAATCGGCTTAAGAATAGCAAAGCTGTATCATGTCATGTCAGAAGGGGCGATTATTTGAAGGAACCAGAGATGTGTGTTTGCACCCCTCAATATTATGTAAGGGCAATAACAGAAATGAACCAGCGAGTAAATCCTGATTTGTATGTCGTATTTAGTGATGATATACCCTGGTGCAGGGAGAACTTGATGGGATTAATCGGTAATAGAGAGGTTGTTTTCGTCGATTGGAACAGAAAGGAGAATTCTTTCCGTGATATGCAGTTGATGAGTCTTTGTAAGCACAACATTATTGCTAATAGTAGCTTCTCGTGGTGGGGAGCATGGCTTAATCAAAATGAAAGCAAGGTTGTTATAGCACCCAGCGTATGGATGAATAAGCCCATTGTTAACGATCCAATATGTGAGAATTGGATAAGAATAAATAGCAAATAAATGAAATACGGAATCATAACGCACTATGATGTGCACAACCATGGGGCTTTGCTTCAGCTTAATGGGTTGAAGCAGGCTTTGAAGTCGCAAGGAATAGAAGCCAAGGCGTTGCAGTTTGATAAGAACTACGACTTCATGGGTCGAGAGTGGAAGGCTAAATATGAGATTGGTATTAAGTCAATCGGTATCTACATCAAGTTCCTTTTCGAGAGAGGTCTTGGCTGTACTTGGTTCAATTATGTAAAGAAGGGAAAGCTGGATGGTTTTCGCAAGTCGGCTGACCTCATTGGTGATTACTACACGGAAGGTGGAGAGTTGGATGGCGTAGCCATAGGAAGTGACGAAGTATTTGCACTCCATACAGGTCCTACTCCTGCATTCTTTGGACATGCCCTCCCAAGCAAGAAGGTGTTTGCTTATGGCGGTTGTTTTGGCCCTACTACCATTGCTGAAGTTGAGCGTTTGCATTGTGAGGCTTTTGTAAAAAGTGGCCTTCAGTCAATGTGCGGACTTGGTATGCGCGACCAGAATTCTATCCAGATTGCACGCGAACTGACAGGTAAGGAACCGGAACTTGTTTGCGATCCTGTTATACTGTATGGTTACGAGAAAGAGGTTGCGGGGGAGGAACGCCCAATGTCGGATAAGTATATGGTTGTGTATGCTTACGATAAACGTATGAATGAGCCGTCCGAAGTTGCAGCCATCAAGTCATACGCAAAGAAGAACGGCTTTAAAATTGTGACTCCAGGATTCTATCACAAATGGGCAGACAAGTGTGTGAATGTAGATCCGATTGAATTGCTCAATTGGTTCCAGCATGCAGAGTGTGTCGTAACAGACACCTTCCATGGTTGTGTAATGTCAATTATTACAGGTCGCGAGATGGCTGTAAAACTTCGTGACAATGCTAATAAGCTGCTCAATCTTATGCAGGAATACGAAATCGTTGATCGCAAGATTGATGACGGTATGCAACTTGACGAGGTGTTCAGCCGAAAGGTAAACTGGGAGGCAACCAATCATCAGATTCAGGAACGTAGAGCATCCTCTATGGATTATCTTAAACGAATGATTGCACTATAATGAACATATTAGATAAACCTGCAAAACGCGAATGTACCAGTTGCCAACTTTGTGCAACGATGTGTGCGCGCGATGCCATTAAGATAGAGCTGAACGAGAATGGTTTCTATCGCCCTGTGGTAGATGCCGACAAGTGTACGGATTGCGGTCTTTGCACCAAGGTGTGCTATAAGTTTGATGAGGACGTAGAGATTACCACCAAGGAGCAACTTTCGGAAACAGATTTCTATTCTGCTTGGTCGAACGATGATGCTATCGTCAGAGACACAACTTCAGGTGGCATTGGCGATCTGCTGGCTCATGAACTTTTGAAGGAAGGCTATAAGGTGGTGGGATGTGCCTATAATGATGAACTGGCACGTGCCGAACACAGGATTGCAGTTAACGAAACAGAGTTACTGCCATTCCGTGGAAGTAAGTACATACAGAGCTATACCTTTGATGCGCTGAAAGAGGTCGTAAAGAATTGCCGACAGGAGAAGTTTGCAGTATTTGGTACTCCTTGCCAAATTTATGCACTGAGCAAGATTGCAGAAATGAAGAAGTGTCGTGACAACTTTTTCTTTGTTGACCTCTACTGCCATGGTTGTCCATCATTGTTAGCTTGGCAGAAATATCAGAATCATATCAAGAAGAAGATTGGTGCAGATTCGTTCGAAAAGGTTGAGTTCAGAAGCAAGACTCTTGGATGGGGTGCATTCTGCGTGTCGTTCTACAACAAAGGCAAACGCATCTTCAATAGTTCGCGCAACCTGCATGGGTTCTACGAACTCTTCTTCTGTGATCAAGTGTTGAATGACGGCTGTAATGAGTGCCAGCTGAGAGGAACCCATGAATATACCGACATTCGCATGGGGGACTTCTGGGGTAAGAAATATCTCAATAACACGAGAGGAGTATCAGGTGTCAGCATTGTAACAGATAGAGCAAAAGCAGTATTTGAAAAAATTAAGGCAGAAGATGTAACCGTTGCAGAATGCAAATACGATGAGTTCTTGCCATATCAGAGTTGGGGTAAGGCACATCATCCAATACCACAGGCTCGAAAAGCCATCCTTGCAAGTCTGAAAGACCCTAACCAAAACGTATGGGATGCAACGAAAGCCCTTCATCGCTATCGCCCTTTGAAGGAAAAATTAGCATGGTTTGCCAGAGACATCTTTGCCCTCTTTCCATTGAGCGTCACCAACTTTGTGAAGAAGATAAGGTGAGTATGACAAACGAAGAACGATGGGATGCTTTCATTGTAGAGTTAAGAGCCTACATTGAGGAGCATCACCATGGAGCTAATAAGCATACTGATCTCTACAATAGGACTCGCTATTATAGGCGCAAGATGAAGGAAGGTTCGCTTCCGGAAGATAAGGCGAAGGCGCTGGAGGAAATACTCAATATGAGGCACATGGACGAGCATACGGGAGGCAGAAGGAAGAAATCCGACAATACAGAAAACGAGTAAGTAACAGGTAACAAAGTAACATATAATAAAATGCCACTAAATCCAAGATCAGCATACGATGAAGTTAATGGATACACGGCTAAGTCTGACCAAGACAAGGCTCGTACATACCCGCAATTCTTCTCCAAAATCAGATTCAACACATTTCGACACCTCAATGGTTTGACCTTTGAATTCAAACATCCTATAACTGTAATCAGTGGTTCAAATAGGTCAGGCAAAACCTCTACTCTTATGGCTATTGCTTGTAGCCATTATAACTTCATGCGTCATAATGTTACAAATGGAGCATGGGATAGGGCAACGTGGGGAATGCTTATGCGCTTTACGCAAAACGATATACAATCTGCTGACTGGAGTTACAACGTTGAGTATCGCGAAGGATCTAACAGCCATAATGTACATGGTTATCGTAAACGTACATCTAAGAAATGGGGAGGAGTTGCCAAGAAAAGCCGACAGATTGGAAGACCTACTGTCGGACACCCCAATGGTGGAAGAACTTGCACGCTTATTGACTTGAATAGAATCATACCGGGACGCCATTTGTCTCAATCGTATTATGATAAAGCCCGAAAGGCAGCACCTGCAGATATTCCAAATAAGGACAAGGTAAACGAATATCTAAGTTACATCTTTGAGGATAATTATGAAGTCAAAGGCTTGGCAGATGCAGCAGATGGAAAGGTTTACAAATACACAACAGCTCATCAGTACTCGTCCTTCAACACAGCATCAGGTGAGGATGTATTGACATCAATGCTTGCTGATATCTTACGAACTCCTAATTACTCGCTTATATTGATTGACGAAATTGAGTTAGGATTGCACCCCAAAGTGCAAAGGCGCTTAATGGAGATCCTATACATCATATCTCAGAAAGAGTTTAAGCAGTTCATTATTACCTCCCATTCATACGCTGTTATAAACTTTGTGCCCGCAGAAGCCCGTATTTTCGTGGAACTGGCTAATGGCAATTATCGAGTCATACCAGGCCTTACAACATACGAAGCTTTAACTCGAATGGATTCAGCAATATTCCCTGTTTCGACCGTATATGTAGAAGATGATATTTCGAGCAACATTGTTAACAAAGCAATACAAGAGATAAATGCAATTAACCAGGGATTTTCTCGCTTGCTCAGAGTGATTGATGTCGGCTCAGCCGATAGAACATACAATTATTTTGCATACAGAAGTTCTTTACGTGAAAGAGAACGAATAACAACAAAGGCCGCATGTGTCCTTGATGGAGATATGCAAAATAAACGCGACGGCAATGGAGACCTGAAATATCCTGCTCAAGCAGGGTTGTTTTTCCATTTCTCTTCAGAAGCACCAGAAAGAATGCTTTTAAGGAAATTCCTTGCACTACATCCTAATGCAGCAATGCAATATCATCTTGATAATTCTGATCCTCACTGCTTGTTACAAAAGATGTTTGAAGAAGGTCTTGCAATCAGCAAAGAAGACGCTTTTAAACAATGTTTCAAAGAATATAGGGCATCTGCTGATGGAAGTGCACACTTTGAAGAGTTGAAAGACTTTCTCCAAAGTTTAACAAATTAGCCCCCACGCTACAAACGTGAGGGCTGATGTCGGTTGGCTTACTTCTTCAAAAGGAAGCTGACTACTCTTTGTCTGTTGCCTGATGGACGGAGGGCGATGTGGATCCAGTAGCGTTTGCGGTCGGAGGTTTCCCAAATGAGTTCGTCAAAATGGGTGTTGTCCATGAACCAGCGGAACCATTCGCTGCTACCTCATTTCTGAGTAGATGAGGATCTACTGCACAAATGGTCAGATGGTTGCTGTTCTTGACTTCTCCAATGGTTGCATTGAGGTTCTGCTGTATGACTATATACGAAAATAAATCACATATCTATATGAACGATAAACGTATTGCGGTCATCATGTCGCTGTATAAGAACGATGTGGTGGACTATGTTAAGCTGGCGGTTGAGAGTATTCTCAATCAGACATATAAGGAGCTGGATTTCTTCATCCAGTATGATGGTCCGATTCGCCCGGAGGTAGATGAGTACCTGACGGGGCTGAAGGATGAGCGTGTGAAGATTCAGCGCAGAGCGGAGAACAAGGGCTTGGCGCAGAGTCTGAACGATCTGCTTGCCATCGTGATGCCTATGGGCTACGAGTTCATTGCGCGTATGGATGCGGATGATATCTCGGAGGTGAACCGCTTTGAGAAACAGATGGAGTACTTTGAGGCGCACCCTGAGATGGAGTGTCTGGGCACCTGGGCTACGGAGATAATGAGCAAGGGCGAGGAGTACTTCAAGAAGCAGATGCCGGAGTCGCACGAGGGTTGTCTGGAGCAGTTCCGCGTGAGGGATTGTATGATTCACCCTACGGTAATGTTCCGCAGAAGCTACATCGAGAAGGCTGGTGTGTATGATCTGCACACCTTCTTTGGTGAGGATACAATGATGTGGGCACAGGGCTTTGCGGCTGGTTGCAAGATAGGCAATGTGCCGGAATATCTGTTCCGCTTCCGACTGGACGAAAACTTCTTTGACAGGAGAAGGGGCTGGAAGTATGCCAAGGGCATCTGGCAGCTGAGGCACAGGGTGAACAAGATGCTGGGCTTCGGTGTGAAGGAGGATGCTTATGCCATTGCGTATGCGGTGGCGAAGATGATGCCGAAGGCGATACTGAACATCATCTATCAGAAGGGAAGAAAAGTTAAGGAATAAAAAATATGAAGTACATACATATAGATCAATTCCATAATATGTCTGGTGGTGGAGTTGGTAGCGTTATTACCGATTTGTGTGAAGCAACAGCAAGGGATTGCAAGGAGGTTTATGTCATAAATCTCTTTAGAAAAAGTGATGATGAACTTGCAAAAGAGAGCGAGTGGGCAAAGACGCATTGTGTCAACATATTGTTGATGCAGGAAGACCCCAAGATGGGTGTCCTAGGTATCTTTAATCGTCTACGAAAGACACTGAAGGAACTTGCCAAGGATGATGAGTGCTGTCTGTATCTGCACCTGAAATGGGGTATGCTGGCAGGTTTGGTTTCTTCGATCGGTTTGAAGAACATCAGACGTGTAGAGGTTTACCATTCGGGCTATATGAACTACAAGTTGCAGGCATTTGTGTCGAAGCCTTTCACGCACCATTATTTATCGGTGTCTAAGGAGGCCAAGCAACAGTTGATTGATTGGTTCCATGTGGACGGACGGAAGGTGACTGTGGCTTACAATGGTGTGGACTTGGAGCATATCCGCGAACTGGGTGCGCATCGTGTGAGCATTGAAGGTAATCTGAACTTTATGTCGGTGGGCAGATTGTCGTTTGAGAAGGGTTTCCTGCAGTCTATCGAAGCCTTTGGCGATATGAAGGAGGCTGGTGAACTGAAGGGCGCAACCTACACGATGATTGGCAATGGTCCGCAGATGGAAGAGTCGAAGGAGAAAGCCAAGGGACATGTGAACTTTACGGGTTTGATACCAAGGGACTCAGTGTATTCGAACATTGCCAGTTGTGACGTGATGGTGCTGCCATCGTGGTGGGAAGGTAATTCGATCCTGCTGCTGGAGGTGTTGGCCATCGGAAAGGCTATGATTGTGTCGGATATTCCTTCGTTTAGAGAGGTCTTGGATTACAAACCTTTGGCAGACGATGAGACTTGCCGACTGGAGCCTTTCGGTGCGGTGTTCCGTGCCAAGGACACAGAGTCGTGTAAGGCTGCCATGAGACTGATAGAAGCCAACAAAGAGAAGCTCGGTGAAATGGCTGGTTTCGTGGGTGGTTTGGCAGATACGTTCTCGATAAAGAACCAGGTGAAAATTTACAAGAGTGTGGCCGAAAAGGTCTTTGAGAAATAAATGACAGATAGTTTATTCTTTGAATTAATACAGGTAGCCTTGGGCTGTCGGATTTGCCTCTCTCATACGCCCAGTGCGGATGAGTGGGGCGAATTGTATGCGATGGCAAAGAAGCAGAGCCTTTTGGGTGTGTGCTTCGCCGGCGTGCAACGGCTCGTTGAGCAGAATCAGGAGCCGCCAGTGATGCTGTACCTCACTTGGATGGGTATGGCAGCTAAGATTCAGCAACGGAACGAAGTGGTGAATCGGAGGTGCGCTGAATTAGGTGAAAGGTTAAAGGAGAATGGTTACAGATATTCCATTTTGAAAGGACAAGGAGTTGGAGCGTTGTATAAAGCGGCAAACGGTTCAGACTTTTCTCTGCTTCGACAGTCGGGTGATATTGATGCTTGGATTGATGCTCCTCGGGAGGAGATTATCGCTTACGTGAAGCGTGTGTGTCCGAACGATGATGTGGACATCAGCAGTAAGCATATTGAGTTCCGAGTTTTTGAGGACACAGAGGTGGAGGCGCATTTTGTGCCTGCGGCAACGAAGACTCCTTTCATCGGTGGTCGTGTGAGGGCTTATTACGAAAGCAAGAAGGCGCGACAGATGGAGCATATGGTGACGTTGGCGACAGGTCAGGAGATTGTGGCTCCAACGAATGCTTTTCAGGCGATACACATTCTGCAACACGCCTTCGGGCATTTCCTGTTTGAGGGCATCGGACTAAGGCAACTGATGGACTATTATTTCGTGATGAAACAGCCGTTTACCGAGGAGGAGAAAGCCAGCATCGTGAAGACGATGAAGGACTTCGGGATGTATAGGTTTGCACGTGGTGTGGCTTATGTATTGCGTGAGGTGTTTGGCGACAAGAAGTGCTTTATTCCTGCGGACGAAGGTCTGGGCAAGCGCATTCTGAAGAGCGTGATGGAAGAAGGTAACTTCGGTAAGCATGACGAGAAGCGCGATGGCAAGCGAATGGACAGCAGTTGGTACAGGTTCTGGTATCACAACATTAGGATGAGGAAGTACGTGGATATGGCTCCATGGACGATTTCGATGAGTCCGTTTATGAGGATTCATGAATACGCATGGCGCTGGACGCATGGGTATTTTAAGAAATAAAAGATAATAACAATAAAATTTAAATAATAAGACATTATGAGTACAGATCTTAAAAGAAGAAATGTGCCTTTCAGTCCTCCTGACATGACTGAGGCAGAAGCAAATGAAGTACGTGACGCTATCCTTTCTGGTTGGATCACTACAGGTCCTCGAACAAAGAAACTCGAGAAGTTGATTGCTGAGTATGTTGGGGTAAACTCATCAACAGATGTGCAGACTCCTAACTGTGTGTGCTTGAACTCTCAAACTGCATGTGCAGAGATGGCTTTGCGTCTGCTGGGCATTGGTGCTGGTGACGAGGTGATTGTGCCTGCTTATACCTATACCGCAAGTGCATCTATCGTGGATCATGTTGGCGCAAAGGTGGTGTTTGTAGATGTACAGAAGGATAGCCTTGAAATGGATTATAATAAAGTGGAGGCTGCCATCACACAGAATACCAAGGCTATCATTCCGGTAGATTTGGGTGGTGTACCTTGCGACTATGACCGTCTGTTCGAGATAGTGAATAGAAAGAAGAATCTGTTCTGGCCTAAGACCGACCTACAGCATAGGTTAGGCCGTGTGGCTATCTGTTCGGATTGTGCACATTCGTTCGGTGGCTATCGCATCAAAGATGGTAAAAAAGTGATGTGTGGTGCTATGGCAGACTTTAGCTCATTCTCATTCCATGCTGTGAAGAATTTCACTACCGCAGAAGGTGGCGCATTGACTTGGAACCTTTCTTTCGGTAATGAACCGGCTGTGATTGATTTGGATAGAAATCCGGAGAATACGTTCAGCACCGTTCAGGTGATTGAGGGCAATACCTGGAATCAGCGTCTGTATCGCATTACTCAGTTGCTCTCTCTCCATGGTCAGAACAAGGACGCACTGGCAAAGACAAAGCTCGGTGCATGGGAATATGATATTGTTGGTCCTTGGTTCAAGTGCAACATGACTGATGTAGTGGCTGCACTGGGTCTGATTCAGTTTGAGCGTTACCCCGAGATGCTGGCTAAGCGCAAGCAGATGATTGCACGGTATGACGAGGCATTGGCACCTCTGGGAGTGAGGGGCTTACGTCACTATACCGATGACTATGCTTCAAGCGGTCATCTGTATATATGCCGCCTGGATGGTATGAACCGCGAACAGGTGAATGATGTTATAGAGAAGATGGCAGAACGTGGTGTGGCAACAAACGTACACTACAAGCCTCTGCCAATGATGACTGCCTACAAGAAGATGGGCTTCGACATCAAGAACTTCCCAAATGCCTTCGCTGCCTTTGACAATGAAATCACCTTGCCATTGAATACGAAGATGACGATGGAGGATCTGGAGTATGTGATTGAGTGCATGAAGGAGGTACTGAAAGAGATGCGCTAAGCTACCCGTTTAGGGTTATTTTGAAATTATGAAAAGACTTTTTGATATTATCGCATCGGGCTGTGGACTCATCGTCCTCAGCCCCTTGTTTGTAATACTTGCTATCTGGGTTAAGTTGGACTCTGAAGGTCCTGTGTTCTACCGTCAGGTGCGTGTGGGTTATAAGAATAAGGATTTCCGCATCTTTAAGTTCCGCTCGATGCGTATTGGCTCGGATAAGGGCAGTCTTGTTACCATCGGTGGCCGCGACCCACGTGTAACACGCTCTGGTTACTTCATCCGTAAGTTTAAGTTTGATGAACTTCCCCAGCTGATCAACGTCTTTCTTGGCGACATGAGCCTTGTCGGTCCTCGTCCTGAGGTGCGCCACTACGTGAACTACTGGACTCCCGAGCAGATGCACGTCCTTGACGTTCGCCCAGGCATTACTGACCCTGCCAGCATCAAGTTCCGCAACGAGAACGAACTGATGGAAAAGGCTAAGGATCCAGAGGATTACTACATCAACGTGATCATGCAGGAGAAGATCAAGCTGTATCTGAAGTATGTGGAGAATTCTTCGTTCTGGTATGACGTGAAGCTTATCTTCGAGACATTCAAGGTTATTGTCACTGAACGATGAGAAGATTACTGTATGCCATTATGCAATTCTGCAAATATTTGTTTGTGCCAAGAAAGGCACATCACCTACCAAATGAATAATGACAATGGAATTTGATAAAGACTTTCTTCAGCCGTATTGCTGCCTCTGCTTCTTGTTAATACAGGAGCGATGGTTGCCTTGCAGGACGAGCCCGTTGGGTTTGTTCCGGCATCAATGATCCTCACCGTGATTCTGGCTGTTCTAGTGTTCTCTATTTTTAATTTCCGTCCAAAGGGTAGGGCTAAGTGCTTTGCTGGTGATGTGGGTTCAATCGGTATTGCGTTCATCATGCTGTTTTTGATTGGTAAGGTAATCATCGCGACTGGCGACCTGACGTATTTGATTTTCCTTTTGGTGTATGGCGTGGATGGTGTTTTGACCATTTGCCACCGTATCATGCTGCATGAGAACTTGGGCGAGGCGCATCGTAAACATGCCTATCAGCTGATGGCGAATGAACTGAAGATAGGTCACGTGAAGGTGAGCCTGCTGTATATGGCAATGCAGCTGGTGGTGTCGTTGGGCTTCATCTATGTGTGCCCGGATAATGTATTCTGCCACTGGATGTATCTGATTGGTGCCTTCCTGCTGCTCATAGTAGCGTATGTGCTGTTCAAGAAGAAATATTATCATCTGCATGAGGAATATCTGGCATCACTCAAACAATAACAAGCTATGATAAAAATTGATGAGAAACTAATTAAAGATCTGTTCGACAAAGCTGTTGTCTCAGACCGCAAGCGTATGAACTATGACTTGCGTACATCTTCCAACGATGGTAGTCAGCGCATGCTGAATGCATTGCTGCCAGGTTCTATAGTGCCTATTCATAGACATCCTTATAGCAATGAGAATGTCTTGCTGTTGTGCGGTAAATTGGTGGAGGTAATATATGATGCAGAGGGGAATGAAACTGAGCGCATTCGTTTAGATCCATCAGTAGGCAACTTTGGCTGCGTGGTTCCTGCCGGTGCGTGGCATACAGTGGAGGTTCTGGAACCTTCAGTAATTTATGAAGCAAAGGATGGTAAGTATGGAGAGGATGGTTCAGAAACCTTGGACGAATACAAAGCCAAAGTCGCACAAGATCCGTCTCAATCATCCTTTCCCAACAGCCTCGGAGACCTCAAAAAGAACATCTAGTACCTAATTGGCATGGAACGTCAATCTGGAAGCATGGATGCCATCTCCCCACTCTACATCTCTCGCATGCTCAATGTCCCACTATATGAGGTTGAGAAGTGCATGAGGGAGATGGGAGCTAAATAAATCCATAGATAGAGGATTTAACTCTATTTGGGCTACGTAGAGAATGTTCATCTTTAGTGATTATAAATTGACATTCCTGGCGTTTGTTAAAGTCATAAAAGTCCAATCTAAAGGTCGCAACATAATTAACAATGAATCGAATGTAAGGATTTACAAACATTATGTTACTGCTGATTTTGTTTGCTTTCTATATCTAAAAACTGAAGATAGAGACATAGATTATCTTTATTTGTACTTCCATGATGATATGGTCAAGTGGAAGCAAAATAAAGGAATAGATGATGAACATGATCAGTTTGAACTTTACATAGGTAAGAATTTTATTGAAGATAATAACCAGTATTTGTTCAATTCTGAAAGAGCAGAACTACTTGATGACCTGCTTTCAAAACAAACGGCTGAAGAAAAACCTCGTTGTTTTGATCACACTTCCTTATTGTGTTCATTCTATGACCTTTGGTGTGAGTATGGTATTAGACCTGATGAAAAAGCTTTGAAAATAATCGATAATTATTGCGATGTGTTCTATTACAATGAACGGATTGGGATTTTCATCGCATGTATGTATTTAGTGTTGGAAGATAAGGGCGACTTTTATGGCATAGACTGGCTCGTTAAATACATAAATGATTTCAATTTTCACAATGGAATAGAGGAATCGTTGGTAATTAGTACAGAAAAAAATACAACTCGGACTATCAATTTACATATAATTCTTATGTGGAAGAAATACAATATGGTAATGATTCCGATATTAATGGTTTCCATCTATACATAGGTGATAAAGAAGAGAAATATGATATTTATCTTTTGAGAGATGGTAGATATGGTGTGATAAAGAACAAGTGAAGAATTATTAGCAAACTAAAAATATGCAAAAAGGTTAGATCGGTGTACCCTTCTGCCTGTTTTGAACAAAAATGGACAAGTAGAGAGCGACAACGATGAAAACGACTTTATTCATTGTGTAATTTTCCTTATGAATATCCCATATTAAAGGAAACATGAACGAAATGGATCCCATGTTATCGACAGCTATTAGTTTTGTAATATCGTATTTAGCAAATTGCTTGCCAGTTCCGACTACTGATTATGAAGGACATTTAAGAAAGTGTTTTCATAATGCTTTAGATAGGTGGAATGTTGCCCAGGAAATCAAGGATGGGGCCAGAAACGATATGGATAAATATCTGATTGGCCTGCGTGAAATAGTAACTCATACATCAAAGGGACGACATCCCAAAGAATGTGAGTTATTACATTTGTGGGCTGATGAAATTCTTTCTGACAAAGACTGCTGCCAATTTATCCTTGCCAACCAAAATGAGATACTACAGATAGAAGTACGTAAAGGTCTCCTCAAAGTAGATGAAGTGTTGAATGCCGTCAATCAACAAAAAGCCGAGTTAGAGATAATATCTCGAAAGGTGCAGCAACTTTTAAATCGAGGCGTACGTGATATAAAGACTTATTGGGATATGTGGGCAACTGGTCCGAATGAGTTAAAGTTAACTTATGACATTGTTCTTTCTGGCAGAGAGGCTGCTTCAGAAGCGATTCTTCGTGCATGTAACACACCTATGAATATCTGTGTTGAATCGAGTAGTCAAAGTGATGCCTTTGGTTTTGTAGTTGCCACAATTCTTAAGAATAATCAAGATAACGTCAGCAGGGCATTGGTAATTGATCATGCAGATGCATATAGGGATTTTACAAATGAAAGTACACCGCTCATCATTATCACCAATGTTTTAGAGAATCATAACTTTGCAGTATCTAAAGGACATTCAGTAATCTGGTGTGGAACACCTGCAGACAAAGTTCAGTTTGTCGGTAAACTAGAATTGCCTTCTGTTGATAGAGATGGGTTTCGTTCTTCACTTAAGGCTTGTGGACTAGATGAAAACACGATTTCTAATCTAATATTAGACACAAAGCGAGACTCTTCTTTATTGAGAAGAGCACTTGGTATTAATTGTGAGAAAGAAGAGTGGATGCGTCCGGGTAATAACATTTATTACATTCCGGCGATTCTGTTAAATTCTTGGGATGAGAAACGCGATGGTGACAAACAACTTGTTGAAAAATTATCAGGCCTCGATTATCCTTCTTTCGATAAAGGCTTGCAGATTTTGTACAACAGTAACGAGTCCCCTTTGTATAAGGTTGGAAGCGTGTGGCAAGTAACTTCACCGCGATTGCTGATTTCAAGAATCTTATCAGAACTTAGCGAGAATACAATAGGAACATTCAAGGAATGCATAGATTGGATTCTTGAAGACGATGACCCAGATGTACTTGCCAAAAGAGATTCGTCTGATTTGCGATTCTGGCAGGATAAACATCTCTATTCAGAACATATTCGTGGCGGTTTATTACAATCGTTGACCATTATGGCAGTTGTAATGGATTCTCAAGGTATCTCTGTAAGTTGGGTTGATCAGTATGTTGCAAGTAAGCTGAAAGAGTTCTCTCTAGAGAGATTTTTGAGCAACAAACATAATTTAAGATGGATTGCGGAATCTTCTCCGTGTGCTTTTCTTGATTATTTAGAAGAAGATGTAAGAAATGGAGCGTCAGTTTTGAGGAAAGTGTTTGAGGTAAAACATGTCCCTTATAGCCTAACGGGTTCTGAAATTTATTTCAGCGAGCTATTGTTCTGCTTAGAAGGATTAGCATGGGAAATTAGATATTTGCCGAGAGTTTCTGCACTTCTCTTGGAGTTCTGCAAATTCCCAAATGACAGCAACTACTCAAATAAGCCTAGTGCTAGCCTTTATAATATATACAGGTTCTTGTTACCTCAAACGTTAGTTCCATACAAAGAAAGACTATATATTCTTCGTTCGTTAGCGAATCGTTTTCCAAAAGAAGTGGCAGATCTTTGTTTCAGATTGTTAGATGGTATAAAGCAGACTGTCTTTATGCCTTCATCACATTTCCGTTGGAGATATAGTGATCAGATAAAGTCTCCGGAACATCTAAATCCTATTCCAGCGGAAAATGTTACATCAATGGCAGAATTACTTCTTTCTATCATAGAACCCAACGAAGAGGATTTCTGCAAACTTATTGATCTTGCTACGAATGACTTTATGCGTTGTTGCCATGGTATATTTCTTAATCGGCTTCACGAATATGAAAACTTGATTAAAGGCAATGAAGTTATAGTTGAGTGTTTGCGAAAGAATATCAACCAACATTTGTGCTGTAAGGGTGCTGCATGGGCTTTGTCACGAGAAGAATTAAATAAATTCCAAGACCTTTTGTCGAAGATTGAATCAGATGATATTATTATTAGAAACAAACATTTTTTCGCAGACTATTTGGTGAAAGAGCCAGACTTAGATGATCTCAACAGAGACTTCTCAAAAAAAATGAAGGAATCTAGGATCTTCAGAAAAGGAATACTTGCAGAGATTGTAGAAGAAAAAGGTTGGGAAGGCGTTTGGGAAATGACTAAATGTGTTGGCAATGTCGATGGCCTAGCAGAAGCTGTTATTGAGTTCACAGACACTGCAATGATTGTTGATGTCTATCGCATGTATTGTTCTAATTCGCTTAACCGTGCTTTTGTCCTCAAATATTATCGTACTCTTTTCTATGAAAAAGGAGTAAAGGAATATCTACACATTATAGATGAGTTGAAGGACATTTCAAATGAGCATATTGGGATTGTTTTGTATGGTTAACATTGCGGAAACGCTCTGGATGTGTCATATCATGTAAATTGAAGGTAATTATTTTGTGCAGTTTTGCCGATGTTAAAGATATATGAATGGATTCATTTTTCATGACAGGCACGCGCAAAGCGGGTAAAAAATATTATGTGATCCCTGTCATGACGTCAGGGAGGAATATGAGTTATGGGAGTTTCGGTGAACAGTGCCGGGAGCACCACGGGGGCAGTGGCAATGGCTGGAATATTGACTATTAAAAATGCAAATAAGGATTCGCGTGCGCGTATTGAGTACGTCTGTGGAAAGAGCAAAAGCAGCGGCACAAAGAAAAAACTGAATTATAACTATAAGGAAGTTTCCAATCAGCTTTTGCGTGCAAAGAAACCGCAGGGGGCAGCAAATGCGCTGACGAAGGCAAAAAGCAGGCTTGCCACTTTGCAGCGGTATGCCGCAACGGGAGAATACGACAGCAAGGAAATATCTGCAGCAGTTGCACATGCAAGACGGATGGTAGAGTGTGCGCAGCTTAAAGTGCGTCATTTGAAACAGGAAGAGATAGAAAATAGAAAATATAAAAGCGAAAACAAGTCTGAGGTGACGCAGAAGAAAGGTGAGATCAAGCGCCGTGCAGCAAATAAAGAACGCGAGTTAAAGGAAAAAATTGCAATCGAAGAGATCCAGAACGTACAGAAAGAAAAGGCAAAAAGGATCGAGATACGGCAGAAGCGCAACAGTCACAGACGTCAGGAGCAAAGCAAGATCAGTGAAGCGGATATGAAATACATCAAAGACCAGATGGGAAACCGCAATACGTCTGATATATCGCCGGATTCCGGTGTGATCGTGAGTCTGTCTGCCGAATCCACAAATTTACAGCTGACGGAGGCACAGATTAAGATGCAGGCGCAGCAGGATGCAGAGCTAGAGACAGATCAGACAATGAGCGGTGATACCGATACATTGTCGCAGGGCACATCCGCTGCTTATACAGGTGCTTCGGCGCAAACTGCACCTGCAGCAGGACAGAGTCCGGTAGAGAATATTAATATTTCCATTTAATAAAAAAACGATACTCAATTAAAAAATAAGACATTTTATAAAACCTTTCGTCCTTTTATGATAAAGATAAAAAGATGGGAGGTTTTTTTATGTCGAAAACAAGTATTCGACCAATGATTGATATCGCCCTTTTGGCGACCATTGCTTATATCCTGGACCTAGTTACTCAGCCCATGTCACTAGGCCCTTGGATTTCCCTTTCCTTTAAGATGGTACCTATCTTTCTCCTCAGTTTTCGCTGGGGCTTAAAAGCTGGTGCTATGGGCGGTCTTATCTGGGGGCTACTTCAAGTGGTGACAGGACAGGCAGCCGGTGGTTGGCTGACCTTGACACAAGGGTTTCTGGAGTACTTTGTCGCCTTTAGTCTGATTGGTATCAGTGGTGTGGTCAAACCAGCCCTTGATAAAGCCATTAAACAAGACAATAAAGTCAAGTCTCTGATGCTTATCACTGG
>OIXA01001170.1_pt1 | contig 34333 bp, 35 predicted proteins | sample 1587721 | NCBI WGS metagenome assembly OIXA01 (sample SAMEA3888900, study PRJEB22519) | human gut metagenome | biome: human gut; feature: human-associated habitat; material: faeces | place: Denmark | collected 2013
CAGCTTTTATTATAATATCAAGGAGGGATACCAACGCTATTCGGGGATGAACCATTTAATCTTCATTGTTTCGATGGTTTCCTTTTAGATATATTTTTTGTAATCTTTCTTTTGCGGTTTCATTACCCTGAACTGCTGATTTTTGCCAATAATATTTTGCACTATCTATGTTGGCTTCAAGAGCTGTTCTATATGAAGGATAAGTATGTTCTGTGCATTTGTGTGTATATTTACACCAATAACAATCTGGATCTTTTCTCCAAACTGTACCATCTTGTACCGAATATCCATCTCTGAAGCAATCACCTAGATGTAATTCGCCTTTATCATCGCCTTCTACTGTTGATAAACGATACCATCTAATAGCCTCTTCCATATTTTTTACTACGCCGTATCCTAATTCAAAACATCGTCCAAGATATGCTTGAGCCCTGCCGTGCCCTTGTTCTGCTGCCCTAAGAAACCAATAAGCAGCTTTGTCATAATCTAAATCTTCATTATAAAAACTACCATCTCTAAATTTTCTCAGTTCCCATTTTCCAAAAAGGAAGTCATATCCTCCATATTTTAGACCCAACAGAAATTGAGCATCTGAATTTCCTTGATATGCCAATTTCTCAATCTTCCCCCAAGCATAATCAGATAATTCTCGAAGATTATCATGGTCACGCCATTCTTTGCCACATGATGGAATGTCATGATTTCTGATAATATCATTGCATTTTTGATATAAGACGACACCTTCAAGTTTATCTATATTCTCTTTTTCTGTATTAAATATTTTTGCGGATTTTTGTTCTGGCCTAAATACATCAAAATATAACCATATACCGCCTCCAACAACTACAAGCGCAATTAATCCCAATACTATTTCTCCTATCTTTTTCAAAACCTTACTAGTCTTTCCTTTACTTACTGACACGCGATTTGTAGACAGTCTAAGTTTTTTGAAAAAATGGGCAACACTATTCGAACATAACAGCAATACATTTTTACATTTGCTAATTATTGAATGGTACTTTGAAATCTTGCCATCATTATTGTCTATACGACATCCGCAATATTTACAATACGCAGAATCTTCCTCTATCTTTTTACCACAATATCGGCAATACTGCATTTTCTCGGAACCAATATCGGAAACTAGAGTTGCATTATCTGACTTGTCTGCTTTTTCTTCTTCGATTATTACAGTCTCTTCTTTAGGCGTAGATTCATTTATAGTGTTGTTTTCTGTTTCTGATTTACAGATTTCCAAAGACATGTTCTCTTTGGGCAGTGTCATCTCCTCATTAATTATTTCAGATTTTTTAGGAATGTCACCACGGCGGATAATAGACAGCCATAAAATGAAGAACAAAACAGGTGCAACCAATTCGGGTGTATCGAAGTAATTAAATTTAGTTGCAGAAGCCATAAAAGCATATAGCAGCACAACCACAAAGAACTTGACTATCTTTTTCCACCATGAACTATTCGAACTTTTGAAATACAGGAAATATGCTCCAATGCCTAAACTGTCAAATGCGGACATAGCCATTGTAAGTGTCATATTCTGAATCATTGTCGGCTGTCCCCAAATACATACGGCAGAACTCGGCCTTACAATAGTATTTGCTCCAACAAATGGAATTATCATCTCGTCTGGGAAGTCTACAAGTGTCAGATAATAAATACACGACAACAAACAGATTACGCTAAAACAGATAAAAATCCAACCAACAACATGCAGGACTTTGTGAGGCCTAACATCCGTTTCATGATTATTATGCTGAGCCATTTTAAACAAGGCGTATGCGAACATTACGCCTACAATGACATTTAATAGGAGTCTGATATAAAACTGTCCTTCTAACATAATTGTGTATTTAATTAAATCTATTGTTGCTATATTGCTTCAATACCATATATGGGATAACCACATCTGCGCTATCAGTATAACTTACGTTGCACCAGCGATATATTAAGTTTGAATGCGATGTCGCAATCAAATCAAGGAATTCACGAACATCGGCATCTTTTGATATTTCTTTTGTAAAAGCATCAACAAATATTGAATTTGAGGCATTTGCCCGAACTTCATCGAATGAAAAATCTTTTTCTTTTATTTCGCTCACAAAAATTATATTGTCATTTTTCTGTAAGATACGTATCAACCGTTCATTCGGCGACATTGATTTGGCTATCGCATTATTAGATATTGATTGGACGTTAATGTCATCAGCGAAAAGTGGAAGTGAAAGATTCGCAAGTTTTATCCAAACTTCGATAACTGTATGTAAAGCTTCTGTTGGACTGATTCTGACTTTATGAATAAAATCTAAAAGCTCACGACCTTCGTAAGTCCATTTAAATGTTTTAGTCCCCAATGTGGATATATTAACTTGTATTGGAATGTTGACAGAATTTATCCATTGCGCCATCTTTGTACCAGTATTGCGATTTCCATTCATACAGATAACAAGGTATTTCATCAACTCACGGACTTCATTAAAATTTTCTTCGTAAAACTCATCAGTTTCTTTTCCGCCATATACAACATAATAATAAGCAAGTGTATCATTACGAAATGAAGCTTTTTCAAATTGACCGATTGTCCCAATTTCTTGTGGCAATTCCGAGTTTAGCTTTTGAATTGCTAAATTGATATTTTGTCGTTCCGTAAATGAGAGCTTTGGCTTTGGAAGAAATTGCACAACAATTATTGCTCCCATGATGATGAGAACAAATGCTGCTACAATATATTTAAACAAATTATTCATTAATATCCAACTACATTAACATCTACTGTGTTATTCACATCAACATCACCTTCAATTTCAACTTCATTGGTTACCCTAACGTTTTGATTTATTGGAATTATTCCCAAATTTTGCAGAACCAAAATCCATATTCCAATAGTAATAGCCAACAATATAGACTTTATAGAAACCTCTTTGATTTTGGCTGCCTTTGAGATTGTCTTAGAAATAAATCCTGCTGATTTAGAGAATTCATCATTACCCAAATTATTACTGCCGCAATATGGGCAAAATTTGGAATCATCTGGTATGTACTTGTTACATGTTTTGCAAATCATCATTGTTTGATATTAAAATAAGAAGCGTGGCACTGCCAATAACCACGTCTTAAAGTGCAGGCCCTGAGAAAACCTTAATCAACAGATATGGTTAAGCAGCCCACGCTATAACGTGGGAACTGCCATGCCAATTCTTGTTGATTTTGTGTTTCAGTTTCTCAGGCTTCGCACTTACAAGAGTAGCATAACGCTCCTTTTATGTCAAATGTCTTGGTAGGAGTTATCTCCATCCATTCGCAAAGTTACAATTTTTCTTTGGTAATCGTCTAAATTTGAGCGATTTTCTTCATTTTGAGCATAAGAATTTATTGCGTCGCAATATTTGAAAGAGATGTTTTGAAAAAACGTGCGACAGTTTTCTCAAAAATCAAGGCACGTAATAACATAAAAATCTATAAAAATTATCTGCAATCTCATGCGATTTCAGGAGGTCACACTATCAAAGTTTCGCTTCAAAAAGGTCACCTGAAGGTCACCAAGAAAAGGGAAAGCACTTACGGGATGTTCGTAAGTGCTTGATTTTGAAAGTGGACCAGCTAGGGCTTGAACCTAGGACCTCCAGATTATGAGTCTGTTGCTCTAACCAACTGAGCTACAAGTCCGGGCATTTTCGGAATTTGATTCCCATTAAGCGGTGCAAAATTACGGTTTTTATTCGAAACGCGCAAATTTGAAAGGAGAAAATTTGCAATTTTTCTGCCTTAGCCGAATTCTTCTCCCAGTTTCATCTGCGCTTCATTGGCAAGAAGCTTAACGCGATTGGAATCGCCGCGCTTGCAAACCACAAGAACATTGCCACTTTCCGCCACAACAAAATTTTCAAGCCCTTCAATCACGGCAACACGCCCGCCCGATAGTTTAACTACATTGTTCTTGCAATTGTGCATAATGGTTCGCGTGGCAAGTTCGGCGTTTCCCGCCTCATCTTTGGTTGTTACGCGGTGAAGGCTTTCCCATGTTCCGAGATCTGCCCACCCAAACGAACAATTTTCTACATATACATTTGAAGTGCGCTCAAGAATTACCTGCTCTATGGACAGGTATAGATTCGACGGATAATATTTCTCCACAAAAGCCTGTTCTTCCTCACGCGAAAGATTCACGAATTCCTTGAGATGAGGAAGTATGTTGGGGATAAGTTCCGCCACGTAAGCATGAACGGTATGGGCATTCCAAACATAAAGACCGGTGTTCCAAAGAAATTCTCCGCTCTCCATGAACATCTTTGCGAAAGAATCATCAGGTTTTTCGGTGAATGATTTTACCGGCGCAAGTCCTTTTTCATCGGGTTGTTCTCCCATTTGAATGTAACCGTATTCTGTTGCAGGCATTGTTGGACGCACACCCATCACTACTACCACCTCATGGTCAGCAACGAAATCAAGTGCATGGCGAATATTCTTTTCGAACTCGTCTTCACGGGTTATATATTGGTCTGCAGGACTGAAAACAATTCGCGCGTCCGGTTCTTTATAGGCAATATGACTACTTGCCCAAGCCACGGCAGGAGCCGTGCCAAGTCTTACCGGTTCTGCAAGAATATGTCTGCGCGGAAGTTCCGGCAACTGCCTCTCCACGATATCTATATACTTGACGTTCGTGGACACGTATATATTGTCAGGGTCAAGAAATTTCACGAATCTTCTGTAAGTAGATTGCAAAAGCGTTTCTCCCGTGCCGAAAATATCCAAAAACTGCTTGGGCATCTTTTCACAACTTGCCGGCCACAAACGGCGTCCTGCCCCACCCGCGAGTATTACACAAAAATTCTTGCTCATATCGTCATGTTTTTATTTCATTACACATACCATTGAATTCGCGTTGAAAACTGTAATTCTTCTCCGCGAAACGCACAATAAAAATAGAAAACTCTAATGAAACGGCAACCAAAAGCCACATTAAATTATCGTAAAATCAAGAAATAACAAAAACCACTTGGTCATTTCAAGAAATAAGCGTACTTTTGCACCCACATAACGCGCCACGCCCAGATGGCGGAATAGGTAGACGCGCTGGTCTCAAACACCAGTGGAGCAATCCATCCCGGTTCGATCCCGGGTCTGGGTACGGATAAATCGGCTAAGTAATTGAATACAAGTACTTAGCCGATTTTATTTTACGCTCATTGTTCCCGTTTTGTTCCCAGTCGCACTTAATTTGCCATATCTTAAATGTGATTAAACGCAAGTAAAAAGAACCAAGTAACAATTTAATCCCACCATCCTAATAGGTGATATTCTAAGAATCTAAAGAATAAGCAATACGCTTTGCGAAATCGAACTTCATATTCACTATCAATTTTATACATGCCTTGCGATTTATGATATACACGAAAGCGATGTTTGTTTCTCATATTCACATAGGGGATAGAAGCATCAGAGTTTTCATTCATGATAATATCCAAAAGCTTTGTAGCAATCCGCATCCGACTGATATCTTGTTCCGCACGAGCTAAATGCCCCAAGTTCTCCCTGTAGAAAATAATCCATTCTAATTTGAACTTCAACAGATTCAGGAAATAATGATAATCGTAGTCTGGATTCTCATTTATGTACATTGCCCATATCCGTAAGCGGTCTTGTCTTATACCCTTTTGATACACTCTCCATTCTTTTTCGGAGAGTCCCTTGCGAAGTATGAAATGGAATCGTTCTGACCAAGTTTCATTATCTTCGATAGGATTCACCTCTTTCTGATATAACGGATTTTTCCTCATGGATTCTTCCATATTCTGCACTTCTTTCTTTTTGGTTTGTGCCCAATCTTGAAAATAGGATTGAGCATCAGTATATTTCTTTTTCATTTGTATGTAAGATTACTGTTTATTGTATAAAGAACTCATTTTATTCACCGATTGAATCATTTCTTCCCGAAAAATTAAAGGAGTAAGCACCTCTACATCTGCCCCTCTTGAAAGTAACTCCTGCCGGAAGTCCAATGTCGGTTTCATACGGTACTCAAAGATAGAATAATCTTCCGTTGTTTCTATTTCGCATTGGGAATGGTGCAAAGGCAAAGCACGGATATACTGCACATGCATTCCGTAGACTTTAATCCGGATTGTTTCCAATTTCTTGTCTTCAATCATAATGCCGAAATAGTCTGCAAAGTAGGCTTCCGGGTCGAAATCTTTTGGATAAACAAACTTCGTGTCCAAAGTAGTCAGTTGTTGTATTCTATCCAAAGAAAAGGTACGGATATTATTCCGTTCTTTGCAGAAACCAATGACATACCATCTTTGCTTAAATACTTTGATGCAATAAGGTTGCAGCGTATAGGTACTTGGTTCTTCGTACCAATAACTTTGATAATATAGTTCCAATTCTAACCCGTCACGCATAGCTTCAATAACAGTCGTGAGATATTTCCTGCCGGAAGGAATCTCTTCAAACAGAATCCTGCGTTTCAAATGATGGCTTTCGTTTATCAGATTATTGACCGCAAATGTATTGAGCAGCCAGTTGCGGACACCTCCCTTTTGCATATTATCCGCATTCTCAATATAGTAGTAATAACCTCCCTTCCGGTTACAATTAATGTTTATATCAAACACTTGTTCGATGGCTATACGCCAGTTATGGAAGGTTCTTAATGGAATATCTTCCCCCTCACTCAATCGTGAACGAAGCCAACGCTCGTTGATTTCCTCAAACGTGATTTTTCCGGCTCTGTAGATAGTATCTACCAACCAGATGTATTTGTCGAATAAATCTTTTGTCATACTATTCCTTTTTGTGAGTTCCTTCTACAAAATCAGCTATTTGAACAGTTTTTCAAGATGCTCTTGAATCATTTCTTCCGTTTCTCCGTAATAAGTGATTTCCCAAAACAATCCGGCTGTCAGTTCTTGCAAAGAGATTGTTACATCTTCGTCAATATGAATATCCATACCTAAAAGAGCAGACCAAGGAGAGTAGCTTGCCACGGGGTAATAATCGCTGTCTTCATCTTTTGGGCTATAAACAGAGCAATTCATATCAATCATCGGTGAGCATCCTTCCCATCTTGAGACCAAATAGATGGCATATTGGGATTTAGAAACATCATGCGTCTGAAGTTTTTGATACACACAACGGTAAGCCTCCCAATTGGCATGTTGCGCTTGTTTGGGCTGATTCCGCTGATACAGGGCTTTAAATTCAGGTAAGATGTCATCAAAACTGAATCGAGTAAGCAAAGATTTGAATGTCAGTTGTTCCATAATGCAAAGTTTTGAGTTCGATAATGCAAATATCGCATAAAGTTATGCCAAACTAAAGCATACGCTAAAAAGATTTTATTATTATGAGGAATAAGCATTCCTGTGCTTCTGTTTGGCATAAGACAAACTTATTTTTGCTACATCATTAAACAAATAATACGATTATGGATTTATATGCAGAAGATTTGGTAGACTACATCTATCAAGAAAATGATGTGAACAAGAAACGGACATTGCTGCTGGAAGTGGAAGCGGAAATCAAGAAGCTCATGGGCGAACAGGAAAAGGGGAGTCTTGATTTGAGGCATATCGGCGCAGTACAGATAGAAAAGATACAAGATTTGATAGATACACGGAGCTTGATTCTCAACCGGATGTTTCAAGCCACTTCGCAGGAAATCCAACGTTTTGAATCAGTAAACGAATTGCTGGATAGTTTGACCAAGAAAATGTATCATCGCATGGCAAACCTCTATCGTACATTGATTGACAGCCCCAAAGATAAATCTTTTGATGACGATTATGTGGTTTCCGGTACGCTGAAATATGTATATAATGACGAGGATTCCATATTGATTTTACCGGAAGATGGTTATTATGGTTCCGACTTTGCTTATATGATTGAATTGATTTACTATTTGCTTGAGGATTACAACGGAGGAGTTCCCGAAATCGAAGAATGCTCCTGTAATTACTCGCCTCAAAACACTTCCGATATGACAGATGAGCAGTTGCAATGTGTGGATGTATGGGATGATGGAGTGACATGGGCAGAAGGGCATTTACGCCGTGCGGAATTGGAGCACATTATCGTGTGTCATGCCGTACATGACATTTGCACTCACAAACCTTACTCCATTCCGGACTTATTGCGGTTAAATGATTTTTGGGTGGAAGCCCATCTGGTATGCCAGCATATCACAGACCAAAATGGAAAACACTATAGCCCATACTGATCTTCCGTTTTGCAAAGTGCCTGAAGGGTGGAGATATTGTCAAACTTTGTGTTCCACCTTTCTTCGTATAATCCTCCTTTAGAATGTACATGACCGAAAAGATGATGTTTCGGCTGGCGTTCTAAAATTATTTGCTTCAAGACCTCACTACCCATATCTTCATCCAATATGCCTTTCGAAGGAATATGGGTAATCAAAAAGTCCGTTTTATAAGGCAGTCCACACTCCCTTCCCAACCATTGCATTTGCTGAATCATCCTGCTGGAAATGGCATAGAAGGTAATGCCGTCATATTCTACGCCACTATCTTCCAGTAAGGTTACATTTGCAGGCATCAGTTGGCGAGCTTCTTCCAGACAAAGGTCGAAAATGATTTCGTGATTGCCCGGCACAAACAAGCGAAGCTGTGTCGGACAGGAAGAAAACCAGTCAAAGAAATCACTCAACCCGTCCTCTTGAAAATCCGATACGACATCCCCAGCGCAAATCAGAATATCTGTGCCTTTGGGGATGCTTAATTTTCGGTGCATACCATGCGTGTCCGAAAATGCAAACAAATGTTTTCTTTTATAATCCAATCTCATTCGTATTTCTCCTGTCTTTGGCGAAGTCTCTCCCAAAACTCCCGTTCTTCCCGAACAATTTCTTCTGTTTCTTGCCAATGCGAATAAGTCATCTCAGAGAAACAGTCACAAAACACGTCTGCCCAAGTCACTTGTGGGAACATCATCCATCCTTCCTTTTCTCTTATCTCCACAGGCATATCAAGCGTTTCACTCCAAGGCATAAGATTCATAACAACATCTTCAAGATCTTGGTGGACGTACTTTTTTTCACGGGAGCTATAAAGCCAGTAATAGGTGTAACCGCCTTCGCAAACGATACGATCAATACCGGTATAGCAGAAGTCCTTCCGCGAGCGCATATCGTCAAACGCTGATTTATACTGTGCCAAAGAATGGCATTTTATAATGGGATATCCCCCTTCTTTCATTTTGGTTTTCACTCCACTCCAATCCATGCAACGCATATAATAAGAGAGTGGAAGAAAAACAGGTTCAAGTGGGGTTTCCGTGATACGCTCGCACTCTTCCCCTTTATTGCTTTTCAGTAAAATATAAAGAGAAGCAATCTGATTAGAGTTTTGAGTATTCTTCATGCAAACTTTGGCTAATGCCGAATATCGCGGATGCCAATCCAAACGACGCAATGGATTATCTGAACAATCAAGCTGTGTAAGGCAGTAGTTTTTCCGGATATTCAATGCTCGTAGTTTATTTCCACGGCAAACCAAACGTTCCAACCTTGGATTTTGAGAAACATCCAAGTGCTTCAACGCTTGATTAACACAATACAAGTCTATTAATATCGGACATTGCGTTACATCCAACGCTTTCAGTGTGCATGTCTCGCAAGCGTAATGGAAAGAGGTGATAGTATGAGTTTCATCACTTCTCAAGCATATGTGCCATTCTCCCGGCTCTGCATACGTATGCTCCGCACGGACTTCCTCCCCTTTTTCATTGTTCATCTCTTCTACTTGCCCATCACCCCAATCTATCGTAAATTGGCAATCGCCATAACTGGTGAACGAGAATCCGCAAATGGATTTCTGCTCTTTGGCAGCAACCGTCATTCTTATCTCATCCTTTTGCTCGAACAATATCTTTTTCAAGCGACGGAATGAACAGCGAGCAGACAGAATTTCGTTTTTCGCTTCCTCTGAATCATGCTCATAAATCTTTCTATCAACAATTTTGTGATAACATTCAAACGCTTTACGCAAATCCTTCTTCGTGCCAAGGCCCTGCTCATACATTCGCCCTATGTTATAATTGTCATTTGCCTGCTTATAATAATAAAATGCTTTTTCCATATCGGGTGTGGTGCCTTCGCCTCGTTCATACATTCCACCCAGTTTGTACACATATTCTCCTGCCAAATAGCATTCCAAGGCTTTTTTGTATTCCTTACGTTCATAATAGACATCTCCAGCCCAACAAGCAGACGAGCCTCCCGTTTTCATCCCGATACCCGTCAACATATCCAACGCTTCTTGGTTGCCATTCTTAGCCAAATCAGACAGTAAACGAAGTGCATCCCCCGCGGAATACTCGTTTTTCTTTTCACATTCTGCCTCGTGATCTAACAACAACCGGAACCAATCGGTATGCAACAATTCATGCTCGTCTATCTGTATGTCATAATATGGCTTCCTTTGTGGGCTTCGGTATTTGCTTTCCCAAATGCGGAACAAATGGTCAGCAGCATGACAACAACCCTTCTTTACCCTTGCTTGAAGTATGTCCACAACTTTATCTTTCACCTTTTGGGGTACATGAGGCGAATGGAGTAGATTTTCTATAACACAAACATCAAAAAAAGAATCATCTCCGCCGATTTCCAATGCTTCTATGTATAAGGACAATGCATGATTGAAATTGCATTTCAGGGTAAAGAACGATGACTGCTTGATTACATGTTTAGCAGATGAACCGCAACGTATTGGAGTATACCATTCGGCAAGTTCTACCATTGCCTTAATATGTTTTTGCTTAGCAGCTTTTTCGTACCAATTAATCATTTTGTTAAAATCAGAGAAATCAGCTTTACATAATTCTGGTTTCCTTGACAAGTCTAACCAAAATATTGCTTTCTCAAAGTTGGAGTAATTTCTGACTACTGCTTCCGCTTCATGTACCATTTTATGGTAAAGCAGTTCTCCCATCTCGTATTGTGCATCAGCATTGCCTCGCCGGGCAATAGGTTCCAACAGTTGGGCAGCTTCATCATATCGTTTGCTCCGCTCCAATTCATCCAGTTGCTTTCGCAAACGTTTGCTCACAACATTGCTTTTCTTTTCCATATTCTTCCGGTTTTAAGTTACACATAGGAAAAACAAAACCTCATTTTTCCATATATTTCAATGCAAAGATGAGGTCAAGTTATGCCAAAGTGGTTCACAGGTTATTCTTTCTCCAATAGTTGGTCGATATTTTCTTTGATATCCTTAAGAATGGCATCGTAAAGTTTCCAATGAAATGTATTAGCTTCTTTGGGTGCATATCCAGGATGATAAGTTTTATATGCGAATTTTACACCCTCAATAGGAAGTTTGATGACATCCTCGCCCGTAGGCAAATTGGGTAACGGATTTGGCTTCCCATTTAACTTAAAGTTCTCCAATATGTAATTATAGTATTTGTTGTTTTCCATTCCCGGTCCAATAAAGAATATCAATATATCCGGTTTAAGAATTTCAACTTCATCTGGAATCACGTGGAAAAAGTTCTTCTCTATTCCGTGCGCTTCTACACTTACAGCACCACCACCTTTTGCAGTACGGGCAGAAAGCTTAGAGATTTCATTCCAAATCATAGAGACACGTTTGCCGGGATATGCACTGAGTAAATTATCTTTGATTTCTGCCATCATACCGTTGATTCCTCTTTTGAAGAATTGGCTCCCACCACGAAAATATCCTCCGTTCCCTTCTATTGCCACATAATTGTCATCAAGGAAGTCTTCATAGGTAGCCATTAAATCACCCACATCTAAATGTTCTTCAGCATTGTCTCGTTCCCAACCATTTGGCTCTTTACCAAAGAACATGATTTTTATGTCGGCTTTGGTGTACCATTCTTCATGTTCAGAGGTCCCTTTTTGAGCATACCATTTATCATAACCTATTAGTGCTTGTTCTTTTTCTCTTTCTTCTTTCTTTTGTCCCGAGCGCAACAGAGAAATTAAGAACGGACATTGCAGTTTGTCTCGCAATCCATTGGCTTCCAATTGTTCCATTAAGCCGTTCCACTTACTTTCGTAAAGTTCGGTCAATTGTTCTGATAATGTTTCCATACACGTATATTTTTAAAGAGGATGAATTTTAAAACAAATATAGCGAATTCTCTCAAGAAAACTTTCATTTTCAATGAGAAATGCAATATCTGTTGCTGCAAAGTTCTGTCAAGGATATGTAACATCAAAGCATAAGATGAGAAAAAATTGCAGTAATGCTTTACATTGGCATCACTTCCATTCATCTTTGCGGAAAAAAGGATGAGAATATGGGAAATAGATTTTCGATAGAAGAACTGACATGCCTGCATTTGTTGCGGTGTCGCTATGCTGATATATGCAGTAAAGAGGAACGAGAATTGCGAGAAACAATCGCCCTTCATCCGGCAACCTTCGCAAAAGTAAAAATGATTTTGGGGAAACAAAAAGAAGCTGGCGTTTGTGTTATCCCTTATTATGCAGACGATTATCCAGTTTTATTTGCCAAGATTGGTGTAGAAGCACCTGCGTTAATTCATCTATTAGGGAATAAGGAGTTACTTTATAATGAAAATTCCATAGCCATCATTGGCTCACGAAACGCTGATGATGTCGGATGCAAAATAGCCTATCAGTTGGCCAAAGACTATGCCTTGAAAGGAAATACTATAGTGAGCGGATTGGCTTTGGGATGCGACACGGCTGCTCATCAAGGTTGCATAGATGCCAATGGAAGGACCATTGCAGTAGTTGCATCCGGCTTGGATATCGTCCACCCCAAAGCAAACGCATCCTTGCAGAAAGAAATTATAAGCAAAGGCGGTTTAATCATCTCTGAACAACCTTTTGGCGTGAAAGCCAATCCTGCACGGCTGTATGCCCGTAACCGACTGCAAGCTACTTTGGCGCAAAAAGTCATTGTCGTTCAATGTGCTGTGAAAAGCGGCACGATGAATACAGTACATTTTGCACATAAGTACGGATGCAAGATTTATGCTGTAACGTACGGTCAATACGATGAGCATAATGTCGGGAATGAGTATATTCTCAAAAATGGGATAGGATTTCCTATCAAATTATAGAAGTTATGCACTAATATGGCATATCACAGACTTTATTTGGCAATCAGAATCTTTAAAACAGAGCAATCATGACGGTGAAAGAATTAATCATGGAAGTGGGATTTAACGACTTGCTTCCTTACTTGAAAGAAATAATAGTCGGGCATCTTGACAATATCTATGCCTTCCGGGAAGCATATGATATTCTTCGTGGTATGAAGCCAAACCCTGAGTTTGCCGGAAAAGTTTGGATAGAGCAAGAGGAGGATTGGGTAAGTGTGCAGTCTTTAGATGGGGATTCTTGGGAGAATGAATTAGCTAAAGAACTTGTTTTACCCAAGAATGCTACTCTAAGCAAAGAGGAAATTGCCGCACATTGTATATACAACATTACCTTTTATGGCTTTTCTCCGGCGGAAATAATTGAAAAATTTTGGGAAAGTCATTCCCCCATGCAAAGCAAAATGGAACGAAGAAAATCTATCATACAAGAACTCACTGCGTCCGGAAGCAGTTTCATGTACAAAGATTTAGCCTATCTATTGCAAGTGGAATACGGTACGCGATATGATTATCACTCCATTACCAACGGACAAGGAAACCGATTAGCCTATATTGCTGATTCTATGACCAAATACCAGCAACTTGACCTAAGTCGATACAATAACGCTGTGGTCTGTATTCGTATTTCTGCCCAATATCCGTTAATCAACGAGGAACTGGAAGATTTCAAACGTAACGTCCGCTCGTGGTTTAATTGTGAAGACATTCAATTTGGTATCATAACAGAAGATATCGATTGTAAAGAAGCAACGATCACTCTTCTAAACAAGGAAGTCAAGTAGAAAGCCATTATTTTTCACCATTCTTATGCCAATGCACATACACATCTCGTATCGAAATCTCATGATTAAGGTATGCCCGACTGATTTCAGTCGGAAGTGTATAAGCCGGATAATTGGCGACTTTGAAATGCCAGTAGACGCCTCGGTTGTCGGGATAAATACGGCAGTTATGCCGCTCGCAGAAAAGGCGTTCACCCTCGGCGGTATAAAGATAATAGTTAGTTGCCACTTTCTGTAATTCCATATTCTTCTCTTGAAGCTTACGTACTTTTGTAGCAAGTTGTTCCCGCTGTTTCTGCTCAGATTCGTAAGCCGACAAATCCATTTCACGCCATGTGCCAGTCTTAAAATATTCGTTGGTATGGCAGATGTATTCGCGGATAGCGTCTGTTACAAAAGGTAAGCCGTGGATATTGGCCAGCCGTGCAATCTGATTGAGGTTGACTTGCATCTTATAGCTGATGTTGGCAGTGCGTTTCATCCGCTCACTTTCCTCTATGGTGAGTGCGGCTGACAATTCTTTGCCCAATGCAGCCTCGCGGATAAACGCCGCAACAGACAGCCGTGCGGCATTGGCTTTCTGCTCAACTACGGCATACTCAGCTTCGCTGAACTGTATTTCCTTACGCTTGGTGCGCTTGTTATCGTTTTCTGTTTTCATCTTCTGTGTCCTCCTTTTCGTTGTTTGTTTTTGTTCTTATCACGGTCAAGTGTGTTATCGCTGCTGCCGCTGCCTGTGCCTATTCGGACAACTGTCGGTTGAACGATAAGTTCGGTTATGCCTTCCTTCAAATTGCCACTAATGGATGACGTTGCAGTTTCTTCATCGTTATTTGCTGCAAAATCAGAATTGGTGTCCTCATTGGATGTAGGGTTGCTGTTCCATTCTGCATAATTCTGGTGTCTGTGGTTATATATTCCTGCTGTCCGATTTTCATTTTTATTGATGCCCTTATTCTTGCCCGCCTGCATCCGCTTCCGATGATTGGCTGGTGTCAGTCCCCATTGTTCTGTTACGGAAATGGATGCTTCTTTTGCCGCCTTTCCGATATTGGCAAGATTGGCGCGTGTACCGTCATCCAACACCACGTTTGCCAAAAAGTGGAAGTGCGGATTCTTGTCATCCTTGTCGTGATGGCGACCGACAATGAATTGGTCAAAGCGATAGCCATGCCATTCCATGTGCCTTATCCAATCTCCAATTATTTCTTCGGTATGAACTTCGAGCATAGCTGTGTCATTGACATGAAATGAGATAGGAATATGTACGGCTTTCACTTTGAGTGACGGGCGCAGTGCGCACTGGCGATTGAAATCTTCGGTGAGTATGCCAATATCGGTAAAGCTGCTCACTCCACGGGCAATGACTACGTGCGCCACTTTCTTGGGATTGAGTATATAGTCGATGGTCTTGCCCGGATTTTTGCTGTATCTTACTTTGGTTATCATTCTGCGTTTCTGTTTTGGTTGTGAGGGGTGGCAGCGGACTTCGCACCACAGATGCGTATGATACGTATCTTGGTACCGCTTGCCACCCCTCCATACATTATTGCTGCTTCTGTCACACCATCCGTTATTGTGGTCGTGATGTCTGAAACTGTTTCCACTGTTGATTTTGTTGAGTCTGTTGAATGGAACACGAAAATAGGGAAGAAAAAAGAGGATGCTTCGCATCGGGAAAAGTTGTCAGCAACTGACTTTTTCTTTTGGCAAGCAAGACTTTCCGTTGAAATCTGTTGAGGGCGTTGTTGAATCATATAGGTCATATATATACGTCCTTTCTTGAGTTTCATCAGACTCAACAAATTCAACGGTAGTCTTTCAACTTTTCACGGGTAATGGTATAAAAGCGTCCCACTTTCTTGGATGATACGGAATACTTCTGCCCCGGCAACACGGATATTTGGTAAGTGGAATAAGACAGCGCATTGGGTGCAGGCTCCAGCTTCCAGCATTGTTGCAGGACATTCCTCACCTGATGACGTTCCACTTTCACCATCGAATAGTTGAACAATGCCAACAGGTCGTTGATGCAGAAATCTACTACATCCACAAGCATGGTGTCCATGATGTCAAGCAACAGTTCTGCCATATCAAGCTCAATACGACTACGGTTGCAACAGATGATTTTCTCCAATGCTTCCGTGCGGATAAGTGACGGTGAAAACCACATGCGGCTTTCTTCTTTGGTGGTCTAGTTCCGATGTTGCAGGTGGTATAGAAAAGCCGGAATCTCGTCTTTCAGCTTCTGCAAAAATGATGTGTCATCCTTTTCCAATCTGCTGACCTTTCTCACCCAATAGCGTGTTTCCTCCGGCTCAATGTAAACTGGAAAGTTCTCGTTATTGGAACATAGCGCAAACTTGGCGAAGAACTGTACTTCATAACGGTCTTTGCCCTTGGCCTCCATCTTGTAGGACTGTGCCGTACTCAGGTTCTTCAACCGTTCACTGTCCTCACGGCGATTGAGCAACACCTCGTCCACGACAATCATCAGTTTGCCTGCCCAATCCGCATTAAACTGGCTGCGGAAATCCTCATTGGTATTGAACGTGACATTCTCCTGAAACAATGCTTTGAGAAAATTCAAGAATGTACTCTTGCCCGTATTCCGTTCTTCTGACACCAACAGAAGTATCGGCAACTTCTGTGTTGGTTTCAAGTATAATAGCTGGAGGTAATCCATTCCCAACTCATATTGTTCACCGAAGATATGTTCCACTAAAGAGCAGATATGTTGAAAATTTCCTTCTGCCGGAATATGGGTTATCGGTTCATAGAGATTATAAAAGTTGTTCACGTTATGACGATAGTCCGTATGGCTGGGCATGGTGCAGAAACCGTCATATTTGGGTATCTGCGCTACCTCGTCCTTGCTATGGTCTTGCCGGAAGGTACTCATCTTCCATTCTACACGTATTTTGCGAAACGAGCCGTTCATCATCGGTTGGTTCAATATGCGGAATAACGTAGTGCCAATACGCACATATTCATCCTCCACCCTCCCGGTTTGTAGAATTTGGTTCTCATTTACTTCCATTGCTGCCAGTCTTGTTTGTTCCACCCAATATGCGCTTCACATCCGACAATCGGTATCTTACCTTACTGCCTACCTTGACGGCTTTCAGGTAGTTCCGTTTGTTCCAATGCCATAAGGTCGCATCGCACACTCCGCACATATCCTTTACTTCTTCCCGGCTAAGCAACCGTTCTTCATCTGCCGCACGGAAAGCCAGTGCCACTTCGTTTATTGCACGATTGATAAGTTCATCCGAGAATACGCGCAAGTCCTCGCCTGTAATCTCCAGTTTGATATTAGCCGAGCTATTGGAGATAATCTGCATTAAGTCAGTCATAATCAAGATCAATGCTGCCGGATTATTCGGCACAACCGCTTTGGCAGCATTATAAACGATTGCACCACCGCTCCCGTATCGGAACGATGGTGCAAAAGTATAATCGAATTTCGCTAAATTTCAATGATTTGCGTTTCGCTTATTTCGGCGAAACCGCAAACGAAAGACACGAAATGAATGCCGAATTAATCCCGTTTATTGCCATGACTAAAACCTTATCGCAGTATCAATACAGGGTTGTTCAGAAGTTGGTCTATCACCGGATGATAGATGGCTCCATCTGTTACGGCTGTAATGGTCGTAACTTTGTTTCCTCCATCTTTGGATGATGCACCGCAATGGTAAATTTGCTCGTCTGCCGTTTGGTAATCAACGACAATATATCTGTCATGGAATATACCGCCAGATATTTGCAGCGAAATCGAAACATTGGGATATTCCCGGCAGAAGTCATTGAGCTCCGCTTGATGTAATCGGTTGCCGATATTGTCGGAGAATACAGTAATCTTCACATCTGCAGGAACATCTTTCAAGAGTACCAACGTCTTTAATCCGATATAATTGTCCACCACAAATATGGTTCTCTTGGCTGTGGCATAAATCTGTTGGTAATCCAAATCTGATTCTACAGGCTGGCCGTTGAGTATCAGCCATCCTCTCCTGACGGTAGGATTGCTAAAGTCCAGCATGACATTTGCCAATTACGACTTGGTTACTACATTGCCCAATGTGTCTATGATGCTGGCAACCTTGTCATCGACAGCCGATAAGGATTTGCGCAAATCAAGCAAGTCTTGGGTGTTCTGGGTTGTCTGCAAAGACAGTTGGATATACTCCCTCTGCCCCAACAACGACTGGTTGTCAACAATGTAGTCCTTCATCTGTTTGAAGATGCGAATCAAAGCCTTACTTTGCTTGGTCGCCAACTCACCTTTCAAGACGGTCATGAGCATATATATCCCTTGTTCCGTAAAGGCGTAAGGGTTGTATCTGCGACCGCCCCAACTTGAGGTGGAATTTTTGCACCTCAAGATTTCGCACTCTTCATTAGTCAACTGAAACATGAAGTCTTGCTCAAACTTCTCAATATTGTTCTTGACCTGACGGTTGAAATCTTTGGTGCTATATCCGTAGATTTTGGCCAAATCCATGTCAAGCATTACGCGAACACCCCGGACATAGTATATAAATCCTTTCAGATATTCGGCATTGATTTCTTCTGCGATAATGTCGTTATCCATATTCGTAAGCTATTATGTTTATGTTTTTTTAGTCTGCTTTGATAAGATAACTCCGCCATTCATTGATGTACGTCCGTTCCATACCGTAATCTTTTATCTTCCCTTCAAGATAAATATTATAACTATATATCCTATTATCAATGACATAAGTTGATAATCATAGTATAAGGTAACAAAACGGCAACAATTAAAATTTATATGTAAATAAACAATATAGACATTTGTTGTTTGAAGCACATTCCAACGATGAGACCTCTGCAAAAGTCCGTCTTTCGTCGCGCAAACTCTTGATATTCAGTAGATCTTTTTGAGTTTTGCAGAGGTCTCACGATACGGACTATTTATATACTCATGATATTAAGTGTGCAAATTGTAAATAATTTATGCCACGAAAGTGATAGGAATAAAGGTATATATCACAAATGAGAATTAAAATAGACAATGCCATATAATTACTTTAATATGAGTTATACGGCATTATGCAATAAATAGATCATTCTTCACTATTTTTCAACAAGAAGAGGTATCTGTTCCAACAAGTCATTAATATCGTTTTGATGAGCTTCTATTTCCGTGTCACCCCATTTCCCATAATCATGAGTAATCTGATACATGACGCATCTGTTAGGTTGCAAACCAGGCTCGATTTTGGCCTTCTCGGTTGGCCCTTTGTCATTTAGGCTGGAGTTCTTTCGTTTGCTTATAAGGCAAAGATTGCCTATCTTGTCTATATTGTCCTTGCACACATTTTGATAAGATTGTGGAAGATGATGTTCCACAGAGTTGTTGTACTTGAATTGGAATTCCCTAATTTGGTTCGCATATCTGATTGTTGATTTCTCTTGTCGCGATGCAAGCCAATAGAGATAGTCAATAAAGTTCATCAGGAAGTGAGGAGTGTTTGTGCCTGCGCACATAATGTCATTCTTTTTGTCATTCCATTCCTTTGTCAAATTATTGTAATATTGTACAATCCATCTGTCGAGATGGTTTGACAGGTCTTTTTCCGAAATGGACTCTATAAGATCACTTTTTTCATACAACCAGCATAAAAGGTCATAAAGCCACCTTTTGTATTTTCTCTGCCGAAACGTGACTTGAAGCATGGATTGTTGTTTGATGATCCTGCTATTTTTCGAGTACTTCTCATCTTCGTTATCGTTGTCGTCAGAACCTGAAAAAGTGTTTTTCAATTTCAATGTCTGCCTGCCATTATAATCATACCTGTATGGCCGGAGCAATCGCCACTTCAAATTCTCATCCTCCTCGTCATCTCCTTGCATCTTGATAACATATCTGTCGAAAACGGTGCGGATTTTTAGAAGAAACTTGATAAAATTCATTGAATCCGTGATATAGTATGGCTTCTCAGTCGGCATGGAATCGGCATTAAGAGGCACTTCGGTGCCGTCGGACGGGCATGCCTTGCTTTTATAAAGTCGGAAAGCATGCATCAGGAAGTTCGGAAAGTCTATTATTGCGCGATATTTTACATCAGGTTCGTCTCCCGACTCATCAGGAATCCTTTTAGTATCATTGGAATTGCCATTCAGTATATCCTCAATGTTCTTTTCATTTCTTATATTGCCCGGTTCGCTTTCAATGTTTTTCAAGCAGTTGAAATCAAGAGCATCGAAGTCGTTGCCGAAAAGCCCCATGGAGCGATAATAGGATAGCGTCTGCTGTATAGGCTGGTTCAGTTGTGAGCAACCGTCCCATATTGTGGCAAATATGTTCCGGTCTCTGTCATTCAATCCTTGCATAAGCATCGCTTTCACAATCTCATGCGGTTGCAATTGTTCTCCACGGTTATTCATTATTTCAAAATATGATGCCACATCGGTATCTTGCGGTAATGGTATCCGTACAAGAATTACTTTAGACGAAATGTATTCAGCCAGGAGCTTTCGTTGGTCTGGTGTCATTTCTTTAAGGATTATATTTTCGTATCCTTTTCCTGTCCTGATTTTAAAGTTTTCCACTATTCTTAGCGCATCTTTTAGACGGCTGATTTTGCTGTTGTCAATTTTATTGTACTCATTTATAAAGTCATTCCATGATTTTACAAATAAGTCGGCAAAGAATCTTTCCACTTCCGGGCGTGAATCGTAAGTCAAACAAGGTTTTTTGAGTATATCCAAATACTTGCAGATAAAATGCAAACATGTCAATCGCTGTTGGCCGTCTATCACCTCCCATGTTCCGTCCTTGCGTTCCAAAACCACTAACGACCCGAGATAATAGTTTCCACATTGGTCGTCCTGTGATTTGGGTGCATTGTCGTATATATCTTGTAATAATTGTCCAATTTACTCCTCTGTCCATGAGAAGTTCCTTTGATACAAAGGCACGACATATTTATCTTCCCATATCTGGGCGATAGTTTTATTTAAAGATTGTTTTCTACTCATATCTGCTTGTCAAATAATTCATTTATTTTTTCTGCCTCAAAATTCTTTGGTGTTTTTTTCTTGTATTCAGAAGCTCTGCTGATAATCTCCGATAAGTCGGAAATATTTCTGGCGTTGTTTATCAGAGCGAAAATCCATCCAGAAGAAGAATAACTGCTCATTGTGGCATATCGCACTTGTTTCTTTTCAAGCCTCATGCGGTAAAGACAGATATAGACAGCCTTATAAAGATGATTAAGACCTTTTTCACCGAATCTGTCAAAGATGAGTATAATTGCCGATTTGTACACTTCTCTTATGTAGCTGTCGCCATTGCGTTGACAGCCTTCATATTTACAAAATGAGCGATAAAAATCCTTGAAGTCTGATAGTTGTGAGGAATCAGGCTGCATGAAAATTCTTTTGTATATCTCAATATAGGTTTCAACCCAGTCAAAGAACGGCTTGCCATTTACAATCAATTGGTTGATATTGACAAATGGCGATATGTTATCTGGGTCTCCGTGTTCAAATCGGCTTTTGACCTTAAAAAGCCCGGTGTTCATCATTTGCATCAAGCCTGATGCAATTTGTTGTTGAACAAGACAATTCTGATAGGCAAATTCTACCGGAGTGTCTCTGTCAACAGTAAACCCTTTAAATTCGTCAACACATTGTTTGGAGAATCTTCCGGCATCCTCGCTTCGAGACCATAATCTGCATCGATACAGGTGTTCATTAATAAGTTGTCGCAGGAGGTCTTTTGGAGTGTTGTTTTTGTCCGCATACATGGCTGCATCCTCCCATCTTACATCACAATCAATCTTTTCTTTGCGAGACGATGAGGTCATTGCACGGATATGATATGCTTTCAGCAGGTTGTATGCTTCCAATTCTTTACCACGCCCGTTTTGGGTTTCAAACAACTGAAATGCTTCACGAAGCTGTTTTACTGTCACTTTAACGACTTGGCAGTTGCCGAATATATAATCAAGGAAGTTTTGCCTGTCAGATTTGGCAAGATTCAATTTATCCCATTCATGGATAAATGCGTTGTTTTCGTGTATGTGAAAGAACGAGTCTGTGTGATTGAATGCTAAGTGCGGCAATGGATCTTTGTAATTCAAGGCTTTTGCTATGAGATATAATGTCGTGATACGTTGTTGTCCATCCACTATGTCGAGTGTGTTATCTTCTTTTTTGTGTATAATCACGCTGCCTATCAGATAGTCTTGTTTCCCATTTGCGCGAGCATTATTTATGTCTGCGAACAATTGTTCCACATTTTTGGTAGTCCATCGGTATGGGCGTTGGTATTCCGGGATGTGTAGATTGGGTAGTGACATCAAGTCGCTCACTTTTATCTTTCGTGCATCAACATCGCTTTCAACTGAGTTTTCGTTGTCTTCGTGGCGCACTCCTTGACTGCGTTCAAAGCTCAGTATATGCGGTCTCATAATTCTATCAATCTCCAAGAAGGCTTCTTGAATTTCCACCCATGATGAAAGATCTCGCTGCAATGTCAGGCAACAACGTTGTCTCCACCAATGCTCAGCTATAATACGTGGGTCGGATACAACTTTATCGAAATAATTCCTTATGGGACGCCAATTAGAACCTTCAATATGAAGATGCACTTTCCCGTTATGATATTCGTAGTGTAAATCTTCCCCCATTAATGTTCACGCCTGAATATACCACCAATTTCCATCGCCGAGATTTACAGCCTTACCAGGGAATTCTTTGTTGGCAAATTTCAATTTCTGTTCATTTGATATATTGTTCATTTTAAATTAGTTTGTCCTTTTACAATAATTTCATTTCTATCTACGCACAAGCTTTCGCATCAGCGAGAGCATTGTGGTGATTCTCCATGTTGAAGCCGCAGGTAGCTGCCGACAGATGAAACTGATGACTTGGGGGGTCAAGGCATTTACATGATGCGGCAAGCATGCAGTAAAATTTATACACCGGATATTTATCCCGTATCCTTCAAAATCTATTGTTACGAAATCATGCATAATCAATCGTTTTTGTACAGGTTGTACATATCAGAAACCCATTCTTTCATTGTCATTCTTAAAGTTGCCGGAGAAATGACTTCTATCATAGCTCCTGCGCTAAGTAATCTCATTATAAAATCGAATGTCGGGGCAAGATATAACTCAAAGTCGGCATACTCACCGCTATCCTCTAATAGCTTTTGACTTTTATGTAGGGGAAGCGAACTCATATATGGAACATGATCACGGTAGGCTCTGATAACTATCCGTTCGGGCTTTATATTGCTATCGGATATAATTCCGTAATAATTTGAGAAATAACCCGAGGCAAAAAAATCTTTCGGGAGTTTGAATGTATCCATTGTTATCTCCAAATTCTCAATTCGGTCAAGTCCGTAAATCCGGTAATCATCATAATGTATGTTGTGAGCCAAAACATACCAACGGTTTTCAAACAGCTTTACGCAATAAGGCTCGATCGGAAACGTGTGGCTATTTAACTTGTTGAACCCGCAATAAGTGATTGTCACGACACGGTTTTCCCTCATTGCTTCAAGCAATGTTGTCAAGTGATCATGGGCAGACGGAATATTGCTGACAAGAATCCGGTCTTTCAGTGAAAGGTTCTCACTGATAAGGTTGCATACAGCAAACGAGTCGAGCATCCATTTTTTCAGTTCATCTTCATCTATGTCCTCCGGATTCTCTATATAATAAAGATAACCACCGGTTCTTTGACAAGAGATGATTATACCGAATTGACTGAAGATGGCATCTTTCCATCGATTGAACGTGGCGCGGCTCAAAGGCTTGTAATCACTTAAGTCTTTGTTGCGCTCCCAACGGTCGGAAATTTCTTCCAAAGAAATCTTTCCTGCCTTGCGGATAGTGTCTATCAGCCATGTGTATTTTTGAAGTTGTAACATATTGCTTTTTGTTGGTTGCTGTAAAGTTAATAAAAACTTGTAGCATCCAATGCAACATCTCGGATAATACAACATAATTAACCCAATTATTTGATTCTTAACTGAACTATACTGCTTTGAGATTGAAAATCAGGCGCATGACACAGTCAATACTGACGGTTTTACCGAAGTTATTTCCGATGCAGGCTTGCATTATTATTTGGATATTTCTCTGTGTAGCAATTTCAGAGCTGCTGCCCGGTGTCGGTGTCCTCCTTTGGAATCCAACAATAATCTGTAACCGGATTCGAAAACCATTGCCATATTGTCAAGCATATCGGCATCTCCTATAAGTTCGTCATGTACGGCGAACAAGGCATAGTTCTTTGTCCCGTTCACCACCTTATGACTACTCTCATATTCCGTAAAACGTCTGCAAACCGCTTCGTCAAGTGTATATTCAGTATTTCCGTCCTGCCTTTCTACAAAATAAGAATATGTCCCGAATCCTATCTTGTAACGTATAAGCTTCGCTATATTCATTGCCGGGTTGCAGATCACCTTTGTCGCGCATGGAGCATCTGCATAAAACACATAATATCCGCCCAATGAAGTTCCCATTAATAAGGATGGATTGAACTTACTGACAGTAGCATTAATCTTTTCCACCGATTCAAATGGATTCTCATTTACTTCAATTGCTATCCACTCATATTCAGAGAATATTTTACATACCATCCGTACTGTTGTTGATGCTGCACCGGAACCAAGTCCATGCACATAGATGGCAATAGGCTTTACATTGTTCTCATTAATTAATGTCGTACACATATTAATATAGATTATTTCAATAATATTGCAAAAGTATCCTCCTCATGTCTCACTTTTATATACAGCAGTGGAATCGTTTCTGCTTGTATCGCAAATTGAGCCAGCAATCCTTTATCTTTGTCGGCAAAGAAAGCATTCGAGATGAAAATTTTGCATATTTCAGACACACATGGTTGCCACAGACGGTTGCACGATTTACCACAAGCTGACATAATCGTGCATTCAGGCGACTTTACCATGAACGGCAGTGAGCAGGAAGCCTTAGATTTTATGAACTGGTTCTGCGACCTGCCTTATCTGCAAAAGATATTCATTTGCGGCAACCACGATGACTGTCTTTACGGTGCCACCATCGACGGACTCGACGACAATGTACATTACCTGTGCAATTCCGGAGTGGAAATTGACGGTGTGAAATTCTATGGTGTCCCAATGTTCATGGGCGACTGCATTACTGACCGTCAATCCAAACATTATGCAAATATTCCTGAAGGTACGGATATTCTCATCACCCACACACCGCCTTTTGGCATCCTCGACTTTGACGACAATATCCACTATGGTTCGGAAGAGCTTCTCGCCCGCATAACAGCAGTCCAACCCCGACTACATCTTTTCGGACATATACACTCGCAGCATGGAATAACAATCCTTAACGGGACAACCTTTTCCAATGGAGCGATAATGAATACTGATTATTCCAATTTTAGGAAACCGAGTCTTATAGAATTTTAAATCAAACAAATATCACAATGGAAACAACACTTTATTCTACATTCTTAGATGACAAAGAAATTGCCTGCCGGATTTACGAAATGCTGGCAAATGACATTTTAGGCAAAGAACAATTGGAAAAGATAAAGTTACGATATGATGACATGTACCGCAATTTCTTCAATTATTCCAAAGACGAGGCACAGAAACTAGGATTAAAAGATGCTTTTTGGAAGTTTAGTACTGGAGTAGAGCCTTTTACGCCTGCTAGATGGAAACGTTATTATGAAGATACTATTACTGTCCCTATACCAATAACTCATCAGGATTTCAAGGATTTAACTACACGCACAGAAAAACGTGGAGCGATAGGCCTTGATCTTCCTACATGGTTCAACCTGAAAAATAATGACAGGCGGATTATGCTTGTGGCACAAGATCCTCTGCGAGGTAATACATGGTATTCTGATGTTGATAAATTCCCCAAAGGGAAAACTGGGCGCAAAGAAGATTATATATGCATAGATGCGTTGGTGGCATCTCCGTTTGGACTGCATGGTAAAAGTTGGAGAGATAAAAAGAATGGAGGTGGCAGAATGGCATTACTTGTTGAAAAACTTATTGAACACGGTTATGGCGTTTACCTTACCGACTGCAGGAAATATTTTGTATATGACCATAAAGAATCCGCCGAGTACTCTAAAGAGAAGAAAAGCATATACAAGGCTATTCTGCAAAAAGAGATAGGAATCGTTAATCCACAAAGGATAGTGGCTGTGGGCAATGAGGCATACGACTATTGTCATGAATTAATCGGTGACGATGTAAGATTGCTGCATGTTCCTCACATTTCAGGACTTGCTGCAAAAAAACAAAAGATTTTTTTCGAATTGGATGAAAATAAAAAAACTACTATAGAAGAACTTGTAGAAAGATATGCCAAATATATTATCAGCGAAGGTAAATAACGGCAAGGAGATGCTTTTACAATACGATTTTGCAGAGGTGTATCGCTAATTGATACATCTCTGCAATACTTTTGTGCTGTAATCATAAATGCAGCATAAAAAGATGAAAGAAGTAAAGGCACGGAAAATCGAGTTGGCTACAGTCCGGCTTATCATCAGGACTCCTCAAGAAAGGGATGTACATGATATTTTCGTTCTGATGAGCGACCTAGAAATAGCGGCAATCACCGGATTCAGACCAATGAACACGCTTAGCGAGGCTGAAGGGAAAATCCGCCGGGAAATGGACGGCGGGCTGATGTTCTGTATTTTGGAAAAGAATCTTCCGGAAAAGGTTCTCGGTGTTTTTGAAATCACTCCGCACAAAACAAATACTGTTTCGGGTGAGAAATGCAACTATGAGATATGTTATTTCCTCCATAAAGAAGCCCGAGGGAAAGGCTATATGACGGAAGTTGTGAAGAGAATGAAACGCTATCTGTTCGATGAACGGATGGCTGACTCGCTGACCATTGCAGTCCTGCCACGGAATGACGCCTCTCGCAGAGTCGCCCTGAAAAGCGGCTTTACATACGAAGGTCTGGAAAAGAAATGCGGCATGAATTATCTTGATGAAGTTGTCGACCTTGAATATTATACCCTTTATAAAGAAGAATACCTTAATCCTGATGAAAAAATACGTAAGGAAAAGCAGACCATCGCATCAAAGCAGAAATGGATTAATGACGGTGGCATTCTTTACCCGATTCCGGGCTATGCTTCGTTGCTCACTTCTCCCGGCAACGGGATATTCCGCATCTATGAGCAACCGCAGACAAAACGCTTGGGACTGGAGAAGATAGATGATACTTTCCGATTCGATTTCAAGATTTATGACCTTGACTGCGAGGATATTATGTCGAATATTATAAAGACATGGACTTCTGACCTGTTCAGAGAAAGCAACAAGAATCTTGGAGTGATTTTCAACGGCATTAAAGGAACAGGTAAGACAATCGCTGCTAAACAGCTCTGTAACCGCATTGGACTACCGGTGATTGTCATCTCAAAGCCCGTTGACGGCATGTTGGAATTTATTCAGTCATTGCATTTCGAGAGCATTATCCTTATTGACGAAGCGGAAAAAACTTTCCGTGAAGAGCAAGAAGTTCTGCTAAAAATGATTGACGGAGTTTACAACGACATGCGGAAACTGTATATTCTGACCACCAATAAGCTGTCAATTGACGAGAATCTTCTGGGGCGTCCGGGGCGTATCCGTTATATCAAGGAGTTCTCCAATTTGTCGGCGAAGGCTGTCAATGATGTAATCGATGACAATCTGAATGATATTTCATTGAAAGATGACGTTTTAAAAGTGGTTGACAGTCTGGAAATTTCCACGATAGACATTCTGAAAGCGATTATTGACGAGTGCAATATCATGGGTTCAGTTCCGTCAGACAGTACATTGAACATCCCGAAAGCAAAATACAAAATTCAGATTATCAGTTTTGACAATTTGGAGTTGAAATTTCATCGTGAGCTACAAGATTATATCATTAATCATTTGGCAGCCGATGAATCGGTGATAAATTGGCTTCAAAAAGTCATAGGCACGGATGGAAAAGGCAAGAAGTTCAAGAAGAATCTGGATCTTATAGAAGAAATGTATGATTGCAGAGTTTGCATAGAGTGGCGGCCGACTTCTACGCTCGGCGTATACATAGGCAAGCACCTCGGATGTGGAATTGTCAATAGCAAGCCGGACGGATATGGCTTCTTCACACGGGAAGCCGATTGGGACAATAGTACAGAATTATGCTGCCTTTGCAACGACTATAATATTCCGTCACTTTACAGAGGAAACTTATAACACAATAACATGAAGGATAGTGTAAAAGATAAAATTGTCGGGTGTCTGTACGGACAAGCTGTTGGAGATGCTCTTGGCCTTGGAACAGAATTTATGAGCAAGGACGAGGTTAAGCGGAATTATCCCAACGGACTTTCCGAATACAGCCAAATGGTTCAGGATTACCATAGAAAAAGATGGGGCAAAGGCGACTGGACAGATGATACGGATATGATGCTATGTATAGCAAAGGCTATTATTAAAGACCGTTGCATTAATCCAAAAACCATAGCCCATAATTTTAAGCAGTGGTTCAAAAACAAGCCGATGGGGATAGGACGACACACATATAACATACTTGCATTGTCGGATTATGAATCGAATCCGGAAAAAGCGGCTGAAATAATCTGGATTTTATCAAACAAGAATAGTGCGCCTAACGGAGGAATAATGAGGACCTCCGTTGTAGGTCTTTGGAATGAAGATGTTGCAGAAAATGCGGAAAGGATTTGCAAATTAACACATACGGACACAAGATGCATCGGGTCTTGCGTTATCATATCAGAACTGATAAATCATTTTGTCTGGCACAATATGCAACTTTCATTTAAGGAAATTCTCTCAATGTCCGATTTCGCAGCCAACTACTTCAAGGGAAAAGAAAATGACAGGATGGCTATGGCTGCATGGATTAAGTATGGACAATCGCCGGAACTGATAGTCAATGAATTAAGTAAGGCTATGGTGGAGCAAAATAAGCGAAAGTACAGAAATCTGATTTCCTCTTTGCTCAAATTGTTCTGGGATAAGTTCTTCCAAAGGCGTTATCTACAATATCGTGAGCGCGGCAAATCCAATAACCAAATTGCGACAGACAATACTTTCCTGACTTTACTTTCCTCCCAAGACGAGAGCATGGTAAAAAGAATTGGGGAATGGACAAGCCGCCAATGCACAGGCATGAGCATAGCCCACTTATATATCGCCCTTATTGAAACCGGGGAAATAAGCTCCAATATGCCCTTGACCCGATTCGTGGATGCGATGCGTGCATCGTTCCCCCAATCATACCATAGTTGGTGTACGGCAATTGCAGAAAAGCGTAAGTTACTTGCAAAACCTTTCGCCTAACCGGAAACAGTACGGCAAGGATGAACCCGAACATCGCTTTGCCATCGATGCTATAAAGACAGAAGTCCTGCTCATAAATACAGAATCGGTTGTCTAAATTTGATTCGTTTCAATTCGTTCAGTTCGTTTTCAAATTCGCGAACTGAACGAACTCTTATTTCTTTTTAATTCAGCTGATTACCATATACCTTTGCGCCATCACTCCCTATTGGAGCGGTGGCGTTTCTGTCTTCAATCCGTCGGCAGGACCGGCCTTAACCCAGACGGCAAACAGATATTATGGATGATTTATTCAATATCCTCAACGATGGTAAAGCCCACGTAAAAGTGGAAATGAATGCCGCAGACTTGAAGGCATTTTCGGATGAACTTATCCGTCGAGCCAAAGACGAACTCGGCACTATGGTGGAAGCAGCCCGTAAGGAGCGGATGCTTTCCAAGGCGGAGGTGAAAGAGTTGTTCGGTGTATGTGATGCTACTTTGTGGCACTGGGATAAGAAAGGCATTCTTAAACCTGTCAAGACAGGCAACAAGGTACTTTATCCAGAATACGAAGTGCGCAAGGCACTTGGCAGACGCAACCAAATCATCTAAGTTTATGGACAACTCTATTACTTTCCCTATCGGTATATTCCCTACCTCTATCCGGAACATAGTGGAATCACTGCAAAGGTTCGAAAATTACCAAGTCGATTTCACTGCCGCTGCCTTCTTGACTGTATTTGCCGCAGCTATGGGCAATACATGGTCGGCACGCTTCATGACAGGGTGGACAAGCCGCCCTATCATTTACATGGTGCTTATTGGGCCACCAAGTTGTGGCAAGACACCGCCATTGCGTCAAGCAATCGCACCTCTTCTGAAATTGGATGAAGCATACGACCGTGTCTATACAAAGGAAATCAGGCAATACCGTAAATGGGAACGGCTTACAGCCAAACAGCGCAAGCAGCAATCCATGCCTGATGAGATGGAGATGCCACAGCGGAAGTGTCATGTGGTGGTCAACTCTACCATGGAAGCCCTTATTTCGGCCATGCGTGACAATCCCCGTGGAGTGCTCATATACAATGATGAGATAGACAGCCTGCTTTCCAACTTCAACCGTTACAACGGTTCGGACGAAAGCTATTTTCTGAGCCTGTTCAGCGGCACGCCATTCAAATATACCCGGAAGTCGAACAATGAGTACATTGTCCTTTTTCAGACAGACACCCCCGGTGCTTAATTCCACGCCTGTCGGATTTTGCATTAAGTCTGTTATGTAACGAACTTGCCCATCATGCAGCTTTACAGTTCTTGTTTTGACCTCATCGCTTTTGGGGATAATCAGAAACCTGTTATCCAAGGAAATCCAATCTTCAAAATCAGTATATCCCACATCGGGATAATTGGACAACGATTCGCAATAGGATATGTTTTCGTTGTCAGACGAGCCTAACCGTGCATATTTTATTTCCTTTTCAAAAGCACCCATTAAGGCTGTAATGTCTGCGCGTGTAGTAAAAAATATGAGTTGTCTGCTCCTCATGGTTGTTAGTTACTTTAATCAGACTGTAAAGCAAAGTTTTTGTTGGCGGGTATAAGTAGTAAACATTTTCTTTTTGTGCAAAGTTATCGAAAACTTACTAATCCGATGTTTGCTTTACAGCCCGAACCGCCCCGAAAACTACATGGGACATAGGAAAAACTATGTCCGATGTAGAAAAAATTATGTCTGATGTAATTCAAACTACATCAGACCTTTTTTCGCCGCTTGCAAACGTCTGAAAAACAATATCTTGCAAAAACTATTCATGTAGAGACAAGTGCCTGTCATTCAGCGCGCTATAAAAACGCTCTTGTATCATTTTGTGCGAAAAACCATTTGCCACGCAAGAAATTGCCTTTTGCACGTGTTTGGATTTTATTCGGTGCGAAAGTGAAAGCTGGATCGAAAAATACTCCGCCATTGCGGTGTGAGTGTCAGAAAATTATTTATTACATTTGCAGGGCAGACCGCACAGCAGAGCCCCGGTCCGGGGTTCGTGTGGCGGGATGTGAATATAACATAAGAAAGCGTTTATCCGCGCTGGTTCTTGACGGTTGGGAATTCTCGCAAAATTCATATCAAGGTCAAGGATGTAGCAACGGTAGATGCCCGTGGTATGTAAATTTGGCATTGTTCCGGCTTTGTAAAAAGCCCGGGGCTTTAAGCCGTTTTACATATAATATGCGTGGGCTTCTGCAGTTGCCGTCTGACTTTGATAGGGCAATGCGAGAAGCCTCCAATCGTAGGACGGTAACAGATACAGATTCCTACGCTTTTTCATTTCAACTTTTTAACGCCGACGAGAGGGGTCCTGAGGCACGGAGAATAAAGAATGAATGCAATTTTGATGGTTGTTTCCGCGATAAGCTTCATTTCTGCTTTTGGCATTCATATGTTTGCCAAAAATGAGGCAAGATACGACTTTTCGTCGTGGTGTGGGTATATGGATGTGCCTTGGATGTCTGCAATTCCATGGGTTAGTGGTTTTGTATTGGCTGTTATACCCGAGGCTTTGCTTTTCAAACTGTTTTGGGTATGGATGTTCCTTATTAACCTTGTGGTGGTATTTGTTCTCGGACCTCTGTTGGCAAGAATGTTTCTGAAAAGGTTTGCAACCGGTAAAGGTGCAGGCTATGATATTATAGTTGCCATGGTGTTAGGAACGGTTGCTTTAGTTATAGGAATTGCATTAATGGATTAAATATGAGCTATGGAGAGAGAAAAAGGTTCTAAAACTTCAGTATTTGGTGTTTTAATAGGCATTTATGCCTTGGTGTCGCAAGTTATGACAGTGTACTTTTGGTGGAAGATGGCCAAGGTCGACAACTTTATAACGGCAATGTTCATTGACCCGTTTATAGCGGAGTTTAAGGGGCTTTTGTGGGTATTCTTTATATAAGAGAGGGTGTAAGAAACGCAAAAACAGAGGAATTGAAATTTCGCACGATTTTGTGTTAACAGTGGAGAGAAAACAAAGAAACTGTTTTGAGATGCCAGATTGAAATCATTTTACAGATCAGTTGGCCAGCCAGAGAATTTTCGTAACTTAAAGGTCAAAGATGTTATGAGCAATTACCCGACCGAGCTGATTGGAAAGCAGTGGAAAGTCATAAAAATATCGTAACCACAAGAGTGAAAGAGGAAAACTCTCATAAGTGAAATTTTGAACGCCATACTTTATCTTGACATGAGCGGCTGCCAGTGTGGTGTATGCTCCCCTCCGATTTCGTTCCATGGCAGACAGTGTGTTAATATTTCCGCAAATGGCGGCTGGAGGACGTGTGGTAGAGTCTGCTGCATGGCGTTCCACGCCCTAGCGCAGATTCCCGCGTTTTGCCAAATGGGTGAAAGGCACCTTCGGCTGGGAGCAGGAGGCTGCCACGATGTCGGGGAAAGGTCCCCAAAAGGGCGGCAAAGCCCCGAAGCGGTGGATAGTCAAAAGGACGTTCTCATGGCTATTGAATTACAGAGGCTTACCATAGACTACGAGTTCCTGACAGCCACGGCGGAGGCGATGGTGTAGTTTTTTTTTCATCCATAAAAGATTTTCTAATCATTTTGAAACAGTTTCTATGTTTTCTTAAATTTCATGGAGTATATTTCTGATTGAACATCTATGTACATTTGGTATTCTTTTATTTCTTTTTCTTTTGCTATTTCGCTTAGTATTTTCTTGTTTATTGGAGATATATCCTTTCCGTAATATATGGCAGTTGGACGTATTTTAGCACACAAATAGGGTAATCCATATGAATTTGCTTTGTCTAAGAACAAACGCCATTCTTTTTCATATGACCACTGAGTGGACTTGTATAATGCAGACTTGCAATAAAACATTACATCGTCCAGTTTTGAGAACAACCCCATGCTTCGCCCTAAAAAACAATCAACGAAGTATGTCCCATCATATCTTTTATTATCATAAATTATTGGGTAAAGGTTGTGTGCCATTCGTTTCTCGCATGTAAGTTTTTTATCGCAATCGTCGCAATTAAACTGCGTATTTTTCAAATTATATTCTAAAGCAAATCCTCTATGAGAGTTAGCGTAATGAGACCACATTGTGATAGACTTGACCGTTTCACTAAAACAAGCAATAAATGTGCTTTTTCTTTCAAAAACTTCAGCTTCACCCAATATATATTTATCTATTCGTTCAAAGAATTCTTCTTTGTCCATTCCGAATATTAAGTTGTTATTTTCAAGTTCTTCGTCTGTAATATTTTTTATGACCTCTGTTAAAATCACAGCAAGCTCTTTGCCACAATGTGATGTGACAAACTCAGGAAGATGCTCATTTCTTTTCAGATTGTTTCTTAATTGCTTTATAAGTTCTTTTGATGTGCCTCTGTTTATTGAGTCGTAGATGTATTGTTTGTCATATCTTATGAGACAATCATATGGGTCGTTAAATTTTTGTGCATTAACTGCATATATTAAGTCATTATTAAATGCATCAAATTGCATTTCTGAACAATCGCGATATCTGAATAATTTTGGGGGTGTTATGTCGTGTGCATATTCGATTAAAGGTTTAAGCAATTGTTCTCTGTCGTTATATGGCGTATCTTCAGGAATTACTGTCTTTTCTAAAAGTTCTTTGAATATACGTCTCTTTACTTCCATTGGATTATTTATTAAATGCAGTCCATACTACTTATTGCAATAGCTAAAGGCTAAGTCAAATAGAGGCATTGAATACGTACAAAAATACAATAATTTCCGAAACGCTCTAAAGGTTGAATGCAAAACTGTACTTTTCCGCTTGAAGAAATTGCGTGCTTTTATTATTGCTTATAATTCGTCAATGGAATGCACCTGTAACATACCACTTCAAATGTTGTCATTCTTGATTGAAATTTTTGGAGAAAACAAACAGGCTTTTTCCACCAGGTTTAGGTGCTGTATAAAACAACAAAAGCAGTCAGGATTGCTCCTAATTGCTTTGCCTTTGTTGTGGTACCACCAGGAATCGAACCGGGGACACAAGGATTTTCAGTCCTTTGCTCT
>OIXA01001179.1_pt1 | contig 34242 bp, 34 predicted proteins | sample 1587721 | NCBI WGS metagenome assembly OIXA01 (sample SAMEA3888900, study PRJEB22519) | human gut metagenome | biome: human gut; feature: human-associated habitat; material: faeces | place: Denmark | collected 2013
TGCTTGCTTCCCCGCCGCCTTTTGTGCCATAATAGCGGGTAGATACCACCAAGGGAGGTGATCAACATGCTGGGCGAAAATATCCGCGCACTGCGCAAAGCCCGGGGCCTTTCCCAGCAGGAACTGGCCGAACGGCTTCATGTGGTCAGGCAGACCGTCAGCAAATGGGAACAGGGGCTCTCGGTCCCGGATGCCGATATGCTGGTGCGGCTGGCCGAGTGCCTGGAGGTCTCCGTAGAGGAGCTGCTGGGCGCTCCAAAGCCGGAAAGCACCGCCCCGCTGGAACCGCAAGCGGTATTGGCGGATAAGCTGAGCGCCCTCACCGGCCAGCTGGCGGAGCAGAATCACCGCCGGCGCCGCTTCTGGAAATGGGTCGCCATCGCCGCCGGGATATGCGGGCTGTTGCTGCTGCCGCAGCTAGTGCTTACCCTGCTCATGCTGGGGTATGGCCTCCCGGCCAATAGCAGCATCGGCATCATCGGCGGCGCGGATGGCCCTACCGCCATTTTTGTCACCGCCGGCTTTCCGTGGGGCCTGCTCTTCGCCATATTGGGCTGCATCGCCCTGGTGATATTGGGCGTCATCATGAGCCGCCACCCAGACTAAGGAGGAACCTATGAAACGATTTTTCGCTATTATTCTTGCCAGCGTATTGCTGCTTACCGCCTGCGGCAAGCAGGTCACCACCCACCACATCGAGGATAAAGATTGGCAGGTCGTCACGGTGCAGTCCACCCAGGATGGCAGCATCCTTTTCATTGGGAACAGCATGCAGGAGATCTACCCCGATGCCGCAGTGCTTGAACTGACCTGCCGGGCCGAGAATGGCAAGCTCACCTTCACCTCCGGCACGCAAAGCTGGGAGGGCAGCTACACCCGGCAGGATAGCGGCGGTGTGGAAGCCACCATTTACAGCCTCACCGTAGGGGATGAAACCGGCCCCGCGGCGGTATCGGTCACCACCCGGCAGGATGGCAGCGCCGAGCAAACGCTGGTGCTGCAGTTGGGCGGGTACTCGCTGTACTTTGCCGCGGCCGCTTCGTAAAGTTTTCGGTCAAGCCTTTTTCAAAAGGCTTGCAGTTTCCAAAGACAGCGTCTTTGGTCGCCCATTTCAATGGGCGAAGCCCCTTAAGGCCGGAGGGCGCTCCGAAAGGGGATGAATTGTGGGGATGACCCAGTGTGGTCATTCCCACAAGAGGGGGAGCCCTGCAAGAGAGGGCTTCCCCTTAGTTTCCCCTTTAGTAAGCTTTCTTTTCGCCGAACAGGCGAAAAAAGCATCGGCAGGGCGTCTCGCTGCCAGCCCTCACAGAAGGCTTTTTTCCTCCACCGATAAAGAGCAAAAACCGTCCCCCACCGGCTCATCACCGATGGGGGACATTTTATGGCGTATTCTTTTACTTGTTTAGGTCAGGCGCCGATACGGGGGGACGGCGGAAGTGAGAGTGCTGCTCAAAGGCATAAGCGATCTCGATAAGCTTCGCCTCACTCCACGGACGGCCGATGATCTCCATGCCGACCGGCACGCCGATGGGCGCATTCTCATCGGGCGCAAAGCCCGCGGGAACCGCGATGGAGGGGAACCCTGTGGAGGAGCACAGCACGCCGTTGCGCTGCTGTTGGTTGGCACCGATCTTGCAGACCAGCTGCTGCTGATGGGGATAAACCATGGCGTCCAGGTTCAGGTCGGCCATGATCTTCAGCACATGGGTGCGCACACCGATCTTGTTATACATTTTCTCCAGATAGCGGGGAGAACCCACCTCGCGGGTCATGGCATCGCGCATATTGCTCTCGCTAAAGGGATGGAACAGGCCCTTTTCCAGAATCTCCGCCATGCTGTGGATCTGCCAATCCTCAGGCAGGGTGGCCAGATACCCGTCCAGGTCATGCTGGAAGTCATCCAGGTGGACCGAAACCTCGCTGGTCAGCCACGGCTGGTCAATGTTATCGGTCACAGGCACCAGGGTAGCGCCGTTCTCCTCAAAAACCTTCAAGGCATTGCGCACCACCTTGTTGGTGGATTCATTGATCTCTTCCTTGCCAAAGAGGCTCTCCAGCACACCAATGCGGCGGCCCTTCATGCCGTCCACATTCAGGTGGTCCATGTAGCACTCCTCGTGGCCAACGCTCCAGGCGGTCTCGGCATCATCAGGGTCATAGCCCTTAATAACATCCAGGCAGCGGACTGCGTCCTCCACGGTGCGGCAGATGGGGCCGGCGGTATCCTGCGTCAGGGAATAGGGCACGATGCCCGCGCGGGAAACCAGACCAATGGTGGGACGGATGCCGACCAGGCTGTTGGCGGAAGAGGGGGAACGGACGGAATTGATGGTATCAGTGCCCAGGCCGATGATACCGATATTGCAGGCGATGGAAGCGCCGGTGCCGCCGGAGGAACCGCCGGGGGTACGGGTGGGATCATAGGGGTTCACGGATTGACCCATCACCGAGCTGATGGTCTCGCCCCAGATGGCGAACTCATGCAGGTTGGTCTTGGCCAGAATGAGAGCACCCGCTTCGCGCAGCTTCTTGGTCACAAAGGCATCCTTATCCGGCACCCAGCCCTCCAACGCGATGCTGCCGGCGGTGGTGGGCATATCGGTGGTATTAAAGTTATCCTTCAGCATCACAGGGATACCGTGCAGCGGGCCGCACAGCGCGTGGTGCTCTTTTACATAGGCGTCAAAGGCATCCGCCTCCTCCAGCGCCTTGGGGTTTACACAGATGATGGAATTGATGGCCGGGCCCTCGTGGTCATACGCCTTGATGCGCGCGATGTAATCCTCGCACAGCTCGCGGCAGGTCAGGGTTCCGTCCAGATAGGCGGCCTGCACCTTGGCCACAGTGGTCTCCATAATGTTAAATTTGCTCATGGGGCTACTCCTTCCTTTTTCCCGGGATAAGCACTTTTTCTCCTACTTACCCATTTTGTTATTTTCATTATAAGCCTCCAAAATGCCTTCGTCAACGGCTTTTTACCGCCTTGTGGCCCTTTCACAACCCGTCTCTCCCCCGCAGCCCGCGCTTTGTTTTCTGCCCCTAACGGTCGTCCCCTGCAAACCGAAAATAAGGGCGCAGCCCGTTCCGGCTTCGCCGGAACCCACGAGCTTCGCTCGTGGCGCCCGCCTCCGGCGGGCGGGGGCTGCGCCCCCTGTCTCCTTTCATGTCCCGCTTCTTCCCTTCTCCCACCATGCACACGGCGGCCGCGGGTCGCCCCGCAGCCGCCGTACTATGTTCATTTTATTGCAGCCCTTATTTATAGCGCACAAGCTCCTTTAGTTCTTCCAACTCATGCACATTGTAGTACTGTGGAGAAAGCAGCTCGGCACCGTCCGGAGTTGCAAGCCAAGTATTTCCAAATAGAAAGCCATCTTTATCGCTAAGGACGCTGGGGTGTAGGGTCAGTACCATGTTGGGGACGATCTCCATCTCATTCATATTGCCAATGTCCACTCCGTCACCCAAATCATGCCCCATACCATGACCGCTCCATACACCGGTCTTGCAGCCGTTTTGGGCCACTACCTTTTCCACGGCCTTGGCTACATCTGCCACGGTGTTGCCTATCTTCATCGCTTCCGCGCCGGCAGCCTCTGCTTCCTTTATTACTTCCAGAATGTGCCGTACCTCTGGCTGGCAGCCCTTGCTGAAAAAGATCGGCCGCAGCACCTGTGTCCAGTAGCCAAAGGGCCCTGCAACCTCCGCCGAATAAACGGTAGCGGTATCCCGCTCCATTCGGTAGTCAGTTGGACGGCAGATAAAAGAATGCGGATGTTGAGAGCGCACCAGCACCAAAGAATCCTCCGCGCCATGTGCCCTCAGGTAGCCTTCCCCAGCGCCTACCATCTGGCGTTCAGTAGCACCTACCTCTATCATCTTCACCACATGCTCAAAAGACTCCACCGCGATGCGGGTGGCCTCTCGGGTCAGCTCCACCTCAAATTCGGATTTCGGCTGACGAGCCTTGGTGTAGGCATCGGTAATATCCACAATCTCAGCACCGGCATCCAATATTGCCTTCTGGATCGGCACCGGCAGCTCGGCGGTCGCGTACATTCCCACTCGGGGCTTCGTCAGCCCCAACTCGCGGATCCAACCACACACCGTTTCCACCATTGGGCCGCAGTAAATATTCTCATCCGGCAGCCAACTCAAACGGCGGGCATGGAACTGCTGTCCTACAGTGGGGATAATCAGCCGAGGCATCTCACCCGGCTTCATAAAAACAAAATCACGGCGAGTCGTTAGCTGATAGCCTGAAACATACTTAGTCGCTATCTGGTAGGCCTGCTGGGCAGTCGATGTCAGCACCAGTGCGTCCACCCTGGTATCCACCATCAGTTTATCCAGCAGCGCCACTCGTCTATCCCGTTCTGCTACATATTTCGCGTCTGTAATCATTTGTTTTTCCTCTCGTTTGTTATTTGACCAACTCTTTTAGATCCTCCCAATAGGGGGACTCCCTGTACTTATCGGTTAGGCAGCGAGCTCCACCCTCAGTGGACACATAAGTATCTGCGTACAGCACTCCCTCTCCGTTTTTATCCAGCAAACTGGGATGGAAGGTCAGAATCATATTTGGTACGATCTCCATCTTATTGGATTCTCCAATATTATACCCATCGCCCAAATCAATTCCCATGGAGTGCCCTGCCCATACGCCCTTGGAAAGCCCATACTTTTGCGCTACCTTGTTGATGGCTTCATCTACATCGCAGATGAGGTTGCCGGGGCGGAATTTCTCCACACCAGCCTGGATTGCCTCTTTCACCTGGCACAGCACCTCGTAGGCCTCACGGTGGCTCCCTCTGGAAAGGAAGATGGGCCGGATGATCTGTGTCCAGTAGCCGTACACTCCGGCAATCTCCACTGAAAACACAAACAGATCGTCCTTTTCAATGCGGCGGAAGGTTGGACGGTTAATAAAGGCATGGGGGTACTCTCCTCGGGAAAGGATCAGCAGATCCTCGGCACCGTGAGCACGCAGATAGCCCTCAGCATAGCCAATGACCTCCTTTTCGGTCACGCCGGGCCGGATATATTTCACAACCTCCTCAAAGGCTGCAATCGCCAGGTCGGAAGCCTCCTGAATCAGCTGCAATTCATAGGGGGCTTTGGGCGCCTTAGCCACTACAAAAGCCTCGGTAATGTCCACAATCTCCGCCCCGGTTTCGTAAAGCGCGTCCGTAAAGAACTTGGGATACTCCCCCAGTGATGGAACACCCACCCGGGGATGTTCCCCGGGCAGCGCCTCTATCCTACGGCAGATTTCGCCCACCATATCCGGTGTGATAACCACATGGTCCGCGTCCAGAAAGGTCTTCAGTCGGGCATGGAAGCCGGCATCGGCACGCCCCAGCAGGGCAATGGGCTGTTCCCCCCGCACCATCATGGAAAACATATGCCCGCAGGGGGTCGCCAGGTCGGTCATGTATTTCACATCCGCCTGATACGCCATCGCGCCGTTTCCATGGCACACCATCACAGCTAGGTCGTTTTCCTCCATCAGCCCGTTTAGGACCGCCATCCGGCGTTCCCGTTCCGCTATATGCATTTCCCTTGTGCGCTCCATATAGGCCTGCCCCCTTTATAGCGACATTCCCAGCAGCGAAGGCAGGAATGTAATAATTCCTGGAACGAATACCATCACCAACAGCACCGCCAGGCATAGCCCCACCAGAATAAACGCGTGCTTTGTCATACAGTCAAAGGGCACCTTGGCAATACCGGCTGCCACAAACAGGTTAACGCCAAAGGGCGGGGTAACCATACCAAGCGAAACGCAGATAATCATAATAATACCCAGCGTAATGGGACTTACATTAAAGGAGCGCATCACCGGCACCAAAATAGGCGTCAGCACGATCATGGCGGCGTTAACAGACATAAAGCAGCCAATGATGGTCAGCAAAATGATCAGTGCAATCAAAATACCAGCAGCGCTGCTGAAGATCCCCAGGAACCAGTCGCTCAGCATCTTGGGCACACGGTTGGTGGTAATGATCCAGTTAAACCCATCGGCCAGCGAGACGATCAGCATCGCGGAAGCAGCGGTAATACCGGATTCAATAAACATTTTTACAATGTCCTTGAACTTGATTTCTTTATATACCAGCACACCCAGGATCAAACCGTAAATGACCGCAATGCCGGAAGCCTGTGTGGGGGTAAAAATACCGGAATAAATACCACCCAGAATGATGACGGGCATGGCAATGGCAGGCAAACCGTCCGCAAAGACCTTCGCCTTATCCTTAAAGGTAGGCGCATCCACAGGGGCGGGCTTGTAGCCGTTCCTGCGGGCAATGATATAGGCATAGATCATCATGGCAAGCCCCAAAATGATACCAGGAACGATACCAGCACAGAACATGGTGCCCACTGAACACCCAGCCAGCGTAGCGTAAATGACCATGGGGATACTGGGCGGAATGATAATACCTAGGCCGCCCGCAGAGCCCATCAAAGCGCCAGCGAAGCCTACATCATAGCCGTCATTCACCATAGCAGGAATCATAAAGACACCCAAAGCCGCCACGGTAGCAGGGCCGGAGCCGGAAATGGCTGCAAAAATCATGGCGGCCAACACAGCCACAATGGCCAGGCCGCCACGGATGCGGCCGACAAACAGCCGGCAGAAATTGATCAGTCGGCGTGAAATACCACCCATGTTCATAATGCTACCCGCCAGCATAAAGAATGGGACTGCCAGCAGCGAAAGATTACTGGTGGAATCGTAGCACTGCTGCGCCGTCAGCATCAGCGAGGAAGCGCCATGGGTCAAATTGGTCACAATGGACGCAAAGGACATGGAAAACGCAATGGGCGTTCCCAGGAACATCGTCACCAGGAACAAAGCCAACAGCATGATTAACATTACGCAGCAACCTCCTCTTCATCCTTCTTTGTAAAGTCATGGTAGATTGTAAACAAAATACGGATCAGCACCAGGGCAAAGCAAACCGGCACAGCCAGCTCACCCACGGCGGTGGGCCACCGGGTAATGGAATACACCGACCCCAGTCTTATTTGCATGGAAACCAGCGTAATGCCGGAGGCCACCACATATCCGCTTACAAAAATGCAGATCAAATCGGTAAACAGCACAACCCATTTGGCTATCTTTTTCGGCATCTTTCTCACCAGGAATTCTACCCCCAGGTGGCTTCTGGTGCCTGCCGCTACCGAAGCACCGGAAAGAATGCACCACACCAGCATAATGCGGTTCACCTCAGTGGTTCACATCAGGTTGGCGTGCAGCACCTTTGCGTCCAGTACTTCTATTGCCGTAACGATAAGCATAACAGTGATGGAGCCAAACAGCACAATTTTCTCCAGCATCCCTATTCCCTTATCCATGGCATCTATTATTTTTTTCATCAAAAACACCTCTGCTGTCTATAAGAATAACTGCCCGCGCACACCGTTTCGGGCGGCGGGCAGTTACCGTCTTTCAGTTATTCATGTTTTATCTCGTCAGGATATCAGTCCCAGGTTACTCCCACAGCGTCCATCCAGGTCTTCAGCACATCGGCACCGATGGTGGCCTCCATTGCCTTCCATACAGGCTTAGCCGCCTTCTGGAATTCCAGCCACTGCTCATCGGTCAGGGTGTTCACCTTCATTCCCTTTTCATTCACCAGGAAATCATAAGCAGCGTCATTCACCTCGGGCGCCAGCTCCTTGATATCTTTGGAAGCCTCCACGGCGCATTCGTTCAGAATATCCTGCTGCTCAGTGGTCAGCTTATCCCAAAAATCTGCGTTGACCGCAAACAGCGAGAAGGACCAGATATGGTTGGTAATAGAAAGATACTCCTGAACCTCATAAAAAGCCTGGTTCTTAATGGTGTCCAAGGGATTCTCCTGGCCGTCTACCGTACCGTTCTGCAGGGACATATAGAGTTCGGCCATCGACATGGGGACAGCGGAGGCCTTAAATTCCTTCATCCAGGTCACCAAAGTGGGAACATCCAGTACGCGAAAGCTCAGACCCTCCATATCGGCAGGGGCCTGGATGGGGTGCTTACTGTTGGTAAACGCTCTCATTGCAATAGGCAGATATGCAAGACCCACAACATTATTGCTGTCACGCAGCTTATCCAGCATCATTTGACCGGCTTCACCCTGACAGGCGGCATAGGCGCTGTCGCTGTCGCGGAAGAAGAAGGGCTGATAGAACAACTGCCAAGCATCGGTATTGGGAGGGGGAACGATTGCCATATCAATGTCGCCGGACTGCAGCAGCTTAAAGGTGGTCTGGCTGTTGCGGCCGGAAAGCTCACCATTGCTGTAAATGTCAATCTCAATCGTACCACCGCTCTTCTCCGCCACCAGCTTTGCGAAGTTTTCCATGCCGATGGAGTTTGCTGTTTCGGGGGAATAGTCGTGTGCCAAGCGAATCTTAGTTACCTCTTTCTCAGCGTCACCCTGCTTGTTGGCATCGTTGCCACAGGCCGCCATGGAAAGCACCATAACCAAGGCAAGTACAAATGCTAAAACCTTTTTCATGTTTACCTCCTACATCAATTTCATTTTTTGCTCTTTTTCCGAGGACTTTTGTCCTTGTTTGTAATTATACATAAAATGAATCTCGATGTGAAACGACTCTTTGTTGTATTGTTAGTATAAAAATGTTATAATAACAAAAAATCACCCACCGTAATGCGTATTTTAACTAACCAAATGCTCAGAATCCGTTAATATTCACCATGCTTTTCTTCAATCTGTTCAAAAACAGGAGGTCATTTTTGTGAACATTCACAGCCTTCAGTACTTCTGCAGCGTGGCAAAGCACCTCAATTTTTCCAAAGCGGCCGAAGAATGCCATATTGCCCAAACCGCCATGAGCCGCAGCATCGCCGCCATGGAAGATGAACTGGGATTTCGTCTCTTTGATCGTACCCGTCACCATGTAGAGCTGACCCCTGCCGGTGCCTACTTTCTTAAGGAAGCCGCCCAAATCGTGGAACAGTATAATTTCTCTCTCCAGTCCGGCCGGGAGATCTCCCGTTCCTCCTCCACCCGGCTAGATATTGGCTTTGGCGGCTATGATATGAATTTTGCCAGGTTTTATGTCAGCCGCTTTATGCGGCTCCACCCGGAGTGTTCCATCGTTCTGCGGGAATACCACTACGATAAGATTTTCGGCAGTCTGCTTTCCCGCACCTGCGATGTCATCTTTACCGCGCAAACCCGCATTGAAGATGAGGCCGCTGTACGGCAGGTGCTGGTCTCGCACTCTAACTATATTGTCGGTGTCGGCCTCTGTCACCCTCTCAGTCAGTACGATACCATCACGCCTGATCAGCTCAATGGTATACGCTTCATCTGTCCCGTTGATATTAACGGCAGCTGGGAACAAGCCCGGACCCTCAACCACCTGTTTACCCATTACGGCATCAAACCCGGTCCCATCACTCGTACCAATTCCGCCATTGCCGTTACTACCATGCTGGATTTGGGCATGGGCGTTACCTTTCTCACCGAGGACATCGTGCTAGCCAACCAAAATGTCAAAAAAATCCCCCTCCTGTTCGAACAGCCCGCCACCAAATGTCATGTTGCCGCCAACCTCATTCCATCTAAGCGTCCCCTCATCGATCAGTTCATGGACTTCGTGGCACAAACGCCATTCCATGCGGATTAAGCTGCCGTCGCCCATAAACAATTGGCTGGTTAATTCGGGCCTTCATTTACACAAGTACAAGGAGCATTCCCATGATTGATTGGAAATCCATTCCCAAAATAGATGCCCATATCCACCGGCCCCCTCCCGATGTGATCGAAAACAACTGGGGAAACGGCGACCGTTTCGTTGAGTACGGCAGCGTGGATGACTACCTGCGGCTCATGGATCAGTACCATATCGAAGCCGCCTGCGTCATGCCGTTCAATGATCCCTACATGCTCTCCATGGATTTTCAGGCCAGCTCCGTCCATAATAACCTGCTCGCCATGTGCCTGCAGGCGGAAAACTGCCTCTTCTGTTTCGCGGATATCGATATCCGCAACCCGGTCGAAACGACCTTGGAACTCCTGGAAAAGGCCCTGGAACAAAAAAAATTCTGGGCGTAAAAATTCACCCCACCAATACCGGCTACCCCGTGGACGGTGCCTATTACGACCGTGTTTTCGCGTGGGCCGATCAAAGCCGTGTGCCGGTGGAGATCCACTCCTATCCCAGGACCCATCTCCCGGATGATGTCTGTTCCCCCTCACGCATCAGGAATGTTATCCGGAACTACCCCGCACTGCGCGTTTCCGTGGCGCATGCCGGCGGGTTCCAATGCGAGGAGCTCATCGGTCTCGGCCTGTACTTCAATATCTCCGCTGTGTTGACCGATTGGGCCGGCCAATACGGCATCGAAAAAACCAACCATATTCTAAGGCAGCTGGATGTCAACCGGCTGGTATTCGTCACCGATTACCCCGATAACCGCAAGCTCACTCCGTGCGAAATCTATGACCGGTATTTCGTAATCCTCGGCAGCATGGGGCTTGCCTTTGGGGGAGCGGAAATCCCACGGATTCATCGCGTAAAGCACGCTCACGCTCTAACTGCCAGTCTGAACTATCCCCTAAATATAAAAAGCAAAGGAGAACCACCATGGATTCTGTCAAGCTCGCCGTCAATGGCACCCTCATGCGGGGCCTCCCGCTGGAAAAGAACCTCCTCGATGCCGGCGCCTTCTTCCTGCGGGAAGCCGCCACTGCCCCTTGCTACCGCCTGTGGAGCATCAATGACAACAACCCCGCCATGCTGCGGGTGGATCCCGCCGACCCCCAGGCCGTCAGCGTCGCCGTGGAGGTATGGCAGGTTCCCGCCGCCCGGCTCGCCTCCGTCCTTATGAAGGAGCCCGAAGGTCTCTCGGTCGGCAAGGTCACCCTCTCTGATGGTGAGGTCGTTCTCGGCGTCATCGGTGAGCCGGAGCTCGTCCGCGGCCAAAAGGAGATCTCCTCCTACGGCGGCTGGCGCAGCTATATCGCCTCACTCTGATCCATCCGGCGCCGCCGCTCCGCTCTCATCGCGTCGCCATCCCCCTTTCCTTTTGTGGAATGACAACGCTCCCCCGCTTCGCGGCGGCGCCTGTCCCGCGGCTCCGGCCGCACCACATCTTGCCCTATATGCAAAAATCGGAGATGCCGCAGCGTCCCCGATTTTTTATTTGCCCTTGTTCAGTTGTTCTTTTCTTCCTCCGGCAGCAGACTCGTCATGCTGTGCAGGCTGATGCCCAGCGTCGAAGCATTGTGCAGCAGCGCCGAAGTCGTCGGCGGGATCAGTCCCGCCACCCCCAGGATGATCAGCATCAGGTTAAAGCCAACGATCGTCCGGTAGTTCTGGTGGATCCGCGCCATCAGCGTCTCACTCAGCCGCCGCAGCGTCACCAGCGCAAAGAGATCCTCCGAGCCAATGGTGATATCCGCGATCTCCCTGGCAATGGCCGCGTCCGCCTCCGAAAGGGCCGGGGAATCGTTCACCCCGTCGCCGATCATGATAACGGTATGGCCCTTCACCTTCTCCTCCCGGATAAAGTTTGCCTTATCCCCGGGCAGCATCTCGGCATAGCAGGCATCCACGCCCACCAGCACCACCGCGTCCTGCGTCCGGCCGTATACCTTTACCTCGGTCACACCCTCTACCGCGCGCAGGCTGTATTCCAGCAGATCCGCCTCCCGCAGCGTCATACGGGCGCAGCACAGGTGCACCCGCAACCGCCCGCGGCTCTCATGGCGAATAATACATTTCATACTTTCGGTTCCCCTCCATAGGGAAAAAGAAGAGCCGCCAAAACAGGCGGCTCTTCGCCGATCACTCGGCAGGAGTCTCCGCAGCTTTCTCGGGGGTCTCGGCGGTGTCGAACAGAACACCGGCCGCAAACAATCCGATCTTCTTCATAGTTGTATACCTCCTGTCAGTCGGCACCTCGGCAGCTTCCGCCATGCTTTTCTGTGATTACCTTCGTTTGACAAGAGCACATACAGTTTTTGCGGGCATAAATACCGCCCGACATTGCGCATCGCGTTGACAGGCGCCAGCCTGCCTGCCGCTCCGCGCTTCCTCGGATGCCATTTCTCCCGCGCAAAAACTCCGTAGGACTTTTCGGCCGGGGAAAACCGGATGATGACAAGGAAGAGGACGCCGGCATACTGGCGTATGCCAAGGACGATAACGCAGTCAGTGCCGATTTCCGCTTGGGGTCCCTGCAAGGTCGTAAGACCTTGCGGGGAAAGGAGGACGCACCGCAGCGGGGATGGCGGCCCGAAGCAAAGCGCAGGGTCAGCACGACAGGAGCGGAGGTTGCGTCCGACGCAAAAGTGTGCGTGTCCTTGTCAAGCGAAGGTGTTTTTCTCTCCACATATTTATCGTAAAGAGTGCCGAAAGCAAGTGCTTTTTCCCATCCCAAGACCACACTTTTCCGCAGAAAATTCTTCTTTTTGCCCGCCTCATTTTGTGCTGTTTTTCTGCCCTGCAAGATATAGTGGCACAGCATCATTTTTAGCCGCAACTAATTTTCTTTTGCGTTCACTAAATTGCCATAATGTAAATCTGGCATGGGTTCCACTCATCCCAAAGGCTTGGGAATACTTCCAGCTCCTTGAACCCCAAACTCTGGTAAAAACGGTTGGTGTCATCATATTCTTTGTAGCGCCCCATCTGCACTGTTTTTACCTGCAAAAAAGAATACCCGGTTTGGGCCGCATACTTCTTTGCTGCCGCAAAAAGCGCTCGGCCACAGCCTCGGCGGTGGTCCTTTCGGTCCACTCCCATCACCGCCAGTTCCATGGTATCACGCCCGGTCTCCTTCAGACAAAGAAAGCCGATGGGCTTTCCCTGCTCCATCGCGGCAAAACAAGGTTGTCCGGCGCTTTGGGCAATATATTCCTCCCGCGCCTCAGCTATGCCAAACCATTCCGGCAGCCCCTCCAAGATCTGCCGTACCACCTTTTGCTTTTCTTCCGCCACTGTGAGCTCCTGAATCTCCATATTCTCCTCTCCTCGCTAAAAATGCCGGCACAGTTCCCCATGCCGGCCGTTATCTTTATGCCTCCGCAGGCTCCGCCGCGGTGAATTTCGCCATCTCCGCCAGGGTATCAAACATCCGCAGGCTCTGGTTTTGGAACGCCGTAAAATCAATCGCCATGACCTTGTCATTCTTCACGGCAGCCACCACCTTATACTCATAGCTCTGCTTCACCGTCTCCACCTCGTCCGCCTCAGCACAGAAGATCACATCCGGCTCCAGCGCCCTCAGCTCACTTTCCGGGTACAGCCAGTTGGTGTAGTCCGCCCCGCTGCAGTGGAAGCCCACCTGGGCCAGCAGTTGGCCCTCCAGGGTATCCCCAGTGGCCATGCGGTAGGGGTAGGAGATGAGCAGGGTGGCATCGGGGGCGGCAGCCATCCCGGAAAGGGCGGCGGTCGCCTCGGCCAGCTTGCTGTCTATCGCCGTGCTTACGGTCTCCGCAGCAGCAGTGCCGGTCACATTACCGGCCAGCAGGCTGCCCAGTGCCCGGTAGTTCTGCTTTATTCCCTCCACCGAGTCCGCCCGGGGCAGCACCAGCACCTGAGCTCCGGCCTGCTGCAGCTCGGTCAGGGTACTTTCGGTCGGCTGAACAGTGCACAGCACCAGCGTGGCTCCGCTGGCTTTTATTTTTTCCACCTCCGGCTGGTAGGCGCTGCCCATCCGGGGTTTGGCGACAGCTGCCGCCGGGGCCGTGCAGTATTCGCTTACCCCCACCAGCAATTCCCCATAGCCCAGGTCGTACACCATTTCGGTGGTCGCCGGGGAAAGGGATACCACAGCCGTAGGGGCCTCGGTCAGGGTCACATTGCCCACCGTCACCGGGTATTCCGGGTCAGGCTTGGGCTCCGGTTCGGCCGGGTTGTTATTACAGCCGGCAGCCAGCAGCAGAAGCGCCGCAGCGGCCAGGGCCAGCAGTTTTTTCATCATGGCACATCCTCCCTTGGTTTCTCTCTCCATTGTACCCGCTTTGGGCCCGCATTTCAAATGAACTTTGTATGAACGCCCCGGAAAATTGCGGCAGAACTCCTCCGCAGGTCTGTGCAGGGGGCGCATTCGGGCCGCAGGCCAAACCGTCCCCCGCGGGGGACGGTTTCAGCGGGCTCCGCCCGCTGGCCCCGGCTGCGCCGGGGCGGCCTGCGGCCCGCCCCTCCCCTTGCAGAAACCCTGCCTTTATATTCAATACAAACCGTATAATTCAATCAAATTTATACTCTTTTCGACAGATCTCCCGCCCACTGCCATTCGGCGGGCCAGCATCTCTTGCCAAAAGTCCGCATCCATCGGGCCAAGTCCATGCAAGGGACTAGCTTGGGAAACGGCAGCTCGCCCACTCCTCCGCGGGCTTTGTGCCAGGCCAAGGAACCGGGGCGCAGCCCCCTCCGAGCGGCCCGGGCTGCGCCCCGCCCTTTTTTCGGCTTTTATACAGCTCGTACTTTATCGCAAAATTATACTGACATTCGACAGAATCCCCCCTCGGTTTTGCGATCACAAATGCCATGTGCCATTTCCCCGGTGTCAAAACTCCGCAGAACAATCCAGTGAAAGAAAATCAAAAATAACATCGTCAACGATGGTTTACGCTTGGAAGAAGAGAGGACACCCCACAGTGGGGCGGGCTTACCCCTTAGGTTCATCTAAAGCAGGCCTTTACGACACATCGAGAGACACTAACTTACCCTCTTTGCCGCACTTCCCCCTACGACCTTTCCGCCGTCCACAAACCCCTTATCAAGATAAAATGCCGTTTCCTGTTATTCTGCGGCGGCCTTCACCACATCCTCCGCCAGCCGCTTTATGTCGTCCAGCGTCTGTAATTCCCCGGCACGGCGGCGCAGCTGGGCCGCCCCCCGCACCCCACTGATGTACCATCCACAGTGCTTGCGGGCCTCATGGCTGGCCACCCGCTCGCCCTTGTATTGCACGGCCAGGGTCATCTGCTCCACCATCAGCTCCATGCGTTTTTCCAGCGGAGGGGTCGGCTCATATGCCCCGGTTTGCAGGTACTGCCGCACCTGCCGGAACAGCCACGGGGCCCCCAGGGCGCCCCGACCGATCATGATGAGATCGCAGCCGGTGGTTTCGTACAGGGCCTTGGCGGTTTCGGGGCTCACCACATCGCCATTGCCAATGACCGGGATGGAAACCGCGTTTTTCACCTGGCGGATGATCTCCCAATCCACCGGGGGAGCGTACATCTGCTGCCGGGTCCTGCCATGAACCGTCACGGCATCAGCCCCGGCGGCTTCGGCCATTTGGGCAAATTCCACGGCGTTGATGTGGCTGTCATCCCAGCCCTTGCGGAACTTGACGGTGACCGGGATGCTGCTGGCCTCCTTCACCGCGCGTATAATGCTTTCGGCCCGGTCCGGCTCCAGCATCAGGGCGCTGCCGCTGCGGTTGCCGGCAATTTTGGGAGCGGGGCAGCCCATGTTGATATCCAGCCAGGCGGGGGAATACTGCTGGGCCAGCTCGGCCGCACGCGCCATGGGCTCCGGTTCATCGCCAAAAAGCTGGATGGCGCAGGGCATTTCCAGCGGGCCTATTTCCATCAGCTCGGCGCTTTTGCGGCTGCCCTGCACCAGCCCCTTGCAGCTCACCATCTCGCCCACGCAGGCCACGGCCCCAAAGCGCATGGCCAGCTCCCGCAGGGCGCGGTCGGAGACGCCGGCCATAGGGGCCAGCATGGCATAGGGAGGCAGCTCCCATTTTCCCAGAATCATCCTGTTTTCCTCCCGGTTTGGAATGCGAACGAAAGTTCTCCAGTTTTATTGTAGCACAAGAACGGGAGGATGTAAAGCCGCGAACAAAAGTTTGTAGGAGTAAACGAAAATTCTACCATTTTGGGGACTTGACAATGGGCAGGGTGCATAGAAAAAAGCCCCCGGTGAGGGGGGCTTTGGATGGATCACGGGTTATTTTTTGCGGGTGAGGACGGCCATGCCAAGGGCGGAAACGGCCATGAGGGCCACGGCCGCGGCGACCATATCATTGGCGCCGGTGGTGGGGTTCTTCTCGGGCTCGGTCTTGGGGGTGTCCCCGGTGGAGGGGACGATGATGGTGATGGTGCCGGGTTCATTTACCACATTCTCAAAGCCTGCACCGTTTTTGGCTTCTTTCTCACCAACATTGCCCCAGGTATTCCCGGACATAGTTACCTGGACACTTTCGGGGCGACTGGTTGCTTTTATAATCTCGCCACTGGCATCTCCGCTGTTGGTGGAGGTATTCTTGCTGATGGTGATGGTGGTATCCTCGCCAACCTTATTGAAGCGAATAATACGGTCGGAAACATGGGTAAAGGTGTTTCCGGTGATTACAACACTGCCGTGATCGACAGCAGCAGCACTATCATCCTGAATAGCAATAGCATTATGATCGATTTTATTAAAGGTGCTGTTAGTAACGGAAACACCATAAACAGGGTTTGTATAAACACCGTCAGAACAATTCTCAAACTTGCAGTTATTGACCGTCAAGTTCTTCAGATTATCCGTTGTAGTGGTCCAGCTGACAAAACGAATGCCCATACCTCCAGCATTATCAGAGGTTGTGGTTGGATAACCAGAATTGAAGGAACAACTCTCAAAATGCAGCCCATTAACGCTTGTTCGTGTCTCGGAAGACTCAATATTAACAGCGCTGGTAAAATTCAGGCCTTCAAAAGTGATGTTGCTCCAATTTTGAACGACCCAGTAAGAAATGTTATTATTTACGGTCTCACTCATATCTCTGTTCGCGACGAAATCCTTGCTGTACCATTTGTTGCTGTTGACCTGTCCGCCGAATGCAACCAGCCCGTTGATGGTCACCGCCGCACCATCGGCTGCCTTGAGGGTGACATTGCTCATATTGCGGACATACTCACGCTTGCCTGCGCCGCCGTTGGGATGACCGGCTATATTCTGTATAATCTCATCAGGACTGGATTCGGTTCCGCCAAGGTAATACTCGGTATTGCTGCCCGCATATGCAGTGGCACGGCCCAGCTCCAGCCGGCCGTAATCACCTTTGCCGAGTACAATGGTGGTACCATCAATAGAGCCATACTTACCATCGAGAACATCCTGTGCGTTGGCAGGAGTGACATTCCAAACACCATTTACCGGGGCAGGGTCGCCATCCGCCGCCATCGCCGTCACCGGCAGCATAACAGCCAGCATGAGCAGCGCCAGCACAACACTTAAAAGCTTTTTCATTTGGTATTGACCTCTCTTCTTTTTTATTTTTCTCACGGGCGGGGTTGTGTTTGCAGGGCAAACACAAAATATCCCCATGGGGATATGAGAACAGAGTAAGATTACCACTTTTGGGCAGGGGATGTCAACCTAAATGAGAAATTTTGGGGAGGTGCACAAATTTTCCCACTAAATTTGTGCAGGGTTTTCCTCCAGCAGGGCCTGCAGGGACTGCCGCAGGGAAAGGTAGCGCTGCTGCCAGTCCTCCCCGGCGGGGGCGGTGTAATTTACCCCAAACCAGCGGCAAACCCCACGGCACAGGGCTTCGGCAATCTCGCCCTGGTTTTCCACCAGCCACTGGGCATCGGCGCCATTATCGTGGAAGGCAAGCTCCGGATAGACCGAAAGCATGGGGGTGCTGTTGATCTCATAGAAGGTGGTATTCTGGCGGACGCCGCGGGTGGTAGCCGCCGGGTAAATGGCCATGAGTTCCTCGTAGGTCATTTGGCAGGCGCGCCAGCTGATGCCGCCGGGCTGGCCATAGGCCAGGACCTCCGGGCCGCGGGCGGAGCCCTCCCTGGGGGTGGCGGAGCTGGCATTGGTGTGGATGGGGAGGTAGTAATCAGCCTGCCAGGAAATGGCTTCCGCCACACGGACACGCACGGTGGCCGCGGGCGGAGCCATTTTGACCGAAAAGCCGCAGCGGGTAAGGGCCGCGGCGGTTTTTTGCGCGATGGAGGTGGTGACATCGTGCTCGAAGAGGGTGGGATAGCCGAAGTAGGGGCCGTGGGGAGCGGGACGGCGCTCCGGGGAGAGGTAGATTTTTTTCATGGGGGGATCTCCTTTCGTAGGGTGTAAGATATTTTATGCCGGAGGGGCCGGGGGCGAAAGTCCCTCCACTAATACGGCAAAAACGGCCCTTCTTTGCAGGTGAAAGGTTAATAATTCACTTTTTTTCACGGAAAATTTACGAATGCGGGAAAATATGGGTGTGATTTGACTAAATGTTGGTTTTTGTTTACAGTAAAATGGCAGGAAAAAGGAGCCCCCGAAGGGGCTCCCGAAAGAGGGGAATGTGTTATTTTTTGCGGGTGAGGACTGCAGCACCGAGGGCGGAAACGGCCATGAGGGCCACGGCCGCGGCGACGACATCATTGGCGCCGGTGGCGGGGTTCTTCTCGGGCTCGGTCTTGGGGGTGTCCTCGGTGCGGTCGGGGACGATGACGATGGTGCCGCCGGTGGAACCGCCGGGAACAACATTATTCTCCACCTTGGTCTTGACGATTTCGCTCAAGCGGTGATTCACACCGTCTTTCACGCCCTGGGTCGTGTCAACGGTCTTGGCAACGGTGTTATCTTTGGTGATGGTAAGGGTCAGGTTATCATTGGTGAAGGATTTATTGTTAGCAGTCGCATCATCATAGATGAGGTAGCCAGTGCCATTGATGGTGTTGCCGGAAATAGTTATTTCCTCAATAGCAGGACTTTTGTCCCCCAGCAGCTTCTCATGCAGAGTGATGGCGTTGCCACCGGTGAGATTCATGGTATTGTTCTTGATCGTGGCGGTAGTAAGACTGCTGAGCTGGATGCAGGAGCGGCCGGTATCGGTGACGGAAATGATGTTGCCCTCAATAACGGCGTTGATGTTCCCATGGTCAATGTTGATGCCACGGGCGTATCCGCTGATATTGTTATTCTTAATATTCAAGGTGTTGCCGCCTTTGCACTGGGCAAAGATGGGGTAGGCATTGTTGTCACCGGAGTAATTAGTGCCATCAAACACATTATCGTGGATGTTGTAGGTCATTCCGGTATTCTCAAAGTTATCATAGACATACAGGCGGCCATTGAACTTGCAGTTCTTGATCTCCATTTCGCCGGCGGCAGTTTTGGTGCTGCCTTCTGTGGCGTTGGCAACGGAGGCACCTACGGTAGTGCTATTGGTGGTCGCAAACTCGATATTATCGATGGTCAGCTTGCCATAAGAGGTATACATGCTGTCATAGCCGCCGGCAACATATGCCTGCACATTGCCATCTGTCAGCTTGGCTTTGCTGCCATCGGTATTATTCACGCCAATGATGCTATAACTGGTACGGAAAATCTGGTGGTTGCCGCCAATGGTGCAGTCAATTTGGTTACCACTGGACAGGAGAGAGGTAAAGCCCGCCAATGTACCGTGGATATAATATTTTACCTCGGTCACAGAACCGGAAGTCCCTCTGTATTCGTGCAACGGAGCGGTATTATCGGTGACATTGAGACAACCGTTTTCCCAGGTTACTCCAAACAAAGCCATATAGGCTTCATTAGCGGCCTTGCAGGTAGTGTATGGCTTATTTTCATACATAACTTTTGCGGCGGCGATAGCCTCATTGGAAACATTACTGCCGTAGGTCAGCTCCAAAGTGACATAATTCACTTCCTCCGCCATCGCCGTCACCGGCAGCATGACGGCCAGCATAAGGATAGCCAGCAAAATGCTTAAAAACCTTTTCATTAGAATAAACCTCTCTTCTTTTTTATTTTTCCCGCAGGTGGGGTTGTGTTTGCTCCGCAAACACAAAAATATCCCCATGGGGATATGAATAGCAAGAATAAACTACCACTTTTGGGCAGGGGTGTCAACCTTTTTGAGAATTTTTGGTGACTCGCACAAAATGCGGGGGTAGTATTTGGCAAAAAATTCCCCCGGCAGCAAGCTACCGGGGGATTCCGCGCTTATTTTACATTTTAGCCAGGGAAACAGCGATACGGGCCGCGCAGCGGGCATTATTGAGCGCCAGCTGGACATTGGAGGCGAAGGACTCGCCTCCGGTCAACTCCTTGATGTGGGCCAGCAGGAAGGGGGTGATCTCCTTGCCGTGGATGTGCTGGGCATCGGCCAGCTCCAGGGCCTTGGTGATGATGCCCTCCATGTAATCGAAATCCATGGCGTATTCATCCGGGATGGGATTGCCGATGAGGACGCCGCCGGGCATTTCCAGCTCCAGCTTGGTCTTGATGATGCGAGCGATCTCCTCCTCGCTCTGGGCGGCGTAATCCACACCGAATCCGCTCTTTTTGCAGAAGAAGGCGGGGAAATCGCTGGTGCCATTGCCGATGACGGGGACGCCCATAGTCTCGAGGTACTCCAGCGTGCGGCCGATATCGAGGATCTGCTTGGCGCCGGCGCAGATGACGGCGACGGGGGTGCGGGCCAGCTCCTGCAGGTCGGCAGAGACATCCATGGTGACCTCACCATGGCGATGAACGCCGCCGATGCCGCCGGTGGCGAATACATGGATGCCAGCCAGAGCCGCGCACATCATGGTGGAAGCGACGGTGGTAGCACCGGTCTTACCGGTGGCGAGGTAGGTGGCAAAGTCGCGGCGGGAGACCTTGCCGACATTTTCGCCGCGGCACATCAGCTCCAGTTCTTCCGGGGAGAGACCGACTTTGATCTTGCCGCCGATGAGCGCCATAGTGGCGGGGTGAGCGCCGCAAGCCCGGATCTCTTTTTCCACCTCTGCGGCAAAGGAGAGGTTTTCCGGATAGGGCATACCGTGGCTGAGGATGGTGCTTTCCAGGGCGACAACGGGCTCGCCGTTTTTGATGGCTTCCTGCAGCTCGGGGGTAATATCAAGGTATTTTTCGAGATTCATGTCAGATGTTCCTCCTGTAATTAAAGTATTCCGTAATACGGGTTTCAAAAGGTTCATCGACTGGGGCGGACGCTCCATCGTTGAAAGCTTATTATACCCATTCCCACGGCGGAATGCAAGGGGTTTTGATGTGAAATTTGTGTGATTTTTGCGGGAAAGAACGGGAGATGACGAGCGGGCCAGCGGCTGGCAGAAACCTGCGGAAATGCGATATTGACACCCGGCCCAGGGGATCCTATTATAATAAGGTATACCAAGTGACGGGAGAGTGGAGATCCTATGTTATCCTCTGCGGCCGGGCTGCTGACCGATCAATCCTTTTTGAGCGTATTTTGCGCCGCCATGCTGACCATTGGGATCGGCTGGGGACTGCGGAAGAAAAATATCCTGAAGGCGGAAAGCCGACCGGTACTGAATGCCCTGCTGCTGAAGCTGACAGTGCCGTGCCTGGCCTTTGATGCCTTTATGACCGATTTTGCCCGCGGGGAGCTGCGGCGCAATGTGCAGATCCTGCTGATCTCCTTTGCACTGTATCTTTCGATAATCGCGCTGTCGCAGCTTATTTTTATTAAATACGGCCGGCGGAAGGCCAACCTATACGGCATCTGCTTTGCCATAGGGCAGCAGACACTATACGCCATGCCTATTCTACGGGCTATTTACCGGGAAAATCCGTCGGAATCGATGCTTTCCGCCAGCATGGTGGCCATCGCCTTCCGGGTGATGCTGTACCTCTACGCCTTTTATTCCATCAGCGGGGTGGCGGTGACCGGTGGCAGCCTGAAGCAAAACCTGAAAAAAGCGTTCCTGACGCCGGTGATGCTGGCTATGTTCGCGGGGTTCTTCATCTGGCTGACACAGGGACTGCTTCCCTGCCCCGGCGGCATACCGCTGCTGCGGCTGGACCTGCGATTCCCGGCACTGTACGCGGTGGTACCGCAGATGGCCACCCTGGTGAACCCCCTGGCGATGCTGCTGATCGGCTCGACACTGGGAGAGTCCCGGCTGGGCGACGCGCTGCGGGACGGCAAGGCGTGGTTCATCGCCTTTCTGCGGATGTTTATAGCCCCGCTGTATACCCTGGCGGTGCTGTGCCTGCTCCAGCAGATCGGATGGACCCACTTTACCGAGGTGACGCTGATGACGGTGGTGATGTGCTTTGCTGCGCCGCTTTCTGCGGTGTTGTGCACCTTCTTCATCACCTACCAGGAGGAAGCGGATATGGCCGCACGGGTGTGTCTGCTTTCCACGCTGTTCTGTGTCCTATCCACGCCGCTCTTCTACTGCCTGGTGAAGGCCGCAGTAGCCAGCGGAGCGTTTCCTATATAATATAGGTAAGAAAACGCGCGAAAGCCCTCCAAACAGAGGGGGGCAACGGAAGGTTGCTAAAAATCCATGAGGGGTTGGTCGACAGCACCCCCATTCCATGATACTCTTGCGGTACAAAACATGAAAGGCGGATGCTGAAATGACACTGGGTGAACGGATCGCATATTACAGGGGAAAGCTGGGGCTTTCCCAGGGGGAGCTGGCGGAGCAGTTGGGCGTGAGCCGTCAAGCCGTAAGCAAATGGGAGACCGATGCCGGACTGCCGGATCTAGAACGGCTGATCGCGCTTTCCCGGCTGTACCATATCACACTGGATGAACTGGTAAAGGGAGAGTCCCCGGAGGAAACGGCCGAAGCCCCGGAGGAGATACCGGTGGATGCGGTCATTGCGAAGCCAGCAGCCCCCAGCGGGCAGAAAACCATTGGGTATATCCTGCTGGGGGTGGGACTGCTGTGTGCGGTGCTGGCGCTGTTTTTGAACTGGGCGCTGCTGATCCCGGCGGGCTACCTGCTGATTTGCGCGGTGCTGTGCCTGACGCTGCGGCGGTATGCCGGGCGGATCATTATAGGCGGGACGCTGCTGGCAATCCTGCTGCCCGCGCAGCGCTGGTTTGGCGGTGTAAGCCTGGGGAGCGTGATCAACCCCGTTGTTTATCAGTCGGAATTTTACGGCATTGGGGTGTGGGTGACCTGGGGGCTGTGGGCGGTGCTGGTGCTGTATGTGGTGCTGGCGCTGCGGCGCACCCGCTGGCAGAAATACACCCCGCTGGCACTGGGGTGGACAGTGGTATTGGGGCTGCATGGCTGGCTGGCCCCGCTGTGGCAGGTGCTGGGCGGTGCAGAAGCCGCCAGCTGGTACTATCCGGTGGTCTCCGGCCTTATCAATCTGCTGGCGGCGGCTGTGGTGCTGCTGACGGTCCGGTCCATTTACCGGGCCCGACGGGAGAAAAAGAGCGCATAAATACAAAAATTGAAAAGAGCCGTTCCCAAAAGGAGCGGCTCTTTGGCTTATTTTAGGGTGGAGCTGTTATTGAGGACGCCGGCACTATACAGGAACAGCACATCGCAGCCTGTAAAATCGACAAAGCCGCCCAGCCGGCTGGAGGCGAGATACCGGATATCCACCAGCGTAACGGAGGAATAGCCCTCCACCAGCAGCGGTGCGATGCTGCTGCCAAAGGAATCCCGGAAGATCACCAGCCGGCGGCCGGAGGTGTTCTGCGGATTTTCGATGCGCAGGAGCGACACGGAGCCGGAAAGGAACATCTCATACGGATCACGGCCCGCGGCCTTTTCCGCATCGTAGATACCGCCCTCGGTATCGGTTTCGTAATTATAGACCGCGGCGGTATCGATGGCGCCGCCGGTGAGATAGTTCATCTCCTCCGGGGCGATGGGCAGCGCGGCCTGGCCGTAGTAAACACCATAGAAGGGCTTTTCCAGCGTTTTTCTGGTGTAGCTGCCGGTAAGCTCCACGCCCATGCCACCCGCCAGCCGGGCAGCCACATCCAGGATCTTCTCCTGCCGCCAGTGGGCATCGGTGCGGTAGTAGTCCTCCAACTCCAGCAGATCGAAGATATCGATATACTGCATATAGCCGGTGCGGCTTTGCAGTTCCTCAGCAAACTGCTCGTAATCGATGGAGGGGTAGCCATTGGGCGCGGCCATAAAGTAGTTTTTATCCGGGATGAGGGACAGATACACCCGACTGCCGGCGTCCTTCAGGTAAGCTTCGTAGAGATACCGGAAGCGCTCCGCCGCATGGTCAAGGGAAGCAGTATTCATGGGGTATTCCAGCTTGGCCAGATGATCTCCCACCCGGTACAGGCCGTTATTATCCCGCTGACGCAGCAGCCCTGTGGCGGTCAGGGCCTTGAGAGTACGGAACTCATCCCGCAGCGGGAACTGATCGGTGGCGTAGTCCTCAAAGCGATCGGCAAAGGTGCCGGAAAGCAGCGACTGGCCGGTGAGGGCAGGCAGCTGTGCCAGGGAGCGGCGCTCCGCATCGGAGGCGGCATCGGCGGGCTTAAAAACAGTCCAAAGGGTGAACGCCGCCAAAAATACCCCCAACACCGCAATGGTGAGAATGGTACGGGTCTTATTGTTTTCCACAGCGGCACCTCCTTAAAAGCGGAAATAGAGGAACGGATTGAATGAGCCATCCACCAGGTAGGCAGTGACGACCGCTAACAGGGCCATCAGGGCCACAGGGGCCGCGACCGCCAGCACCCGGCCGGTTTTGGGGCCTTCGGAAAGGCGATTCATCCAGCGGGTGGGATAGGGCGTAGCGCCGATGACGGCGATGATGAAGGTGACGGCATAGCTGCCGAGGTAATAGAGCGTCTCTCCGGTGGCAAGCGGCACCCCGCCCGCCCCAAACATGCGGCCCAGGTGGGCGGCGGCTTCCGAAAGGCCGGCGCTATCGAAGATGACAAAGCTGACCGCGACCAGCAGCAGGGTATAAAGATGGCTGAGGACGGGGAGCCTTTGCAGGGGCTTTAAGAGGAAACCTTTTTCCAGGATGAGGAACACAGCGAAGAACAGGCCCCACAGGACAAAGTTCCAATCGGCGCCATGCCAAAGACCGGTCAGCATCCATACCACGAGGATATTGAGGTAGCGGCGGGCCGGGGCCACCCGGTTGCCGCCCATGGGGATATAGACATAATCCCGGAACCAGGAGCCAAGGCTCATGTGCCAGCGCCGCCAAAATTCGGTGACGCTGCGGGAGATATAGGGATAATTGAAGTTTTCGGCAAAGGTGAAGCCGAAAATTTTCCCCAGGCCGATGGCCATATCGCTGTAACCGGAAAAATCGAAATAGATGTGCAGCATATAGGCCGCGGCGTACATCCAGCTGTACAGCACCGAGGGCTGGGTGGTAGCCTTATACACCGTGATAAGCTGATAAAGCACATTGGCGATGAGGACCTTTTTACCCAGGCCCAGCACAAAGCGCTGCGCGCCTGCGGCGACCATGGCCGGGGTGGAGCGGCGTTCCTTAAGCTGGGGTTCGATATCGGCATAGCGGACGATGGGCCCCGCGATGAGCTGCGGGAACATGGCGATATAGGTGCCGAGGTCGATGAGATTGCGCTGGGCGGCCACGGTGCCCCGGTGGACATCCACCACATAACTGAGGATCTGGAAGGTGTAGAAGCTGATGCCAATGGGCAGCGCCACCCGCAGAAGCGGCACCGAAAGGCCGGTCACGGCATTGAAGCTGCGGATGAAGAAATCGGCGTACTTGCAGTAGCCCAAAAGCAGCAGGCTGAAAAGGACCGAGGCGGTCAAAAAGAGCTTTGACCGCCGGGGATTGCTGATACGATATTTTTCTACCAGCCGCCCAAAGAAATAGCCCTGCAGAATGGATACGACCATGAATAGGACATATTTCGGCTCGCCCCACGCATAGAACACAAGGGAAAAGAGGAGCAGAACGGCATTTTTTGCCCGGCGCGGCGCCAAAAAATAGCACAGCAGCGTGAGCGGCAGAAAGTAGTAGAGAAACGGGATGCTTGAAAACAGCATAAGCTGATCCCCCCGAAACGATTACTGGATGGCTTCGTCAAAATCGATGACGGCGGCGGGATAGGAAGCGGTGAGGGTATCACGGAAGCTGTTGATGAGCTCCTCATCACCGTACATGGCAACAACCACCTCATTTATGGTGATGACAACCAGCTTATCGGGGAAGCCGCACATCCACTGGCGGGACTGGATGCTGTCACGCAGGGCCTGGGCCAGGGTCTTGGCATCGGCTGCATTTTTGACATGATAAGCGCCGCAGGTGAAGGTGTTCATATTCATCATGTGGGTGAGAGAGGCGGCGCTGTCAATAAGGTCGACGCTGCCGGCTGGGAAAGACAGCATATAATCCAGATTATCGGTATCGGAAATATCGAATTTGCCGGGCTTGTCATCCACGGGGCTGCCGTTATCGCCGCCGGAGGCCGGGAATTTATCCTCCTCGGGCAGGCTGCTCCAGGTCTTGCTGAGAACCTCCAGCGGATCGGTGACGGCCGCGTCATTGCCGCCGTTATTGCCGGAATTGTTGCCGCAAGCGGCGAAGGCCAGCACCATTACGGCTGCCAGCAGAATGGAAATGATCTTTTTCATGCTACAATTTCTCCTTCTTTTATAAAGCTTTTTGTATCATCCAGACGCCCTGCTCATTTTGAGAAAGGGTCATTGTCTGCGCATTGAGGGTAAGGCGGTAGGTTTCCCCCGCCGTGGGCTGCGGAATGGCCCAAAGAACGGTACAGGCCCCGCGGCCCTGTTGGGTGCCGCTCCAGGCGGAAACGGCATCCCCCTGGGTGATCCGCAATTCGCCATCGGCTGTGGAAAGCTGCCATTCCCCGCGGCCGGAAAGGGTCAGGGGGACTTCCAGGCTGCCAAGGGTATAGAGCGCGGGCTCCGCGGCGGCGCGTGGGGTGGCTTCCGTTATGGCCGGCACCGGCTGGCTGCCGATGAAGGTATTCCCCACCGAAAGACGGAGCGTGCCGGACTGCTGCCACAGCACCGAGATGCCAAATACCAGCAGCAGGGCTGCCGCTATGGCGCCCCAGCGGCCAAAGGCCGGACGGCGAGGAACGGGCGGTACCGTTATAGCATCCTGCAGCAGGTCATCATCAATGGCGGTGACGGAGGACGCCAGTGCTTCATGCTTCATTTGGTCCATCCCTCGCTTTCAAGATATTTTGCCAGACGGGTGCGGGTACGCAGCAGCATGGATTTGACACGGCTTTCGGAAAATCCAAAGTGGTCGGCGACCTGCGCGACTGGGCAGCACATGAAATATCGCTGCAGGAACACCCGGCGGGCCTCCTCGCTTTCGGTGCGCAAAAATTCGCTGAGAAGGTGGGAAAACGCAGCGGCTTCGGCCTCATCTTGCGGCTCGCTGCCGGATGGCAGGCATTCCGCCAGTTCCTCCAGCGAAAGGGCCGCTTCTCCCCCGCCCCGTTTTTCGGCCGCGCGGGCTTTATAGCGGTTCAGGGCCAGGTTGCGGGCAACGCGCCCGAGAAACGCCGCGAAAAACTGCGGGCGCTGCGGCGGGATGGCATTCCAGACACGCAGGTAGGTGTCATTGACATTTTCCTCGCTGTCTTCCCGGTTCATCAGAATATTCATGGAGAGCCGCATACAGTATGCCCCGTATTTACGGGAAGTTTCATCGATGGCCTGCGGGCTGCGCTGCCAATAAAGCTCGATGATCTTTTCGTCCTCCATCGGGCACTCCTTTCCCGCTCCCGGATCGGTGCCCTCACCCATATAGACAACAAGTGAGAAGGTTTGGTTGCGCCGGAGAGCAAATTTTTTTTGAAAAATCTGAAATTGATCTTTGGGCGAGAATACCCGCAGGAGTCATGGGGCTGCTGCGGGTTTCTTTATGGGGTATATTGTGCCCGGTTTTACGGGAGAAGTTCCAGGCTGCCGCCATCTTCTACGGTGTGGCCTTCCAGCAGCAGGAGCTTCTCCGCCAGCAGGCGGGAGAAACCACCAATGATCGCAGCCGTGGCGATGATGTCCTCCACCCGATCAGTATCCAGCATGGACGGCTCCTCGTCCTCATGCTTGAGAATGGTAGCGCAGGCGGCGCGCACCTCCCGGGTGAAATAAACGGCGGCCAGACTGTGACGCCCGATGTACTCGGTGTAGATGGGACGCAGTTCCTCCTCGGTGAGCTCCGACGGGATGAGCCGCTGCACCAGTGAGATACCGAGGCCCTGCTTGAGGGTGCAAATCATAATGAGGTAGGCCAGGTGCAGTCGGTAATAGCGCTTTTTGACGGGGCCGGGCATGGCGCGTGTGCGCACATAGTTATTGATGGCGGCGGCAGTGACAGCCTCCTCCTCCTTGAGCTCAGGGGGAAGATAATCAAGATAGCCGCGCAGCAGGGTAACGACCTGCTCCATATACAGTCCGATATCCGGGATCTCCTCCCAAGCGGGAAGATGATAGCGGTTGAGGTAGCGGTCCCAGCGACGCAGCTTGCCCGCTACCAGATCTTTATCAAAGTTCACGGCAGCACACCTCTCTTTTGGCGATATTATACCACATAGGAAAGGTGCCCGCAAGAATTTGTGATGAATATTACAGCTTGACATGATTATAAAAATGTTGTAATCTAATGAAGCACATTAGATGAAAGAGGGTTTTACATCTTGTACGAAATCTTTACCGATACTGCCGCCAATTTAGATTGCTCCCTGCTGGAGGAACTGGGGGTGGAATTGATCCCCTTTTCCTTCTATTATAATGGGGAGGAGCACCGGGTGACCAGCCTGGAGCAATTTGATGGGCACGCCTACTATGATATGATTCGGGCCGGAACCGATGTGACCACCTCGCTGGTGGAGCCGCAGCGGTATATTGACGGTTTTACCCCACTGCTGCGGGAGGGACGGGATATCCTGTTTGTGGGGATGTCCAGCGGCATCAGCGGCAGCTATGCTTCCGCCGAGGTGGCCGCCGCCACACTGCGGGAGGAATTCCCGGAACGGAAAATACGGCTGGTGGATACCCTTTCGGCTTCGCTGGGAGAGGGGCTGCAGGTGCTGAAGGCGGTGGAATACCGTGCCGAAGGGGTGGATATCGATACCGCGGCCGATTGCCTGCTGGAAGGCCGCCATAATATGTGCCAGGTCTTTACCGTGGATAACCTGAAATACCTGAAAAAAGGCGGGCGCATCAGCAACCTGAAGGCTGCCGTGGGCACCGTTTTGCAGATAAAGCCGCTGCTGAAGGGGGACCCGGAGGGAAAAATTGTATGCTTTGCGCAGGTGCGGGGTCGGAAGAAATCCATTGAACTGATGGCAGAGCAATATGACCGCTATGTGGAACACGCCGAATGCGAAACCATCGGCATTGCACACGGCGACTGCCCCGAGGACGCGGAAGCGCTGATTGCACTGCTGAACCGCAACCACCCGCCGAAGAACATCATTAATGCCTGCTACGAGCCGATGACCGGCGCCCATGTGGGGCCCGGCGCTTTGGCGCTGTTCTTCTACGGAAAAAAGGAATTCCGGCAGGCGACGAAATAAGATATTCGGAGGAAAAGCATATAATTCTGATATGGCGAATAATATTTCGTCATTGCCGAATAACAATCATTGCCCCCGTCACATGCGGGGGCTATAATTATCAGTACCATTATTCTGTAATGAGATGATCGCATCTTATTAAATTATGAAATTATAATTTTTCATTGCAAAATTAGTTCGGATATTTTATAGCTAAGGTAAAAGATAGCCCGCAAGGAGAGCAACTATATGACCACCCCCGCCAAACAACTGAAAAAGGATCGTTCCACAGGCGGCGCTGCCCGGCTGTGGGCCTTGGCCGCCCTGCTGCTGGCGGTCTTTTTGGGGTCCTTCTTTTTGGGGCGGTATGGGGTATCCCTTACACTGGGGCAGTTCCTGGGGCTGATGGCCGAGGGACTGCAGCGGGTGCTGACCGCCCTGGTAAACTGGGCAGGTAAGCCGTTTGGCTTTGCTACCGAGCGGCTGTTTGCCGTGCCTGTGACCTGGCCCTCCGTAATGGAGACCATCGTGCTGAATATCCGGATGCCCCGTATTATTATGGCCTGTCTGGTGGGCTGCTGCCTGGCTTCCGCCGGTGCATGCTACCAGGGCGTTTTCCAGAACCCGATGGCGGCCCCCGATCTGCTGGGTGCTTCCACCGGTGCCTGCTTTGGCGCGGCACTGGCCATTCTGCATGGGCGTTCCTCCGCTATGATCACCCTGTACGCTTTCTTTTTCAGCCTGCTTACGGTGCTGCTGGTCTTTGTGATCGGTCAGCGTGCCCCGGGGCAGAAAACTGTTAACTTGATTTTGGCCGGTATTATGGTCAGCTCGCTCTTTTCGGCAGGGACTTCCTACATCAAGCTGGTGGCGGACCCCGGCAGTAAGCTTCCGGAAATCACCTACTGGCTGATGGGCAGTCTTTCCGGCACCCGCGGGGTGGATATCCGCTTTGCAATCCTGCCGATGGCGCTGGGGCTTATCCCGCTGCTGCTGATCCGTTGGCGGCTGAACCTGCTGACCCTGGGCGAGGAAGAAGCCCGCGCGCTGGGGATCAATACCGCCCTGCTGCGGCTGATTGTAGTGGTATGCGCCACGCTGGTCACCGCCGCTTCGGTTTCGGTCAGCGGTCTGATCGGCTGGGTGGGTTTGGTCATCCCCCACCTGTGCCGCCGGTATATCGGCAATGACTACCGCAAGCTGCTCCCGGCTTCGATGCTGTTCGGGGCCACTTTCCTGCTGCTGGTGGATAACATCAGCCGGAACCTGCTGGCGGTGGAGATCCCCATCGGTATTCTGACTGCCTTTATCGGTGCGCCGTTCTTTATCTACCTGATGCACCAGAAAGGAGGCGGCGTATGAGCTACCCTGCCATAGAAGCCAAGGGCGTGCGCTTCTCCTACGGAAAAAATGAAATTCTGCATGGGGTGGATTTTGCTGCCCAAAAAGGGCAGCTGGTCGCGGTGCTGGGACCCAACGGCGCCGGGAAAAGTACGCTGTTCCGCTGCCTGTTGGGGCTGTACCACAGCTACCAGGGCAGCATCGCCATAGAAGGCCGAGAGGTAAAAAACATGCAGCCGCGGGAGATCGCGGCCAAGGTGGCCTATATCCCGCAGACCCATACCCCTACCTTCCACTATACTGTGCTGGAGATGGTACTAATGGGCACCACACACCGGGTACGGGGCCTGCAAAGCCCCGGCGCCAAGGAAGTGGCCATAGCACGAGAAGCCCTGGCACAGGTTGGGATTGCGGACATGGAGAACCGCAGCTACGGCAGACTTTCCGGCGGCGAGCAGCAGCTGGTGCTGATTGCCCGGGCACTAGCCCAACAGACTGAGCTGCTCATCATGGATGAGCCGACCAGCAGCCTGGACTACGGCAACCAGCTGCGGGTGATGCAGCGGGTAAGGGCGTTGGCCCGGCAGGGGTATACCATCCTGCTTTCCAGCCACAATCCGCAGCAGGCACTGCTTTTTTCGGACCGCATCCTGGCGCTGCACGATGGCGTGATTTGCGCTGACGGCGCTCCGGAGAAGGTGATAACCCCTGAACTGCTGGAGACGCTTTATAGCATCAAGACCCGCCTGGCGGAAGCGGAAGAAGGACGGTTGATCATTCCGCTGCTGAAGGAGGATGACTGATGTTTATTTGGAATGAAGATATGATCCGCTTTTTGCGGGATGCCAGCGAACACAGCGACTACCACCATTTGCTGGCGGAATACCTTGCCAAGCGATTGCCCGAAAACGCCCATGTGTGTGATGCGGGCTGTGGGTTGGGGTACCTCAGCCTGCAGCTGGCCCCCTACTGCCGACAAGTAACGGCGGTAGATGTAAGCCCGGAGGCACTGGCGGTTCTGGCCGCAAATTGCGATAAAGAAAAAATCAAGAATGTAGATATCCGCCGCGGTGAGATAGCGGAGCTGCCGCCCGATGAGCCCTATGATGCCATGGTATTCTGCTTCTTTGGCACTGGGAACGAAGCGCTGCGCATCGCTAAGGAGCAGTGCTGTGGACCCGTTATCATCATCAAAAAGGGCTGGAGCGAGCATCGCTTCTCGCTGGGCAAGCAGAAGATGGGCCACGAAAGCTACGCCGACACCATGGCGCTTCTGGATGGATACGGCATCCCCCATACCGGCGAAACATTGACGCTGGAAATGGGACAGCCTTTCCGGAGTCTGGACGACGCCTGCCGGTTCTTTGAGATCTACGAGCGGAGCGGCGCTGCCGTAACCGAAGAAGCCGTGCGCGCACGGCTGACCGCCACCGGGGATGACGAATTCCCGTGGTACCTGCCACAGCCTAAGGTAATGGGCATTATCCAGTTGGATAGCAGGGATATCCCTGAGTTATAAAATCCAAAAAGAATGAACAAAAGGAGAAAAAGACATGAAAAAAATGCTTAGCATTCTGCTGGCAGTCATGATGATCGCCACCCTGGCGCTGACCGGCTGCGGACAGAACAATGATCCCGCCCCGACCCCCGATCCCGAGCCCACTACCCGCACTTTCACTGACTCTCTGGGCCGCGAAGTGACCCTGCCCGTCAATCTTAGTAAGATCGCCATTTCCGGCCCTTTGGCCCAGATCGTGGTATTCGCCATCGCTCCCGATATGATGGTTGGTATCACCAACGGCTGGGCGGATGAGGCCAAGGGGCTGATCCCCGATGAGTACTACAATCTGCCTCTGCTGGGCCAGCTGTACGGCGGCAAGGGAGAGCTGAACCTGGAAACCCTGCTGCAATCCGGTGCCGAGGTGGTTATTGATGTAGGCGAGCAGAAGGACGGCATGGCCGATGACCTGAACGCTCTGCAGGAGCAGACCGGGATTCCTTTCGTTCACATTGACTGCTACACCGGCAGCATGGGGGATACCTACCGCACCCTGGGCACCCTGCTGGGCAAGGAGACCGAGGGCAACACCATGGGTGAGTACTGCGACAAGATTTATAACCGCACCAATGAGATCGCCGCGAGCGTAAAGAAGGTAAACCTGCTGTACTGCCTGGGTGATAAGGGCGAAAATGTCATCGCCAAGGGCAGCTACCATGCCGAGATCATTGACCTGCTTTCCAACAACCTGGCAGTTGTAGAGTCTCCCTCCTCCAAGGGCACCGGCAACGAGGTTGATATTGAGCAGATCCTGAAGTGGAATCCTGATGTGATTCTGTTTGCCCCCGGCAGCGTATACGCTACCGTTGGTGAGGACAGCGCCTGGCAGGGCGTTAATGCCATCAAGAACGGCACCTACTACGAAGTGCCCATCGGTCCCTACAACTGGATGGGCTTTCCTCCCTCTGTTCAGCGTATGCTGGGCATGATGTGGATGGCGAAGCTGCTGTATCCTGAGGCCGCTGACTATGATCTGTATACCGAGGTGGCGGAGTACTTCCGGCTGTTCTACCACACCACCTTGAGCGAAGATGCCTACAATGCTCTGGCAGCCAACTCCATTGGCACCATAGAGGGAAAGACTGCCGCGTAAACAAAACTTTGATAGAAGCATCCGGCCATTTTACGATGGCCGGATGCTTCTATGCTTCGATGCTGCATTATCAAATATTTTTTGCCCATTTCCGTGCAAACCGACTTGTAACCTATGCGAAAAAGCAGTATAATATAAGCTAAGCATTATTCTCTTACAAGATAAACGGGAGGGCGAACACACACATGCTGGAAGCAGGCGGACGGGTACAATCAATTGAAAAAGCGGTCAGAATCCTAGAGATCCTGGCGGAGGCTGGCACGCCCATGCCGCTGCGGGAGATTGCGCGGCGCACGGAGCTGCCCAAAAGCACCCTGCATGGCATTATCTCCACCCTGCGGGAAACCGGGTTGGTAGAACAATCCGCTGAGGATGGCTGCTACGGACTGGGGCTACACCTGTTTGAACTGGGGTGTGCGGCCAGCGGCAGCCGGAACATTACCGCCATCAGTCGGCCCTTCCTGCAAGGCCTGGCCAATCGGGCAGGCGAGACCGCATTCTTGGCGGCACTGGATGGCACCGATGCCCTGCTGCTGGAGGTCACCGAAGCCCCCAACCCACTGCGTGTCGCATTAGCGCCCGGCACCCGTATGCCGCTGCATTGCACCGCCCAGGGCAAGGTGTTCCTGGCGTGGAATGAGAATGCTATGCGGCAAGTGTGCCGCGGCGAGCTGGTCGCCTACACCCCCCATACCCACACCACCCCGGAGCAAATCCAGGCTGATGTGGCTGCTACGCGGGAACGCGGTTATGCCATTGAAGATGGCGAGCACCGGATTGGCCTGCGCGCCATTGCAGCGCCTATAGCCGATGCCGAAGGGCGAGTACGGTATACCATTGGCGTGGTGGGCATGTTCCGCCGGGTCCATTCGGAGGAATTTTCAACTGCCGCACATCTGACGGTAGAAGCCGCCAGGGCCATTGCGGCATCGCTGCAAAGACAGCCTTAGCTGCATAAAAACAGAGCCGCCCCGACAGGGGCGGCTTTTTCATAGGGAAAGTTTGTGCGAAGGGCGGGGCCCGCAGAGCAAGCCGCCTGCGGCTTGCTCTGCG
>OIXA01001191.1_pt1 | contig 34084 bp, 28 predicted proteins | sample 1587721 | NCBI WGS metagenome assembly OIXA01 (sample SAMEA3888900, study PRJEB22519) | human gut metagenome | biome: human gut; feature: human-associated habitat; material: faeces | place: Denmark | collected 2013
AGGAACGGATGATCCGGTTGGTAATTACGGTGAGGGAGTACGTAAAGCTCAGGAGGACTTTAAGAGAGTCGGAATGAAGCGGACATCCCTGAGGCTGTACGAAGGCTGCAGACACGAAATCTTGAATGAGCCCATAAAACAGCAGATTTTTGACGACATCTATGCATGGGTTATGGAGCGCGTAGAGGAGTATTAGTGAAAAAGTTTTTCTTATGTTTATTATTTGTCCTGATGCTGGGAACAGCGGGGTATATGGTCGTGCTCGGGCAGCGTTATACAGCCTGGAAGGAAAGCGCTTCCGTGGATTATTCTGCGGCAGTAGGAGAAATGACGGGGCAGTTTGGACAGCTTGTGAAAAATGTGGATGCGGATACGGCGAACCAGGTGCTTGATTTTGTCAGGGACAAGCTTGACAGCGGAGCACTCGATTCACGGGAAGGTCTGAAGGATGCGCTGCAGGAAGGCAAGGAGCAGTTCGGTGTGGAAATCAGTGAAGCGGATGCACAGAAAATTGTGGATACGGTGGATCAGCTTGAGCAGTTCGGTTTCTCTCCGGACACCGTGATTGATGAGGCAAAGAGCCTTTATGAAAAGTACGGGGAAGACTGTGTGGATCATGTGAACGAAGCCATGACGAATGTAAGACAGAGCGTGCACGATCTGCATGATGAGTCGGTAAATTTAAAAGAAGTGATGGAATCGCTGGCAGAAGAATTCCGTTTTTGTCCGGTACAGCTTACTTATGATATGGGATATGATATTCCAAAAGAGATCAAATACAGCTTTATAGCCATTACGAAAGAGGCACTGAATAACGTGATGCGCCACAGCAATGCAAATGAGGTGAAGATTTTGACAAGAGAACATCCCGGACTATATCAGCTGATCATAGAAGATAATGGAACGTCAGATGAGCGGATCCGGCCAAACGGAGACCGAGAAGAATATGCAGAGAAGGAAAGTGCTGGAAAGACCGGAAACACTCGAAAAACAGAAAACACAGAATGCAGCGGAATCGGGATCAAGAATATGAAAAAACGTGTTCGCATGCTGGGCGGAACCATGCAGATCCAGAAAGAAAATGGCTTCCGGATATTTATTACGGTTCCAAAAAATGAGGGGAAAAGATGAAGATAGTAATTGTAGATGATGATATCCTGGTGTCCAGTGCGTTAAAGACAATCCTGGAAGCAGGAGGAGAAGTAGAAGTAACCGGCACCGGACAGGATGGAAAAGATGCCGTCCGGTTATATGATGAATTGCTGCCGGATGTTCTTCTGATGGACATTCGGATGAAGGACATGAACGGCCTGGATGCCGCAGAGCAGATTTTGAAAAGGCATACGGATGCAAAGATTCTTTTGCTTACCACGTTTTCCGATGATGAGTACATCGTAAAAGCATTAAAATATGGTGTGAAAGGATATCTGATAAAACAGGATTATGGCAGTATCCTTCCGGCATTGCAGGCGGTGCAGATGAATCAGACCGTATTCGGAACTGAGATTATGTCCAGAATCCCGGGACTGCTTCAGAAAGAGCAGAAAGAAAAAGAGCAGACATTTGACTGGAACAGTTACGGAATCGGAGAACGGGAACTGGAGATCACAGCACTGGTTGCTGAGGGACTCAGTAACAAAGAGATATCGGAGAAAGTTTGCTTAAGCGAAGGAACGGTCCGGAATTATATCAGCAATGTGCTCGAGAAACTGGAATTAAGAGATCGGACACAGCTTGCGGTATATTATCTGCAGAGAAGCAAAAAAATGCGATAAGAATAAATAGGAGCAGAGAAAAAATAAATGAAAGAAAAAAATAAATATACAAAAACAATCAACTGGAAGCAATTCTACCGGAATGTATTCGCTCTGGTCATCCCGATCGCAATCCAGAATCTGATCAATGTCGGAGTTACGGCGACGGACGTGATCATGCTTGGAAAAGTCGGAGAAAAAGTATTATCCGGAGCATCCCTTGCGGGACAGATCCAGTATATCATGACACTGATCTTTTACGGAGTGACCTCCGGAGCAACGGTTCTGACGGCGCAGTACTGGGGGAAGAAAGACACCAGAACGATAGAGAAAGTCCTGGGTATGGGATTAAGTGCCGGACTCATCGTTGCGGTAGTATTCGCAGGAGCAGCCCTTGGCATGCCGGAGACACTGATGCGGATCTATACCTCTGATCCGGAAGTTATTGCAGAAGGAGTAAAGTATTTAAGAATCGTAGGATTTTCCTATGTGTTCATGGCGGTGACACAGGTGTATCTGAATATTATGCGCAGTATCGAGAGGGTTATGGTGGCTACATTTATTTATCTGATTTCATTGCTGATGAATATTGTGGTAAATGCGGTTCTGATCTTCGGACTATTTGGATTCCCGATAATGGGAGTAAGGGGTGCGGCAATCGGTACGCTGTGTGCCAGAGCAGCCGAGACAGTGATGGTTCTCGTTTATGCCATCTTCCGAAATAAAGTAGTAAGGATCCGGCTTAAAGATATGGTGAAGATCGATAAGGTTCTGTTAAAAGATTTCGCAGTTTATTCTATGCCGGTGGTATTAAATGAACTGATGTGGGGACTGGGAACGTCGGCGAATACGGCGGTGATCGGGCATCTTGGAAGCGCAGCAGTGGCAGCTAACTCGGTTGCGCAGGTGGCAAGACAGCTTGCAACAGTCGTAACATTCGGGATTTCCCATGCAACGGCGATCTATCTCGGCAAGACGATCGGGGAAGGCAAGATGGAACTGGCAAAGGCATACGGAAAACGTTTCGTGTGGTTAAGTCTGATTCTTGGAATCTTGGGTGGTGTGCTGATACTGATCTCGGCACCAATCGCCAATGCGAATCTGGCACTGACCGGACCGGCAAAGAATTACTTGAGTTTCATGTTCTTCGTTATGTCGTATTTTACTGTGGCACAGGCATTTAATACCACAATGGTAGTGGGGGTATTCCGTGCAGGCGGGGATACGAAATTCGGATTGATCATGGATGTATCGACGATGTGGGGATTCTCCATTTTACTCGGGGCAGTGGCGGCATTTATTTTGCATGCCAGTGTGCCGGTCGTATATGTTATACTGATGAGTGATGAACTGATCAAAGTACCGATTACTTTAAAGCGGTATTTGACATACAAGTGGCTGAGAGATGTCACAAGGGAACAAAAAGAACTGGAGGAAATGTAAAATGATCGTATTAAGCAAGGAGCAGATCGAAGAAATGGTCGATCCGGATCAGATGATGGATCAGATTGAAGAGGCATACCGGATCTATGGATCAGGCGAGTTCTATATGCCGCCAAGACCAACGGTAGAACATGAAAATAAGCAGCTCATGTATATGCCATGTTACACAAAGGATATCATAGGGACAAAGATCCTGTCGATCTTCCCGGAGAATTCTAAACTGGGATTACCGTCGATAGATGGTATCGTGTTACTGAATGATTATACGACAGGCGCGCCGCTTGCTGTTATGGACGGGCAATCGGTAACGGCATGGAGAACCGGAGCTGTCGGCGGTGTGGGGATCCGCCATCTGTCAAGAAAAGACTGTCGTACCGTAGGAATCATCGGAGCAGGAATGCAGGGATTCCATCAGGCTGTGTATGCATGTGCGGCAAGAGATATCCATACCGTATATGTGTTCAACCACAGTGACCGTGATCTGACAGATTATCTGGAAAGACTGAAAAAAGCTATTGATAAGGAAGACGTAAAGGTAGTACAATGTAAAGCAGTGGAAGAGCTTGTACGAAACAGTGATATCATCTGTACAACAACTCCTTCTACCACACCTGTTCTTCCGGATGACAAAGAACTTCTGAGAGGAAAATGCATCATTGCGATCGGCTCTTATATGCCGGAGATGAGGGAAATCCCGGATGCAGTACTGGATCTGGTGGACAATGTATACATTGAACTGCCATACGCATGTGAGGAAAGCGGAGATCTAAGCCAGCCTCTGGCAAGTGGAAAACTTACAAAAGACCGCATAAAACTGATGCATGAATATCTTGTATCGGGGGAAAAAGAGATCAAAGAAGGTCAGACAACATATTTCAAATCGGTTGGAATGGGATTATTTGATGTGTGTATCGCACAGAAATTATATGAAGTAGCAAAGGAGAAATAACATTATGAAAATCGTAGCAACAGAAAAAGCACCAAAGGCACTTGGACCATACTCACAGGGATATGTACACAACGGAGTACTGTATACGGCAGGACAGATCGCAATCAATCCGGAAGTGAATGATGTAGAAGCAACTACAATTGAAGCACAGACAGAGCAGGTATGTAAGAACTTAGGAGAGGTCTTAAAAGAAGCTGGAACATCATTTGACAAGGTATTAAAGACAACATGCTTCCTTGCAGATATGAGTGACTTTGCAGCATTCAACGAAGTATATGGAAAATACTTTACATCAAAACCGGCAAGAAGCTGTGTTGCAGTAAAGACACTTCCAAAGGGAGTTCTGTGTGAAGTTGAACTTATTGCGGCTGTAGAGGAGTAAGACAAATGGCAGAAGAACAAAAAACAGGCTGCAGCCCGTCCGATTGTGCAGGCTGTTCCCATGCAGGTGAATGCGGAAGCAAAACGCAGAGTCTGATCAAACCGGAAAATAAAAAATCACACATCAACCATGTGATCGCAGTTGTCAGCGGAAAAGGCGGTGTTGGAAAATCTATGGTTACCGCATCGCTTGCAAGGCTGATGAGAGAACAGGGATTTTCTGTAGGTATCATGGACGCAGATATCACAGGTCCATCCATTCCGAAGATGTATGGAATCCATGAAAAAGCAAAAGGGGATGGAGAAAATATTTTCCCATGTGAGGCAAAGGATGGAACGAAGATCATGTCCATCAACCTTTTACTTCCGGAAGAAGATGATCCGGTTATCTGGAGAGGTCCGGTCATTTCAGGTGTTGTCACACAGTTCTGGACAGATGTTGCATGGGGAGAACTGGATTATCTCTTCGTAGACATGCCGCCGGGAACCGGTGATGTACCGCTTACCGTATTCCAGTCTCTTCCGGTAGAAGGCATCGTGATCGTAACTTCTCCGCAGGATCTGGTACGCATGATCGTAAAGAAAGCTTACAACATGGCAGGACAGATGGATATCCCGGTACTCGGAATCGTGGAGAACTACAGTTATCTGGAATGTCCGGACTGCGGACGTAAGATCTCCGTATTCGGCGAGAGCCACATCGACGAAGTGGCAGAAGAACTCGGCGTTCCGGTCATCGGTAAGATGCCGATCGATGCAAGTCTTGCAGAGGCGGTGGAGAATGAGAACTTTGCAGAAGTAAGCAATGATTATCTTGCGGAAGCAGTGAATAAACTTTAAGAGATGGAGATAAGAAGATGGTATTTGGCAGAGTTGAAATACTTTGACAGGTACCATCTTTTGTGATAAATAATTAACTTATGGATTTACTGTTGACTTAAAGGACATAACCTGTTATGCTAATTGCATAGTTGGTTGGTGAATTTGCGAGATACCTATGTGCAAAGTGCATAAATGAAGTGGAACGTATTATTTTGATAAAATGCGTAGAAGGAAGCAAAGATACCATGCAGTATAGGAGCCGAAGGGGCATGCAGAAACTCTCAGGTAAAAGGGAACGAATTCGGACGACGCTCTGGAGAACAATAAGAATTGTACCGAAGAAGTAATCTTTCAGGTAAAAGGACAGAGGCAGACAAAAAACACTTTTGAAAAGAAAGTATTTTTTGCCTGCTTTTTTAGTGCTCAAAATGGGGAATGGGCGCGAAAAGCAGGCAGATTCCGAAGGAGGTAAAAACAAATGAACAGAATCGAAGATGTAACAAACTACATCACAGAATGTGACAAAGAAGTTGGGGAAGCACTTGCATTAGAGCTTGGCAGACAGAGAAGAAATCTGGAGCTGATTGCATCTGAAAATATTGTAAGCCCGGCAGTGATGCTGGCAATGGGAACCGTACCGACCAATAAGTATGCAGAAGGTTATCCGGGAAAGAGATATTACGGCGGATGTGAAGATGTGGACATTCTGGAGAATCTGGCAATCGAAAGAGCAAAAGAATTGTTCGGATGTGAACATGTATGTGTACAGCCGCATTCAGGAGCCAATGCCAATACTGCAGTGTATCAGGCACTTCTCGAACCAGGCGATACCGTTATGGGCTTGAACCTTGCACATGGCGGACACCTGACACATGGTTCACCGGTGAATTTATCCGGAATCTCGGCAATGGATATCGCAAAAGGTCTGCTGGACAATGGTATTCATCCGCCTACAATGTATTTCCCATTGATCGTGGATGAAGCACTGATGGTAGAGTCAACCGAGACCGAATCGAAAGAAACGCTGGATGATGCGATCGCAGTATTCTGTAAGTTATACGAACTGGCAGGAACAGATCCTGAAAAAGCGAGGCATTGATATCCATACTTCTGCGGCAGTACAGGACGTAACAGTAGAAGGAGAGACCTGTACCTGTCACTATATAGAGAAAGAAAAGAAACAGGAAGTAACAGCAGAGTATGTGCTGTGTGCAGTGGGACGCTGTCCGAATACAGATGGCCTGTTCGGAGAAAATGTAAAACCGGATATGGAACGCGGACGTGTGCTGGTGAACGAAAACTTCGAATCCAGTATCCCGGGAGTCTATGCAATCGGTGATCTGATCTTTGGTGCACAGCTTGCACACGCGGCAAGCGCACAGGGAATGGTTGTAGCTGAAAAACTCGCCGGAAAAGAACCGGCGATAGATCTGAGTATCGTTCCGGGATGTGTTTATACAGATCCGGAGATTGCATCTGCCGGAATGACAGAAGACCAGGCGAAAGAAAAAGGAATTGCCGTAAAATGTGGTAAATTCATCATGGGCGCAAATGGTAAATCTATCATTACACAGGAAGAGCGCGGCTTCATCAAAGTCGTAGCCGAAGAAGAAGTAAATTGTTATTTAGTTCATCAGACCGGTTACGCGGACCGGAATAAAGGATTCCTAACTTTTATTCCGGTCCGGGCAGCCGTCGCTTAATGCATTAAACAGCAATCGAATAATACACCGCCGAATAAGCCGAAAGATCCAGCACAGCCTTCCCGTCCGTAACCTTCACTTTCTTCTTCGTATACTTCTTACATCCTCCAAAAGTTTCATCATCACTAGCCAGAATCACTTCCAGTTCTTTCGCATCTTCCACCGGAAGTTCATACCCTTTCTGATCCTCATCCGAGAAATTAAAGACAGCGGCAATACGTTCTTTGCCATCCGTTCTTTCAAAAGCGTAGATACAGCATTCTTCCTGATGACAGTCCAGCCAATGGAAGCCGGCGTTTTCATAGTCTTTTGCGGAAAGAGCCGGAGTTGTCATATACAGATGATTCAGTTTCTGCATGAAGTGATGGAATGCATCGTGAATTGGATACTTCAGGATATCCCAGTCCTGTTCACGTTTTTCATCCCATTCACGGAGTTGTCCGATCTCATTCCCCATGAAGTTTAATTTCTTTCCAGGATGTGCATACATGTACATATAGAAGGCACGTGCCTGTGGGAATTTCTCTTCGTATTCTCCATGCATTTTCTGGGCGATGGTTGCCTTTCCGTGAACCACCTCGTCATGTGAAAGCGGAAGAAGGAAAACATCGTTATAATAGTACATCATGGAGAACGTAAGCTTGTGATAATCGCGGCTTCTGTATTCCGGTGCGGTGCGGAAGTAGTCAAGTGTATCGTTCATCCAGCCCATATCCCATTTGTAATCGAATCCAAGTCCGCCTTGATCAGCAGGTTTTGTTACGCCTTCGAAAGAAGTAGAATCCTCGGCAGAGAGCATAGCTGTTGGGTGCAGTGTTTTTAATCCGCGGTTCATTTCACGAATAAAGTCTACTGCATTATTGTTGACACCTCTTGCCGGTTCACCCTGCCAGTAAATGATACGGCTGATTGCATCCATACGGATTCCGTCCACATGATATACGCTTAACCAGTAGTTCGCAGCAGACTGCAGGAAGCTTCGGACCTCGCCTCTGGAATGCATGAAGTTGCAGCTTCCCCATTCGCTGACACCAACATCCTGATGTGGATATTCATAAAGTGAAGTTCCGTCATAATCGGCCAGTGCATAATGATCAACGGCAAAATGTACCGGCACGAAATCCATGATCACACCGATGTCGTTCTTGTGGCAGGCATCAATAAATTTCATCAGTTCTTCGGCAGTTCCATAGCGTGATGTCGGGCTGAAGAATCCAGTATTCTGATATCCCCAGGATTCGTCACACGGGTGTTCGCTGAGCGGCATGATCTCGATATAGTTATAATCATTTTCCTTAAGATAAGGGATCAGGATGTCGATCATTTCTACATAAGTGTACCAGTCGTCTGCCTTTTCAGAAGGCTTCTTAAATGAGCCGAAATGCAGTTCGTAGATATTGAGTGGTTTGTCCTTGCATACTGAACGCTTCTGCATCCATTTGCTGTCTTTGAATTTGTAATGGGACAGGTCGCGGATGATAGACGCGAAGTTCGGACGGAGTTCCATGCCGAAGCCGTAAGGATCGCAATGCTCTACGCAGTTTCCGTCCTGTCTGTAGATGCGGTACTTGTACATCATGCCCGGCTTTGCACCTTTGGCATAACATTCCCAGAAATTTCCGTCATAAGTTTTATTAAGTTCCCATTCCTGCCAGTCGTTAAATTCCCCAATGACTGTAATGCGTGATGCAGCAGGTGCAAAGGTACGGAATGTGGTTCCGTCTTTGTCCGGGTGTGCGCCGAGAAATTCATAGGCGTCGAATATTTTTCCTGTGTAAAATCCGTAAAAATCCATATTAACCTCCGTAAAAATGCAACGTAAATAATTAACTGCCGAAAAGATAATGGACAGTAGTTGCTTTTTTGATCTATAATCATATTATAAGAGAAATGCGAGAAGGTATCCACCGACAAAACCGACGAATGGGTGGATAACCGACGAATGGGAAAAAGTGTCGGGAAAGTGAGAAAATGAAATGGATCTTAGGATTGAGAAAACAGAGCGGGGAATCAAGAATGCATTTATCGAACTGCGTTCCAGAAAACATCTGGAAAAGATAACAGTAAAAGAATTATGTGAAAGTGCAAGGATCAATAAGTCTACCTTTTATGCACATTATAAAGATATCTACGATCTGTCAGATGCGATGGAAGAAGAAGTGGTACAGTCGATTGCGAACAGTATTCAGCATCCGGAATATCTTCTGGAGCATCCGGCAGAATTCGCAAGGGAACTTCTGATGGCCTATATATCTCAGAATTCTCTGACGACAATATTATTTTCCGGCAGTCAGGCAAATCATTTCGCGGACAGTATTGAGCGGAGTATCAAGCAGATGATTTTTGAAAAATATCCGGAGTTTGAAGAAGATACGGCGATGAACGTGATGTTGAGTTTTTGCATTCAGGGAAGCTACCATGCTTATCAGAAGAACCGGAGCGGAGATATCATGACGGTGATCGATGTGATCGCAGGGATGACGGGAGCGGTTCGACCGATGTATGAAGAACGATTGGGGGAGAGCAGATCATGAATCTGGAACAACCATGTATCCGCATTTCAGTGCGGAATCTGGTGGAATTTATATTGAGACATGGAGACATTGACAACCGGACCGGCGGTGCAGATAAGGAGGCTATGCAGCAGGGCGGCCGGATACACCGGAAAATCCAGAGACAGCAGGGGGCAGAGTACCGTGCAGAGGTCCCGTTAAAGTATCAGATAGCGTGCGATGGATTTATCCTGAGTGTAGAAGGAAGAGCGGATGGGATCATAGAACTTCCGAAGCGTGTGGTGATCGACGAGATCAAAGGAGTATTTAAGGATTTGAAACGTCTGAAAGAACCGCAGCTTTTACATTTGGCTCAGGCAAAATGCTATGCCTATATTTATGCAGAACAGAAAAATCTGGAAGAAATCGGAGTACAGATGACGTATTGTAATTTAGATACCGAAGAAATCCGGAGATTCCAGGAGGTATATACCCGGGCAGAACTTAAGAAATGGTTCGAAGAACTTGTATCAGAATATGAAAAATGGGCAAGATACCAGATGGAATGGAGAGCAAAGAGAAATGCTTCAATCAAAACAGTGGAATTCCCATTCGAATATAGAGACGGACAGAAGAAACTGGTTGCGTCGGTATACAGGACAATTTTGAGAAAAAAGAAATTATTTATCCAGGCACCGACCGGAGTCGGCAAGACAATGGCGGCCGTATTTCCGGCGGTGAAAGCAGTCGGGGAAGAACTGGGAGAAAAGATCTTTTATCTGACGGCGAAGACGATCACCAGAACGGTGGCAAGTCAGGCATTCGAGATCCTGAGGAAGCAGGATCTGAAGATGAAAGTCATCACATTGACGGCAAAAGAAAAGATCTGTTTCTGTGAGGAAACTATCTGCAATCCGGATGCATGTCCATATGCCAAAGGACATTTTGACCGTGTAAATGCTGCTGTTTATGAACTGCTCACATCGACAGATGAGATGAGCCGGGAAGTGCTGGAAGAACAGGCAAGGAAATGGAATGTGTGTCCGTTTGAAATGGCACTGGATGTATCGCAGTGGGTAGATGCGGTTATATGTGATTATAATTACGTCTTTGATCCGAATGCACATCTGAAACGCTTTTTCGGAGACGGTGTCAAAGGAGAATATCTGTTTCTGATCGATGAGGCACACAATCTGGTCGAACGTGGGAGAACCATGTACAGCACCAGTATTTGCAAGGAAGATTTTCTGAAAATCAAAAAGCTGGTAAAATACGGAGAACCGAAACTTGTCTCGGCGTTGGAGAGCTGCAATAAGCAGCTTCTGGAGTTAAAAAGAGAATGTGACGGCTGCCAGATACTGAATAGTGTGTCACATGTGTATATTAAGCTATTGTCTTTGATGACAAAGCTGGAAGAGTTTATAGAAGATTGTAAAGATGAAGTAATACGGAAAGGGGTACTGGAGTTTTACTTTGGTATCCGTAATTTCATATATATTCATGACCGGCTGGATGAAAATTATCTGATTTATTCAGAACTAAGTGAAGAAGGAAAGTTTTACCTGCATCTGTTCTGTGTCAATCCGGCGGGATGCCTGCAGGAATATATGGGAAAAGGAAATAGTACGATATTATTTTCGGCAACATTTCTGCCAATTAATTATTATAAGAAACTGTTATCTGCGGCAAAGGATGATTATGCGATCTATGCAGAATCTCCATTTGAACAAAGCAAAAGATTACTGCTTCTGGGAAATGATGTCAGCACGAAGTATACCAGACGCGGACCGGAGATGTACCGTAAGTATGCAGAATATATGATGCGTGTGATAAAAGGAAGAACAGGAAATTATCTTGCCTTTTTCCCGTCTTACCGATTTCTGGAAGAAGTGTGGGAAGCATTCATGGAACTGCCGCAGGAACAGATTGAAGTTGCAGTACAGTCCCAATATATGACGGAGCAGGAACGGGAAGAATTCCTGAAAAAATTCGAACAGGAAAGAGCACACAGCCTGATCGGCTTCTGTGTGATGGGGGGTATTTTTTCAGAAGGAATTGATCTGACGGAAGATAAACTGATCGGGGCAATGATCATCGGGACAGGACTTCCGCAGGTGTGTCTGGAACGGGAACTTTTAAAGTATTATTTTGACCGGAAGAATCTGAATGGATTCGATTATGCTTATTTGTATCCGGGCATGAATAAGGTGCTACAGTCGGCAGGACGAGTCATCCGGACTGATCAGGACAGAGGGGTGATTGCACTTTTGGATGAACGTTTTATGGACCGGCGGTGCCAGGAGGTGTTTCCGAGGGAGTGGAATGATTTCCAGATCTGTAACAGTGAAAATATCGAAGAAAAGATAGCAGGGTTCTGGAAGGAAGAACAGATGGATAAGAGGTAAGCAGAATCAGAAAAATATTATTTATAGAAAAATATATTATAGAACAATATGATAGAAAAAAATACCATGAGGGACATATGCCACATGGTATTTTATACGAAAGTAAATAAAAGTAGCAGACACCGGTAGTTCTCCGGGGATACTTTGGCAGGAAAAAGAGTTTGTAAACATATTAAAAATAAGATAAAAACTCCTGTGCGGCTTTGGATACCGGAACCTTCTCGTTATGCGCAATGACAAGTTCGCGTTCCGGAAGCGATTCCTTCGTCTCAACAATGAACAGAGAATCCGAATCGGCTGTCTGGGAAAGACAGAAATCCGGAATAAATGCGATTCCAAGTCCGATGCGGGCAAGGTCGATCAGAAGGTCATTACTGCTGAGTTCGATCTCCGGAACCAGATCCAGCTGATTCTGAAGAAACAGGTTGTGCAGATATTCACTGGTTGTACTCTTTCTGTCCAGCATAAGGATCGGGTAGTCCAGAAGTTCTTTGAAAGAAACCTTCTTTCCTTTTAATTCTTTAAATGCTTCATTGGCAATGAACACATCCTGGAAATCTTTGATCTTTTTCACATTCGGAACATTTCCGAGATAGGAATTCGGTGAATTGACAACGATCAGATCCACCTGCCCGGTCTCCAGGAGTTCTACGCAGCGGATCGATGTCGCATTCGTAACCTTGATATGCGCTCCCGGAAATTCCCGGTGGAAGCGTTCTAGATAAGGCACCAGGAAATAACGGCAGATCGTATCACTGGCTCCGATGTGAAGCTGTCCTCCGCGTGCGCCGACATCGAGAAGCTGGCTTTCCCCACGCTTGATCAGGCTGATCGCCGGTTCGATATGGCGCAGAAGAATCTCTCCTTCGGTAGTAAGACGTACTTTCTTGGTGCTTCGGATGAATAAGGTCTGATCCAGCTTTTTCTCCAATGCCTTGATCGACTGGCTGACAGCCGACTGCGAGATAAACAACTGCTTGGAAGCTTCCGAAAAGCTTAAGGTGGAAGCTACATAGTAAAATACTTTATATAACTCATAGTTAATATCCATGATAAGTCCTCCTAATGAATCTTAACTGTATTATAAGTGAAATGAAAGAAAATTACAACCGTATTTACAATAGAAATGTTATAATAATGAAGAACAGGAGGAAAAAAACTTGAAGAAATTAACAACGCTCATATCGGTTGTGGCCATGATGTGTGCAGTGATCGCAGCACTTGCATTCAGTATCTGGGCGGCAGTATATGGAGACAGTCATTATAGATTTTACAAAAAAGAATACCAGAAATATGAAGTGACAGAAGATCTGGATATGAACATCGACCATGTCATGTACGTGACAGAACATATGATGAACTATCTGATCGGAAAAGAAGAGAAGCTGTCAGTTGTAACAACGGTGGAAGGAAAAGAGCAGGATTTTTTCAATGAAAGAGACCGGCTGCATATGCGAGATGTCAGGAATCTGTTCCTGGGAGGTATTAAGGTCGGGGGAGTTTGCCTGATTGTAGCTGCAGCCATACTGACGATGTTTAAAAAGCGGGAAAAAGACTGGAAGAGACTTTTTTGCAGGGCATATTCGATCGCACTTGGTGTATGGCTGGTCATAGGTGTACTGCTTGGCATTGCTTTCAGTATAGATTTTACGACGTGTTTTACGATTTTTCATAAACTGTTTTTTACCAATAATCTATGGATATTCAATCCGGAGACTGATTATATGATCCGGATGCTGCCGGAAGGATTCTTTTCTGATATGGTAATCCGTATCAGTGAGGTATTTGGAGCGGTGCTGGTAGTGATATGGATCGTATTGTTCGTTATTAAAAAATATTATAAAAAGCCAGAGGAATCGTAAATCTGTAAAAATGGATTGACGGGAATGAAAATGATAAAGGATTAATAAGTACAGATTATAAAAGTGTTTAGATATATTAATTGTATTAAATAATGATTGTTGTGTTATACTAACAATAGAAAATGTGTAAAAATTCATTTATGGAGGATTACTTATGAGCAATGTAAAAAGAGTGTACGTGGAGAAAAAATCAGGATTTGATGTACAGGCCAAGGAGCTTAAGACTGAGATCCGCAGCTATCTTGGAATCAAAGACGTGGACAGTGTTCGTGTACTGATTCGCTACGATGTGGAAAATGTATCCGATGAGACATTTGAGAAAGCATGTAATGGCATCTTTTCTGAACCACCTGTAGATACATTATATAAAGAAGAATTTCCGGCAGAAGAAGGAAGCAGAATCTTTTCTGTAGAATTCCTTCCGGGACAGTTTGACCAGAGAGCGGATTCCGCTGTTCAGTGTATTCAGTTCATCAAAGAAGACGAGCAGCCGGTCATCCGTACCGCGACAACTTATGTGATCCATGGAGGAGAAGGCAGCTTATCAGATGAAGAATTTGAAGCAATCAAAGAACACTGCATCAACCCTGTAGATTCCAGAGAAGCACAGGGCGAAAAGCCGGAGACATTAGTTACCGTATTTGATGAGCCGGCAGATGTAAAAATCTTTGACGGATTCAAAGATATGGAAGAAAGCAAGTTAAAAGAATTATATGATTCTCTCGGACTTGCCATGACATTCAAGGACTTCCAGCATATCCAGAATTATTTTAAATCAGAAGAAGACAGAGATCCTTCCATGACAGAGATCCGCGTTCTGGATACATACTGGTCAGATCACTGCCGTCATACAACATTCTCGACAGAACTTACAGACGTTTCATTCGGCGACGGCGATTACAGAGAGCCGATGGAAGAGACTTACAAACAGTACATCGCTGATCACAGCGAGATCTTCAAAGGAAGAGAAGACAAATTTGTCTGCCTGATGGATCTTGCACTGATGGCAATGAGAAAATTAAAACGTGAAGGAAAATTACAGGATCAGGAAGAATCCGATGAGATCAATGCATGCAGTATCGTTGTGCCGATTGAAGTAGACGGTGTGGAAGAAGAGTGGCTTGTGAACTTCAAGAACGAGACACATAACCATCCGACAGAGATCGAGCCATTCGGTGGAGCTGCTACCTGCCTTGGAGGAGCCATCCGTGACCCACTGTCAGGACGTACATATGTATACCAGGCAATGCGTGTTACAGGAGCCGCTGATCCAACCGTATCTGTAAAAGATACATTAAAAGGAAAGCTTCCACAGAAGAAACTGGTTAGAGAAGCAGCACACGGATACAGCTCTTATGGTAACCAGATCGGACTGGCAACCGGAGCAGTAAAAGAGATCTATCATCCGAATTATGTTGCAAAACGTATGGAGATCGGAGCAGTACTCGGGGCAGCACCAAGACGTGCAGTCATCAGAGAAACTTCAGATCCGGGAGATATCATTATCCTTCTCGGCGGACGTACCGGACGTGACGGATGCGGTGGAGCAACCGGATCTTCCAAAGTACATACAGAAGAGTCTATCGAGACCTGTGGAGCAGAAGTACAGAAAGGTAATGCACCTACAGAAAGAAAGATCCAGAGATTATTCAGAAGAGAAGAAGTCAGCAAGCTGATCAAAAAATGTAACGACTTCGGAGCAGGCGGAGTATCTGTTGCTATCGGAGAACTTGCAGACGGACTTCAGATCGACCTTGATAAAGTACCTAAGAAATATGCCGGCCTTGACGGAACAGAGATCGCAATCTCTGAATCACAGGAACGTATGGCAGTTGTTGTAGATCCAAAAGATGTAGATGAATTTATGAAATATGCATCCGAAGAGAACCTGGAAGCAACAAAGGTGGCTGTCGTAACAGAAGATCCAAGACTGGTCCTTTCATGGAGAGGAAAAGAGATCGTAAATCTTTCACGTGCATTCCTTGATACCAACGGAGCACACCAGGAGACAACTGTAGCGGTTGATATCCCGAACAGAAAAGACAGCATCCTCGTAAGAGAAGAAGTAAAAGACGTAAGAGAAAAATGGCTTGGTATGTTAAAAGACCTGAATGTATGCTCACAGAAAGGTCTGGTAGAAATGTTCGACGGATCCATCGGAGCAGCTTCTGTATTCATGCCGCACGGTGGAAAATATCAGAAGACAGAGACGCAGGCAATGGTTGCCAAGCTTCCGGTATTAACAGGAGACTGCGATACCGTAAGTATGATGAGTTACGGATTTGATCCATATCTGTCAACATGGAGCCCATATCACGGAGCAATCTATGCAGTGACAGAGTCTATCGCAAAGATTGTTGCAGCAGGTGGCGATTACAGCAAGATCCGTTTCACATTCCAGGAATATTTCCGTCGTATGACAGAAGATCCACACAGATGGAGTCAGCCGTTCGCAGCTCTTCTCGGAGCTTACAGTGCACAGCTTGGATACGGACTTCCATCCATTGGTGGAAAGGACAGTATGTCAGGAACATTCGAAGACATCGATGTACCACCGACACTGGTATCTTTCGCAGTGGACATTGCAAAAGAGAAAGACATTATCACACCGGAACTTAAGAAAGCCGGAGATAAACTGGTATGGCTTCGTATTGAGACAGATAATTACGACATTCCTGTATACGAGAAAGTTATGGAGCAGTACGGTAAATTTACAGAAGATATCCACAGCGGTAAGATCGTAGCAGCTTATGCACTGGACAGACATGGTATTGCGGCAGCAGTCAGCAAGATGGCATTCGGTAACGGCATGGGTGTGAAGATCGAGCACGATGTAGACGCAAGAGACTTATTTGCACCGGCATTCGGAGATATCATCGCAGAAGTACCGGCTGATAAGGTATCTGAACTTGGAATTACTTATACTGTAATTGGTGAAGTAACAGACAGCGCAGCTATTGAATATAACGATGTGAAGATTGCGTTAGACGAAGCAGTATCTGCATGGGAAGAAACACTGGAAAAAGTATTCCCGACCAATTCCGGAGCGGAAGGACAGGATGCGAAGGTGGAGACAGGATTATATGATACATCTGATATTTATATTTGTGACCACAAGATCGCTCAGCCGACCGTATTTATCCCGGTAATGCCTGGAACAAACTGTGAATATGACAGTGCGAAAGCATTTGAAAGAGCAGGAGCAAAGGTAATCACAAAAGTATTCAGAAATATGAGTGCATCTGATATCGTTGATTCTGTAGAAGTATTTGAAAAAGCGATCGAACAGTCACAGATCATCATGTTCCCAGGTGGATTCAGTGCAGGTGACGAACCGGACGGATCAGCAAAATTCTTCGCAACAGCATTTAAGAATGCGAAGATGAAAGAAGCGGTAGAAAAATTATTGAATGAGCGTGACGGACTGGCACTTGGTATCTGTAACGGATTCCAGGCTCTGATCAAGCTTGGTCTGGTACCAAGCGGAGAGATTACAGGACAGCAGCCGGATTCACCGACACTTACATACAACACGATCGGCCGCCATATCTCCAAGATGGTCTATACAAAAGTAGTAACGAACAAATCTCCATGGCTCAGAGAAGCAGAACTTGGCGGAGTATACACCAACCCTGCATCTCATGGTGAAGGAAGATTTGTTGCAAATAAAGAATGGCTGGACAAGTTATTCGCAAATGGCCAGGTTGCAACACAGTACTGTGATCCGGAAGGAAATATCACAATGAACGAAGAATGGAATGTCAACGGTTCTTACTGTGCGATCGAAGGTATTACAAGCCCGGACGGACGTGTACTTGGTAAGATGGCGCATTCAGAAAGAAGAAATAGAAGTGTGGCAATGAACATTTACGGAGAACAGGATATGAAGATCTTCGAATCAGGAGTAAAATACTTCAAATAATGAATGTTCAGGTGTCTGAGACTTCCGGTAATGAGATGGAAATTGGCATCCTTGTATTATAATAAATGCAATTTAGAGTACAATCTGTTTCATAAAAATGAATAAAACATGAGAAAAAGCACAAAACCCTTGCAAAATCTGCAAGGGTTTTGTAAAAAGTTGCAAAAAATAATAAAAACTGTAAAAAATATCTTGCCAGATACACTTGTTTGCTTTACAATAGTAAAGGACAAAGGCGTCAGGGAAAAACAGATGGCGTAAGTCATCTGCTTTTTTATTCCAAAGCGTGTAGAAAAAACAGCCGGCGGCTGGATCGCAGTATTTGGACAAATTGTTGGACAGGGACGCTTTTGAAAAGGATACGTATATTATTTTAGGAGGTAGAAAGCTATGTCATATGTTGATGAAGTACTGGAGAAAGTAGTAGCTAAGAATCCTGCAGAGCCAGAATTCCACCAGGCAGTAAAAGAGGTATTAGAGTCATTAAGAGTTGTTGTAGAGGCTAACGAGGAGAAATTCAGAAAAGACGCTCTTCTTGAAAGACTTGTTGAACCTGAAAGACAGATCAAATTCCGTGTTCCATGGGTAGACGATAAAGGACAGGTTCAGGTTAATACAGGATACCGTGTACAGTTTAACAGCGCAATCGGACCATACAAAGGAGGATTACGTCTGCACCCATCTGTAAACCTTGGTATCATCAAATTCCTTGGATTTGAGCAGATCTTCAAGAACTCACTGACAGGACTTCCAATCGGCGGAGGTAAAGGTGGTTCTGACTTCGATCCTAAGGGAAAATCAGACAGAGAAGTAATGGCATTCTGCCAGAGCTTTATGACAGAACTTTGCAAATATATCGGAGCTGACACAGATGTTCCTGCAGGAGACATCGGAACAGGTGCAAGAGAGATTGGTTACATGTTCGGTCAGTACAAGAGAATCAGAGGCCTGTATGAAGGTGTTCTGACAGGAAAAGGATTAAGCTACGGCGGATCTTTAGCAAGAACAGAAGCTACAGGATATGGACTTCTCTACTTCACAGAAGAATTATTAAAGATCAACGGAAAAGACATCAAGGGAATGACAGTTGCAGTTTCCGGAGCTGGTAACGTTGCAATCTATGCAATCCAGAAAGCTCAGCAGCTTGGAGCTAAAGTTGTAACAGCAAGTGATTCTACAGGATGGGTATATGATCCGGATGGAATCGACGTTGCAGCATTAAAAGAAATCAAAGAAGTAAAACGTGCAAGACTGACAGAGTACAAGAACTACCGTCCTAATTCAGAATATCATGAAGGACGCGGTGTATGGTCTGTTAAGGTTGACCTTGCTCTTCCATGTGCTACACAGAACGAACTTCACCTTGAAGATGCAAAACAGTTAGTTGCTAACGGATGCGTAGCTGTATGCGAAGGTGCTAACATGCCTACTACATTAGAAGCAACACAGTATCTGCAGGAGAATGGTGTGATCTTTGCACCTGGTAAAGCTGCAAACGCTGGTGGTGTTGCTACATCTGCACTTGAAATGTCACAGAACAGCGAGAGACTTAGCTGGACATTCGAAGAAGTAGATGCAAAACTGAAGAACATCATGGTAAACATCTGCCACAACATGGACGATGCTGCAAAACGTTACGGAATGGAAGGTAACTATGTTGCCGGAGCTAACATTGCAGGATTTGAAAAAGTTGTAGATGCTATGACAGCTCAGGGAATCGTATAGAATTGGTATTTAATTTATCAGGCGACGGCTACTCGGACCGGAATAAAAGTTAGGAATCCTTTCCTGTTCAGGTTCCGTCGGCGGGTAATACTAAAGGGGCAAAATTCTGCTAAAAGCAGGCATTCAAAATTTGAAACTCGGCATACGCCTCAAACAGTCAAATTTTGAATACCTAACGCAGAATTTTGCCCCTTTAGTATTACCAACACCTTCTCCACATTCACTGGAAAGGATACCCAACTTTTATTCCGTGGGTATCGGATGCCTGAAGAATTAAGTGCCTTATACTGCGTCCTTCAAGGACCGAGAGGTCAACCCAGTTAATAAATTAAATATCAATTGTAGAAATTATTTAAAAAATTTGAAAAAAGGTGTTGACTTTCCACGAAACCAATGCTATACTAACGAAGTCGGTTCGAGAGAGACGACAAAATATATGGGATCATAGCTCAGCTGGGAGAGCATCTGCCTTACAAGCAGAGGGTCATAGGTTCGAGTCCTATTGGTCCCACTATCCATGAACTACATGGATGAATTTCATAACATATGGCGATGTAGCTCAGTTGGCTAGAGCATACGGTTCATACCCGTAGTGTCAGCAGTTCGAATCTGCTCATCGCTACTTTCGGAAGACATATTCGATATGAATATGTCTTTTTTTTATTTCATAGAAAATTTCGATGAAATCCCCTATGAAATAAAAAAGCCCTCCGGGCAGGATCGCACTGCGGCGGAGAATCCTACAAAGTAGGATTCTTTCTTGCTAAAAATCATGATAAAAGAGTGAAATCATGTTATAATAAAAACAAAAAAAGGAGAGCAAGAATATGCGTGTAGGAATGGGATATGATGTCCATCAGTTAGTAGAAGGAAGAGACTTGATCTTAGGCGGAGTAAATATACCATATGAGAAAGGATTATTAGGACACTCAGATGCTGATGTTCTGCTGCATGCGATCACAGATGCGATCCTTGGGGCAGCAGCATTAGGAGATATCGGAAAGCATTTTCCAGACACAGATCCTGCATATCATAATGCAGACAGCATGAAGTTGTTAGCAGAAGTTGTAAGATTGATCGAGGAAAAAGGATACGAGATTGGGAATGTGGATGCGACAGTCATTGCACAGAGACCAAAGTTATTAAATTATATTCCAACAATGAAAGAAAATATTAGTAAGACCCTCAAAGTAGATCCAGATCAGGTGAATGTCAAAGCAACGACAGAAGAACATTTAGGATTCACGGGAGAGGGACTCGGGATCAGTGCACAGGCAGTGTGTCTGCTTAATGAAACAAAATAAGAATAAAGGAAATAGCATGGAGATCGTTTATCAGAAAAACAAAGACAAACAGCCAGTATATGACATGTATCAGAAGATTTTTGAAGATCCAGAGCCGTTTGCACAATATTATTTTGAAGAGATATATGCAACGAATCAGGTGATACTGGCAGAAGAAGACAACAAGATCTTAGGAATGATCCATTTAAATCCATACCACATAAGAGCAGGAAAGAAGACATATACATTAAATTATATTGTAGCAGTTGCGGTGTGGAAGGAATATAGAAGAAGAGGCATCATGGCAGAGATGCTTAAGAAGTGTTTCAATGATATGCATGAGCAGCAACAGCCATTTACGTATCTGATGCCTGCGAATAAAGCATATTATGAACCATTCCAGTTTCGATTTGTGATGGACTGGGAAGAAACAATGATCGATGATCATAACATTTCATATACAGATGATACAACGGATAGAAATCATAAGATCGTTCATATAATGGCAGAAGATTATCAGACGATCCAGAATTTTTTAGAGCGGTTTATGGAACAATACAAGATATATACAGTTCCGGATGAACCATACCTGAGACGACTGGAAAAAGAAAGCCAGAGTGGAGATGGAAGCCTCTTAGCTTATTATGAAGACGATCTGTTACAAGGCGTATTTGCAGAAAGTTTTGAAGAAGATGAAGTATATATCCGATGGGCGTATTCTTTAGAATCAGAACATATGCTTAACCAGATCAAACAACGACACCAAGGTAAGAAGATTTATATCACAGAAGGGAATTTATTCAAAGGAAATTCAACAGGAAAGGATTTTATACAAAGCAAAAAAGTACCAAAGATCATGGCAAGGATCACGAACCTTACTGCTTGGGGAGATATCTTGCAAGGAAAGAACGATTTTACATTCAGGATATTGGTGAAAGATCCATATATCAAGGATCAGAATGGAGTATTCCAGTTTCAATGTCTGAATCATAAGATATCCATTCAACGTGCAGACATACCACAAGATGAGACATTAGACATACACACAACGGATGCACAGGGATGGAAAGATGAAATTTCAATCGACGAGCTGACACAGGTGTTTTTTGACTACGATGCAGGACAGATATTAAAAGAGCATGAGTATCTAAAAGATATCGTGCCGGCTGGCCCAATCTATATTTCAGAGGAGGTATAAGCCATGAAGTTAATGTTTATCGGAGCGGATCATGAAGTGACCGGAAGTTGCCATTATGTGGAAGCTTGCGGCAAAAGATTTATTGTTGACTATGGAATGGAACAAGGGTTAAATGTATACGAGAATGTTGATCTTCCAGTGAATGCAGGGAATCTTGATTTTATCCTGCTGACACATGCACATATCGATCATTCAGGGCTGATCCCGCTGTTGTATGCCAAAGGATTCAGAGGAAAGATTTATGCGACAAGAGCAACAACCGATCTATGTGAGATCATGTTGCAAGACAGTGCACACATTCAGGAATTTGAAGCGGAGTGGAAGAACAGGAAAGCAAGGCGATCTGGAAAACCAGAAGTTGTACCGATCTATACGATGGATGATGCGATCAATGTCATGCAGTATTTCGTGCCATGCCCATATGGCAGACAGATTGAAGTTGCTGACGGCATTACGGTCAAATTTACAGATATCGGACATCTGTTAGGATCTTCCAGCATTGAAGTATGGTTAAGGGAAGTAGATGTGGAAAAGAAACTGGTATTCTCTGGAGATATCGGAAACTTTAACCAGCCATTGATCAAAGATCCGAGCTATACGAGAGAAGCAGATTATGTTATTATGGAATCTACGTATGGTGACCGTTATCATGGAAAACATCAGGATTATGTGACAGAATTGACCGATGTGATCCAGAGGACCTTTGATCGAGGCGGGAATGTCGTGATTCCATCCTTTGCAGTTGGAAGAACACAGGAGTTGTTATATTATATCCGTCAGATCAAGGCTGAAGATAGGATCAAGAATCATGGAGATTTCAAAGTTGTTGTAGACAGCCCATTGGCAGTGGAAGCAACGAAGATTTTTAATATGAATATTGATGAAACATATGATGAGGAAGCTATGGAATTAGTGAAACAAGGAATTAATCCGATCACATTTTCCAATCTTCATTTATCCATTACGACAGAAGAATCAAAGGAGATCAACTTTGAAACAGAACCGATGGTGATCATTTCAGCATCCGGAATGTGTGAAGCTGGACGAATCAGACACCATTTAAAACATAACCTGTGGAGATCAGAGAATACGATCATATTTGTAGGATATCAGGCATATGGAACTCTGGGAAGATCACTGATCGAAGGAGCCAAAGAAGTAAAACTGTTTGGTGAGGCAATCAAAGTGGCAGCAGATATCGTACAATTAGAAGGTTTAAGCGGACATGCAGACAAGAACGGGTTATTAAAATGGGTCAATAGTTTCGAGAAGAAACCAGAAGAAGTATTTGTAGTTCATGGAGAAGATGCGGTCTGTGAAGCATTTACATCATGCTTAAAAGATGAATACAAATTCAAAGCCAGAGCACCATACAGCGGAGATGTGTTTGACCTTATTACAGGCGAATGGACTGAATGGGGATCAAGAGAACGCATCCAGAAGAAACCAAAACAGAGCAGTGCTTATATCAGACTTCTTACAGCCAGCGAGCGTTTGAAATCTGTAATTGAGCACAATGAGGGTGGAACGAACAAAGACCTGGGCAAATTTGCTGATCAGATCATCGCCCTTTGTGACAAGTGGGAAAGGTAACAATGCAAGAGACAAAACGTAAAACAGAAGATGCAGTGCGTATAAATAAATATTTAAGTCAAGCAGGAATCTGCTCCAGAAGACAGGCAGATACTTATGTCGAGGAAGGCAGAGTCGAAGTCGATGGAGAAGTTGCAGTAAGCGGAACCAAAGTACTTCCGGGGCAGAGCGTGACATTTGATGGAAAGCCGGTAAAGATTCAGGAAGATCTGATCTTTCTGGCTTTTCATAAGCCAAGAGGAATTGTATGCACAGCAAGCAAAGAAGAGAAAGATAATATTATCGACTATATTAACTATCCAACAAGGATCTATCCTGTAGGACGATTAGATAAGGATTCTCAAGGATTGATCCTGCTTACCAATGATGGTGAAGCAGCCAATCAGATCATGAAAGCAAGAAATTATCATGAAAAAGAATACGAAGTAACAGTGAATAAACGAATTACGAATGAATTCATTCATGATATGAGGAATCCAGTACCATTAGATGAGATTAATGCAGTAACAAGAAGATGCAAAGTTATAAAAGAAGGACCAAACGAGTTCAGGATCATCTTGACACAGGGATTAAACCGGCAGATTCGAAGAATGTGTGAACATTTTGGATACCGTGTGACAAAACTTAAGAGAGTCCGTGTTATGAACATTAAACTCGGCGATCTGAAAGAAGGAAGATATCGAAAATTAACTCCGGATGAATTACGAGAGTTAAAGAAGGAGCTAAAAAGTGAATGATTTAGACAGAATGAAAGAACTCATTCATACACTAAATGAAGCAGGGAAAGCTTATTACCAGCAGAATAAAGAAGTTATGAGCAACCTCGAATACGATAAGATGTATGATGAACTTTTAGAACTAGAGAAAAAGACGAACACTGTTTTATCAAACAGCCCAACGATCCATGTAGGGTATGAATTGATGACAGCATTGGAAAAGGAAGCACATCCATCTCCGATGCTATCATTAGACAAGACAAAGGAGCCAGATCAGCTGGCAACATGGCTGAACGGCCAGGAAGGAATCCTGTCATGGAAACTCGATGGTTTAACGATCGTTCTGACCTATGAGCATGGAGAACTCATCAAAGCCGTGACCCGTGGAAATGGGGAAGTCGGAGAAGTTGTAACAAACAACGCAAGGGTTTTTGAAAATGTTCCAAGACACATTGCATATCAGGGAACATTGGTCATTCGTGGAGAAGCGATCATTCCATATTCAGATTTCTATAAGATGAACGAAGAAATCGAAGATGTTGACAGTCAGTATAAGAACCCAAGAAACTTATGCAGTGGTTCCGTCAGACAGTTAAACAATGAGATCACAGCCAAACGCCACGTTCATTTCTATGCGTTCAGTGTCAGTGATGTTGAAGGTATGGATTTTGATAATTCCTTCGAGAAGAAATTAGACTGGGCAGCAAGTCTTGGATTTGATGTGGTAGAACATATCAGAGTCACCGAAGATACGATCCGAGATGAGATTGAGGAATTCTCACAGAAGATCGAACAATTTGATCTGCCATCAGATGGACTGGTATTAGTCTATGATGATCTTGCATATGGAAAAAGTCTTGGAAGAACAGCCAAATTCCCAAGAGATTCCATCGCATTTAAATGGGCAGATGAGACAGCGGAGACAACATTAACTGAGATTGAATGGAGCCCATCAAGAACCGGATTGATCAATCCAGTGGCAATTTTTGAACCAGTAGAATTAGAAGGAACGACTGTCAGCAGAGCCAGTCTCCACAACATTAGTGTGATGGAAGAACTGCAGTTAGGAATCGGCGATGAGATCGTTGTATACAAAGCTAATATGATCATTCCACAGCTCGCAGAGAATAAAACAAAGAGCGGCAATATAGAGATTCCGCATACTTGTCCTGCATGCGGTGGTGAGACAAAGATCGAAGATGAAAATGGAATCAGAACCTTAGTCTGCACCAATGAATTTTGCAGTGCAAAGAAGATCAAATCATTCTCGCATTTTGTATCAAGAGATGCAATGAATGTTGATGGACTATCCGAAGCAACATTACAGAAGATGATCGATGTTGGACTATTAAATGAAATTTATGATCTCTTTACATTAAAAGAACATAAAGAAGAAATTTTAGAATTAGAAGGATTTGGGGAGAAATCTTTTGAGAATCTGACAAAAGCAATCGAAGATTCCAGAAAGCCGGTATTGGCAAACTTTATTTATAGTCTGGGAATTCCGAATGTAGGACTTTCCAATGCAAAATTGATCTGCAAACATTTTAAAGAAGATTTCAATGCGATCAGAGAAGCCGATGCAGAGGATTTTATTGCGATCGATCAGATTGGACCGATGATCGCAGAAGCTATGGTATCATATTTTCATACACCACATAATCAGAAGATCTTAGAACAACTGTTACAATATGTGCAGTTTGAGAAGAAAGAAGAAAGTAAGACAGAACAGATCTTAGAAGGAAAAACATTTGTTGTGACAGGATCACTTGATCATTTCGATAACAGAAAACAACTAAAGGAAGAGATTGAACAGATGGGAGGCAAGGTCACAGGATCAGTGTCAAAGAAAACAGACTATCTGATCAACAATGACAAAATGTCGCAGTCATCAAAGAATAAGAAAGCGATGGAATTAAACATTCCAATACTGAGCGAAGAAGATTTCCTTAATCTGATCGGACGATGATAAATATAGATTGCATAAAAAATGCAAGAGTTTTATAATAAATATCTGACAGGAAAAATGCTGTCAGCTTAAAAAGCAATCGAAAAAAAGAGAAGGAGATTTGATAAAATGCCAATTCGAATAGACAGTGATCTGCCAGCAAAGGCGATCTTAGAAGAAGAGAATGTATTTGTGATGGATAAAGAAAGGGCATGTACACAGGATATCAGGCCTTTAAAGATTGCAATTTTAAATCTGATGCCAAACAAATTAGACACAGAACTTCATTTGCTGAGAAGTTTATCAAATACACCATTACAGTTAGATATTACATTTTTACAGACAGAATCTTATGTTCCGACTCATGTATCAGAGTCACACATGGAGAAATTTTATAATTATTTCTCAGAGATCAAAGACAAACGTTTTGACGGACTGATCATTACAGGAGCACCAGTAGAATTAAAAGAATTTGAAGAGGTTGATTACTGGGATGAAGTTGTTGAGATCATGGAATGGTCCAAAACACATGTCACATCAACTTTGTATATCTGCTGGGCAGCACAAGCAGGACTTTATTATCACTATGGGATCAAGAAACATATCTTGAATAAGAAGATTTCAGGTGTTTATGAACACCATCCATTACATAATAAACTTCCTATTATTCGAGGATTTGATGATAAGTTCTACGTGCCACACTCTAGAAATACAGGAGTTGACGGAGAAGCCATCCGCAAGAATAAAGAATTAACGATCGTAGCAGAATCAGATGAGACAGGACCATACATTATTTTGAATTCCACAGGAAGTCAGGTATTTGTCACAGGACATCCAGAATATGATGTGATGTCACTGCATTATGAATATGTAAGGGATGTGAAACGAGGACTGAATCCAGATATACCAAAGAATTATTACAAAGATGATGATCCAACGAAGAAACCAGTGAAGTCATGGAGATGTCATGCAAATGCTATGTATTATAACTGGCTGAATTATTATGTATATCAGGTGACACCATACGATCTGGAAAAAGACAAATAAAACAAAGGTTGCTGTACAAAGTATGGCAGCCTTTTTGAAATAATGATACAGCATGTAGATGGAGAAAAGAAAGGAAAACAAATGATCAAACTAATCGCAACAGACATTGATGGAACATTAGTGGCAGATGGGACACTGGATCTGAATCCGGAATATTATGACGTGATCAAAGAACTGAAACGAAGAGGAACGATCGTGTTAGCGGCAAGCGGCCGTCAGAGAGCAAGTATCGAGAAAGTATTCACGCCAGTACTTGATGACATCAGTTTTATTTCAGAAAATGGAACTTGTATTCATTCCAAAGATTATCAATATGTAGATGTGATCGACCCAGAAATCGTAAGAACTTATATTGAAGAAGCAAGACAGTTCCCAGGATGTGAGATTGCGATCAATAAAGATAACATGACATATATGGAGAATATCGGGATTTACCAGCATCTGGTCGGAGACTATGGCTACAGAGGTGATCTTGTAGATGATGTTTTAGGGAATCCAGAAGGTGTATGTAAGATGAGTATTTTTCATCACAATTGCGCCGAAGATGTAGTTGGGGATGAGTTCATCAAACGATGGGGCAAGAAGATGAATGTTGTAGTATCCGGAAAATGCTGGGTTGATTGTGCCAACAAAGGTGCGAACAAAGGAAGTGCCTTAAGACATTTTCAGGAAGAATACGGAATCACACCAGATGAAACACTGGCATTTGGAGATAATTTAAATGATATCGAGATGTTAAAACGTGCAAGTCACAGTTTTGCAGTGGAGAATGCCAGAGATGAAGTAAAAGAAGCAGCGAATTTTGTAGCACCATCTTACAAAGAAGATGGGGTACTTCAGGTATTGAAAGCAGTACTGAGTGGTGAATTATGCTAACAGAAGAAATGACCATGACTTATGAAGAGTCTGTAAAATATTTATACAAAATCGCAGGATTCGCCACAAAATCTTCTCTCGAAGATATAAAATACTTTTTAGAACGATTGGGAAATCCTCAAAAAGAGCTGCATATGATCCATGTAGCAGGGACGAATGGAAAAGGATCCGTCTGTGCATTTTTAGAAGCACTCCTTACCCAGCATGGAAAGAAGACAGCTTCCTTTACCTCGCCACATGTTGTGAAGATCAATGAACGAATCAAGCTGTGTGCGAAAGAGATCAGTGATGAACGATTTGCATCAGCTGCGGTGAAGGTAAGACATGCCATTGAAACTGGAATAACAGAAGGAAAGAACAGCCCATCATTTTTTGAGGCAGTATTTCTGATGGCGATGGTGATCTTTCAGGAAGAACAACCAGATATCTGTATGATCGAGACAGGAATGGGTGGAAGATATGATGCTACCAATGTTATCTGTCCGAAGGTCAGTGTGATTACTTCGATCAGCGAAGATCATATGGAATTTCTGGGACAAACATTGGAAGAGATCGCAACACACAAAGCAGGGATCATTAAGCCAGGAATTCCAGTTGTGACAATAGAACAGGAACCCAAGGTAAAAGAAATCCTTTCTGAAGAAGCAAGGCAGAAAAAATCACGAATTTATGACATTTCTGAAGATAATCTTAATTTTAAAGAAAAAGCAGGAAAATATATTGATTTTTTAAATGCCAATGCGTATGATAAGGAAAGAGATGTGCGGACCAACATTGCAGGAGAATTTCAGAAGTCCAATCTTGCAGCAGCATTGCAGACAGCAGAACTTATCTGTGGACGACTCGATGAAGATAAGATCTATGAAGCACTGAGCCAGATCAGGATCAGCGGAAGGATGGAAGAGATCGCACCAGGGATCATTGTGGATGTATCGCACAATATCCAAGGAATGCAAGGATTTGTACAGACTGTGGAGGCAAACTACCATGGAATGAAGAAGCGGATCTTATTTGCAGCATCTCATCAGAATGAAGAAGAATACATGAAGAACATTCTGAAGACGATTCCAGAGATTGAAGCCTTTTATACAGTGGGGATTCATAAGAGAAGAATCGATGAAGCAGAATTTCAGGATGCTTTTCGTAAGATGATAGACAGGAATCAGGAAACAACGGTATGCTTTGTTGTCGGATCTTTTTATCTGGCAGGCATGGCCAAAGAGTTTATAAATCAGGAGGAAGAGAATGTTAGACTTTAACGAAGAATTAGCCAAGTTTCAACCATGTGCAGATTTGGAAGAAGCGGAAGAGAATATATATGGGAAAGAATTAGAAGAGATCAAGAAGAATAAGACAGAATTATATAAAGCCAACCAGATGATCAAGAAATACAATCAGGCATTAAACTACGCCAAGCAAGGGAATGATGACCTTGCGATGTTACAGTTAAAGAATGTTGTGGCAGCTATTCCTAATTTTGTAGATGCATATCTTTTAATGGCATTATTATCCATCAAGGGAGAGAATTATGATAATGCAAGAACATTCCTCGATACGATCTTAAAGATCGATCCAAACAACGAATCAGCAGTGGAATATGGTAAAGAATTTGAGACAAAAGTAGTCGAAGAAGAGCCACAGACAACTGAGCCAGAGAAGAAAGACAAGAAGAAAAAAGAGAAGAAAAAAGTTGTGAGCCAGCCAGAAGAACCAAAGAAAAAGAAGAATCCATTTAATATTTCTTCAATTCAGGAAAACGAAGCTGGAAAGAGCCCGATGTTTTACATGGTAACAGGAATTGTGATCGGTGTGATCGTGGCAGCAGTTTTGATCTATCCAACAGTACGTGCAAGCTTCAGTCATAAGAACTCTACACAGGTAGAAGATTATAAAGAACAGATCCTTGCCAAAGACACACAGTTGAAAGCAAGCGAGAAGAAAGTTAAAGAAGCAAAGGCAGCACAGAAGAAAGCAGAAGATGAATTAGATGAGTACATTGGAACAAGCAAGAAAGACGGTGTCTATGATCTGCTGTTAAGTGCCTTACAGAAATACAGCGATCGTGATTATACAGGATCTGCAGATGCGTTATTAGATATCGACAGTAAGAAACTAACAACAAAGAATATGAAAGCGATCTACAAAGATCTGACAGCAAAGGTATATCCAAGTGCAGGAACTGGATTATACAGCAAAGGAAAGAATGCATACTGGGCAAAAGACTACAAGACAGCAATCTCTTATTTAAAGAAAGCGATCAAAGTCAGCGATACAAACCGTTATGCATATGATTATCTTGCCAAAGCTTATGAAGGTGCTTCCGATCAGAAGAATGCGAAGAAGACATATCAGACGATCATCGAAAAGTTCCCAGGAACATCTCAGGCGATCAATGCGAAGAGTCGAATTGATGCAATGGGTAAAAAGAGTGCCAAAAGTTTATAATTAATATTACACAGAATACAAGTTTACAAACAATACAAGTTTACAAACAAAAGATAAAGGAAGAAGAACAAGCGAAAGTTTGAACTTCTTTCTTTTTTATTTTCTATCAGGAAATTCAAGATGATCTTGGAAAGGAACGTATCACAGCAAAGAGCAGGAAGGAGCGATCAGAATATGGCAACAGAATACAAGATAGAAAACAGGGTTTTATATATTTATCTGGATGGTGATCTAGATCATCACTTAGCGAAGAAAGTAAAACATAAATGCGATATCATTTTAAAATCATATCCGATCAAAGATATTGAGTTTGATTTTAAAAATTCAGGATTTATCGATAGTTCAGGGATTGGAGTGATCTTAGGAAGATATCGTCAGGTACAGGCGATGGGAGGAACGGTGAAAGTCAGCAATATGAGTGCATCAGTAAGAAAGATCATTCATATGGCAGGATTGCATCAATTAGTAGAAGAAATATAAAAGATATGGGAGGATTTATATGTTGCATTTAGAATTTAACAGTGAATCAGAAAATGAAGGAATCGCAAGAATTGTGACGGCTGCTTATATCATGAAATTTGATCCGGATATGGAAGAAATGGATGATATCAAGACTGCAGTGTCAGAAGCAGTGACAAACTGTATTGTACATGCGTATCACAACCCAGATGGAAAGATCAGCATGGATCTTTCCGATCAGAATGGAATCCTGCGAATAGAGATTAAAGATCAGGGTATCGGAATTCCAGATGTCAAGAAAGCGATGGAACCGATGTTTACAACAAAACCAGAAGAAGAAAGGACTGGAATGGGATTTTCTTTTATGGAAGCATTTATGGATCAAGTAGAAGTTATTTCAAAACAAGGAGAAGGAACGACAGTGATCATGACAAAGAAAATAGGAGATCAAGACAAGCTGAATGGATAAGACGAGGGAACTGTTACGGCTTACCAAAGAAGGAAACGAAGCAGCACGAGAGCAGATCATTCTTAATAATGTTGGATTGATCTGGAGTGTTGTGAGACGATTTACAAACAGAGGATATGAGTCTGAGGATCTGTTTCAGATCGGAAGTATTGGACTTATGAAAGCCGTGGACAAGTTTGACCTGTCTTATGACGTGAAATTTTCGACTTATGCAGTACCGATGATCACAGGAGAGATTCGTAGATTCCTAAGAGATGATGGTATGATCAAAGTCAGCAGATCTTTAAAAGAAAATGTATACAAGATCATGAAAGCAAGAGAAAAGTTTTGCCAGCAGTATCAAAGGGAAGCAACGATCGAAGAAATCAGTGAGATCACGAAGATCACAAGAGAAGAGATCGTAACATCCTTAGAGGCAAGCAATGAAGTAGAATCCATTCATCAGAGTGCATATCAGAAGGATGGCAGTGAGATTTCTCTGCTGGATAAGTTATCAAAAGGAGAAAATGAATCTGAGAAAGTGGTAGATCATGTTCTGTTAAAGGAAGCCATGAAACATTTGGAACAGAAAGAACAGCAAATGATCTATTACCGATATTTTGAAGGAAAAACTCAACAAGAAATTGCGAAGATCTTTCATATTTCACAGGTACAGGTTTCAAGAATACAAAAAAAGATCTTAAAAAAACTAAGAAGACAAATGATTGGAAATATCTGAAAAACTATGCTAGAATAAAGAAAACACAAATCTGGATCGATCGTTAAAGGATAATTCATCCATTTTCCCAGGTAAAAGGAGCAAGATAGAATGACATATGAAAAAAAGTCGGTAATTGAATTACGTGAAATTGCCAAAGAAAGAAAAATAAAAGGCATTTCGACCTTAAAGAAACAAGAACTGATCAAAGTATTAGAAAACTATGATCAGGAACAATCAAAACAAAAGGAAGAACCGCAGATACAACGTGAACCAAAACAATCTTATTCAGAGCATCAAGAAAGAAAACATCATCAGAAAGAATTTCCAAAGAATATAAAGAGTCTGGACAGCGGAGAAAAAGCACATGGGATTCTGGAAGTTATGCCAGACGGGTATGGTTTCATCCGATGTGAAAACTATCTTCCAGGGGAGAATGATATCTATGTATCTCCGGCTCAGATCCGCAAATTCAATTTAAAAACAGGAGACATCTTAACAGGAGCGATCCGTATCAAAACCCAGAGTGAGAAATTCAGTGCCTTATTATTCGTAGAATCTGTCAATGGATATAAGCCAGAAATGGCAGCGAGAAGACAGCATTTTGAAGATCTGACCCCAATCTTTCCACACGAAAGACTAAGCATGGAAACAGAGAAATCATCCATTCCAATGCGTATGGTTGATCTGTTATCGCCAGTTGGAAAAGGTCAGAGAGGAATGATCGTATCACCTCCAAAGACAGGAAAGACAACACTGTTAAAACAAATGGCACAAAGTATCAGTCAGAATTATAAAGATATCAAATTAATCGTATTATTGATCGATGAACGACCAGAAGAGGTCACAGATTTTAAAGAATCTATCGAAGGAAAGAACGTTGAAGTTATTTATTCCACATTTGATGAATTGCCAGAACACCACAAGAGAGTGTCAGAGATGGTATTAGAACGTGCAAAACGTCTCGTAGAACATAAAGAAGATGTCGTAATTTTATTAGATAGTATCACAAGACTTGCAAGAGCTTACAACCTTACAGTACCGCCAAGCGGAAGAACATTAACTGGTGGACTTGATCCAGCCGCTCTCTATATGCCGAAGAAATTTTTTGGTGCAGCCAGAAATATGAGAGAAGGCGGAAGTCTTACCATCCTTGCCACAGCACTCGTAGAGACAGGAAGCAAGATGGACGACGTGATCTTTGAAGAATTCAAGGGAACAGGTAATATGGAATTAGTCTTAAACCGTCGTCTGGCAGAAAAAAGAATCTTCCCAGCGGTTGATATTGCCAAATCAGGAACAAGAAGAGAAGAGCTGTTGCTTAGCAAAGATGAAAGAGAAGTTGTCACAGCACTTCACAAAGAATTATCCGGAAACCGTTCGGAAGAATTTATGGAACAGATGTTAGATTTATTTAAACGAACCCAAAACAACAAAGAATTTGTAGCACTAACCAAACGATCATTATTAAGAAAATAAAAAAAGTGATTGCAATTTCAAATAAATTGTGATAGAATAAAAAAGCTGTTTATAAAACAAGAAATGACGAAAGTCAAAGTATGTAAATGTTGGCAAAATCCAACAAATTTTTTAGAAGAGGTGAAAGAACATGCGTGAAGGAATCCATCCAAATTATTATCAGGCAAAAGTAGTATGCAACTGTGGTAATGAATTCGTAACAGGATCTACAAAGGAAGATATCCACGTAGAAATCTGCTCAAAATGTCATTCATTCTACACAGGACAGCAGAAAGCTACTCAGGCTCGTGGACGTATTGATAAGTTCAATCGTAAATATGGTGTTAAGTAGAAAAGTAAGAAATCAGGTTGAGGTTATCGAAATCTCAACCTTTTTTTTATGTAACGAGAAAAATCTCATAGAAATATAGGAGACA
>OIXA01001194.1_pt1 | contig 33977 bp, 28 predicted proteins | sample 1587721 | NCBI WGS metagenome assembly OIXA01 (sample SAMEA3888900, study PRJEB22519) | human gut metagenome | biome: human gut; feature: human-associated habitat; material: faeces | place: Denmark | collected 2013
AGTCATGACACAAGAAAAGCTCCCTCACAGGAAGGAGCTTTGTCTACAGTCTGAGAATCTCGCTTGCGAGATTCTCAGACTGCGGCGGGTCGCTTTTGCGACATATTTCATAACCGCCGCAGTGCGATCCCTGCGGAGCATTTTTAATTCATAGGAAGAAATTTCCTATGAATTAAAAATGCTTCTGTCGTTTGTATTACACCGACAGAAGCTTTTGGATTATTTGGATGTTACGCTATTTAATTGTTTTTCCTCTTCTCTCTTTTGGCTGATGGCTAGTATCTCTTCGTTCAGAGACAGCATCCTCGCATCCAGATCAGACACCATTCTCGCACACTCCACCAGTTCATTTTTAATGCTCTCCGGAGCATCGCCCTCGAATTTGTAATGGATCTTATGCTCCAGGCTGGCCCAGAAGTCCATGGCAACCGTCCGGATCTGTATCTCCACCTTCGTATCCACCGTGCGGTCCGACAGATAGACCGGAATACTGACGATCATATGATAGCTTTTATAGCCACTGGCTTTGGGATACGTAATGTAATCCTTCACAGCGATCACCTGAATATCCTTCTGATCCCGGATCATATCCGCAATGCGGTAAATGTCCGATGTAAAGGAACAGATGATGCGGATGCCAGCAATATCGTTTATGTATTTTACCATGTTATCTATGGTGGATTCCTGCCCGTAGCGTTTGAGCTTTTTCACAATGCTTTCCGGGGTCTTGATCCGTGCCTTGATGTGTTCGATGGGATTGTACTGGTGTACATGCTGAAACTCGTCGTTCAGAATCTGCATCTTTGTCTCCATCTGACGCAGTGCGGCGCTGTATACCAGCGTGACCTCCTTCCAGCTGTCGATTCCATCCCCGTTTTCTACCTTAAACTCCATATTACCTCTCAATCTCTTCTGTCACAGAAGGCTCTGCGACCATTTTTCATATTTGTTATTTCCGTAGACGCTTTTTCGTTACGGAAATTCTGCATTCGTACGTTGATATTTATGATAATTATAGCATACCTCCTTTTAAAAATGTATAATTTTAACAAAACCTTTATTATTTTTTAAGATTGATTGGGCAGTTTTATAGTACGCTTTCGCAAACGTGCCGATTCGGCGGACGAAAGCTATCCCATATACAATGTAAGATGGATCTGATGGTTGTGTGACTTTTTTTGCTTGCAGGGGAAACCTCTTCCTATTATAATTTATTATTAACGACCAATATGTCTGATTTTTTGCGTAAGGAGATTTTCTATGTTCCGTATGTGGGCCAAAATTTTTAAAAATAATCATATGCTGAAAGACACCTGCATCGAGGACGGCAGTGACGATACCCGTACCCATAAAGTTTTTCACTCTCTGGACGAAGTCTGCCATCAGTTTGATCTCGGTACGCCCATCTGGCTGGATATGAATATTGCAGACTTTAAACGTCACAACAAGACCCGTTTTACCCAGGACAGTTTTGTAGAGTCCATCGATTTTGACTATCTGGAGATCCAGATCATTGAGGAGGATTAAGATGAACAGCAATTATTCCGCACAAGAGAAAAATTTTGCAACCGCATTGCTGCATAATCTGTGGAAATATCTGTTGCTTGCCGCATCTATAGTTGCTACCGTCAAGATTATTTTCTTCGGATTCGACATTGACGAGCAGTATGCCGTATCTATGGCTTACCGTCTGGTACAGGGAGACAGAATGTTTCTGGAAATGTGGGAGCCTCATCAGACTTCCGCGTTCTTTTCTGCTGCCTTTTTATGGCTGTATATGCAGTTGTTTCACACCTTAAAATACTCCGTCTCTTTCTGCGAATCGTAGGTGTCGTTACACAGTTGCTCATCAGTATTCTGACCTACCGGACTTTCCGTAAGTTTGTAACTGAGAATACTGCTTTTGTCATTGCTGTTTTTTACTACAATATCATTCCCAAGAACAGTACCGTTCCCGATTTTTCCAATATGCTTCTGTGGTTCAGTACTCTGGTCTTCTTAAGCTTTCTGGAATTTAGTCTGAATCGCGGTACCTCTGCACGCCGTCCTGCCTTTTTCCTGATTGCCGCCGGAGTAAGCACTTCCCTTCTTGTGCTTTCTTATCCCACCTGTATTTTCGTGGTACTTCCCGGATGTATCGGTATCTGGCTGTTATCTGCTGCCGGAAACCGTCTGAAAAATCTTCTGATTTATCTCGGGACCTGTGGTGTCTGCGGTCTGGGTTGGTTGGCCTACTTTTTGTTTCATATGTCTTTCCGGCAGTTTCTGGATGGCTTGTCAGAAATGCTGACCGACGGCTCCCACGATGTCGGACTGCTTGGGAAATTAAAAGATAACCTTTCCTGCCTCGGCGAAACCTTTCCTTATCTGCTGGTCGCTCTGGTGATTGCTTTGGTATTCTGGTGTTTTTTCCGATTCATATGCCGGAAAAACTACCGTTTCTTCCTGTTGTTGATTATTTTCCTGATTCTGGAACAGCTTTTTGTATGGTATCGGTTGCAAAAGCATATCGAGTATCCCGGGTTCGTCTATCTTCTGTTCCCGCTGTGGGGCATTTATTGTTATTTCCGCCGTAAAAAGTCTTCTGGCAAATTGGCCCCTGTTTATAAGGCATTGTTCTGGTTTGGAAGTATTACTTCTCTGTTTTTGCTCCTTGCCGCTTTTACAGCCAGCAATACAATGCTCTACGAGTCTGCCGATTATATGGCTATCGGTATGTTGGTTTCTTTATGCTATGCAGAGCGGGAAACATCGGAATCTCCCGTTTTCTGGAAATCTTTTGTCCTGCTGTTTGTGGGACTTGCCGTCATTCACAAAGGATTTCTGTTGTATAATATTTACGGTCACGACACCATTTTCGTCACACGGCAGAAAGCGGAAGAGGGCCCCATGGCAGGAATCTACGGCCGGTATTCCGATGGCTACGAGTATAATATCCGAGGACGTCTGTTAGACGAATTCATTCCCCGGGGCAGCAAAGTACTGATTGCCAGCCATAAGAGCATTATGTATCTTCAGGAGGATTACGTGATCTGCAACTATTCCACCATCAGCACTCCGACCATCGATGAGCGCTTATTCCAATACTGGACGCTCTATCCGGACAAAGTGCCTGAATATATTGTATGGGATAAAGGTTCTGAAGGCTACATTGCAACAAATCCGGAAGTAAATGCCCGTCTGGTAGAGAATGCGGAGTTACTGGTTGATGATGAAGGCCTGTTGATCTACAGACTTCCTGCCAATCCTTATTGATACTTTTCTCCCAAATATCTGAATGACTATTGACTTTTCCTTTTTTGTGCAGTAGTATTTGCATTGTCAGATGTAGTTTTGAAAACTACATATAAAAGCATTTCAGAATACGTGTTGTTATTTGGAATAGTAAATACTATTGTCGGATAAAATGATCTTAAATAGATTCGATTTGCAGACGGCAGCTGCTGTCGGGAAAAGGAGGAGTTATTATGCAGATTACCATAAGAGAGCCGGGAAGTGCCATTACCCATTTCATTGCCATGATGATGGCAGTGTTCGCAGCTGTGCCACTGTTAGTGAAAGCCGGTGTACAGTCCGGGCAGGAGAATTTCCTGGCCATGGCCATTTTCATGGGCAGCATGATCCTGTTATACGGTGCCAGCGCCACTTATCATTCCGTGGACCTCACCGGTAAAAGTCTCCGGGTCTTCCGGAAGCTGGATCATATGATGATCTTTGTATTGATCGCCGGTTCTTACACACCGGTGTGTCTCATTGTGTTGGGCGGTAAGCTGGGATATACACTGCTGGCTCTTGTCTGGGGCATTGCCGCTGTCGGCATGATCGTAAAAGCCTGCTGGATCACCTGTCCCAAGTGGTTTTCCTCTGTGATCTACATTGCCATGGGCTGGGTATGTGTCCTGGTATTCGGGCCTCTGCTGAAAACTCTGTCCACGCCCGCTTTTCTCTGGCTGTTGGCCGGCGGCATCATCTACACCGTGGGCGGTGTCATCTATGCCCTGAAGCTGCCGATCTTCAATGCGAAACATAAGTTCTTCGGCTCCCACGAAGTGTTCCACCTCTTCGTCATGGGCGGAAGCGTATGTCATTTCATTTTTATGTATTTATATGTAGCATAGCTACGAGCCATGCAAAAATAGAGTGGAACACCTCGCTTGTGCGCAAGCGAGGCTGGTTCACTCTATTTTTATACCGTGCGTCCCGCCTTATCGGACGCACTCCCAGAGCGGCAGAAGGCCCTCAGGCAGATATCGGTCTCCGAGTGTGAATTTTCTAAACCCGTGGATCAAGTATTTCTCATCCAAACGGGCACGGCTCCAGGCGACATCCATGTCGCCGACCGCCTGTCGCAAACATCGTGTTTGTTCCACCCTGACTTTTTACCACAGGTTAAGAAAATATCAACACTCTCCGACAGACATCTGCCTGAGGGCGTTCTGTTTGTATTCAAAACGCCAATTTCTAAGAAAAAAATACAAAAACATAAGATTTTGCTATGTAAAAAGTCTCTATTTTCGCTACACAAGCAAAATAAAGAAATTCCGTACAAAAAATCCTGATTTCGGAACTTTTTTGTACGGAATTCGTTGTTTTGGGGCTTTTTACACCAAACTTTCTATTTACCGAAACTTCCCCGCCCAATATTCGTCTTATTATAATGTGATCACCATAACACTTCACGATTTTGGGAGGGTATCTTTATGAAGAAGGCTATTTTACTATCAACACTGACAACGATTCTTACGCTTTCCTTGGCGGGATGTGGTTCTACCGGGGGCCTGAAGGATTCTGTAGGGGGGCAAAATTCCACGGCCCCCACCGGGCCAATCGCCCCGGTCATCGCGGAAAGCCTCGTTCCTACAGAATGCCCGGAAAGCGGGCCTGCCGACGATCTGGCGATATCCATGGGGAATGAAGCTATCTGTGATCTGGGACCGGTGCAGTTCTCCCTGTCCCTTCCGGAGACCTGGGACTATGAGATCCGCAATTTAACTTTCGCAGGTACCACCACGACCGATGCTATCATCTTCTGGAACATCGCATACCCGGAGGATACCTTTACGCTTGTCTATGCTCCCGTCCCGGGAATCTGCGGCACCGGCGTCACCAGCGAGGAGATCACTCTCCCGACAGCAACTTAAACGGCTGGAAAAATACCGAGATCTACCAGACAGAACAAAAATACTGGATTTACATTATATTATCCAATCCCGATGTCCCTTTACAGGGAAATACCCTGCAGCTGGAAGCCACTATTCCGTTAACAGACTGGTACACTCTGGAAACAGATTTCAACCGCATCCTCGAAACCATCCAGCTTCAATATACAAGTTTCGAAGCTCCTGTGACGCAGGATATTCTGATCTTGCCGGAAGAAACGCAGTCAACGACTCCAGACATTCTGCCCTTGCCAGAAGAAACGCAGTTCGCTCCCCAAGACAAGTTGCCCTTGTTAGAAGAAAGACAGTCCAACTGTATCGAGCTGGATACGGATTTCGGTGCACCTGTGACTCAGGATATTCTGATCCTGCCAGAACAAACTCAACCTGCAACTCAGGAGAAACTGCCCCTGTTGGAACAAAGGCAGTCCAACTGTATTGAGCTGGATGCAGATTTCAGAGCCCCCGCATCGTAGGATACTCTAATCTTACCGAAAGAATCACATCCTTGTCTCACGACAGCCGCCATCCTTGACCGCCAGATAAGGGAATCTCCACAGATTGCCCACACCCACCGCGCTTCCGGCCGCCGCCAGCACGAAACCGATCTGCCCGGAGAAATTACTTGTTTTCTTTTCCATATGATTCACGCTCCTTAAAACACTTGTGACATGAGGATAGCATATGCTATACTATCAGTAAAACGAATGTTTTTACTTGTATGCATAAGTTTTTGTAATGTGATGAGTACAAGAAAGCCAATCTGCTCGCATAATTGGTGAACGATGAATTTAAAATTCATAAATTTACGGGGTGAAGATCATGAAAGAACAAAAAGACCGTTACGAGATATTTTTAAAAGTATGTGAAACGGGAAGCTTCTCCAAGGCAGCGGAAGCACTGAATTATACCCAGTCCGGCATCAGCCAGATGATGGCGGGACTGGAGGAAGAACTGGGTGTGCAGCTTTTTGCCCGGGTTAAACGGGGTGTCAGCCTCACCGACAACGGTGCCCGCCTCATCCCTTACATTCAGGAAATGGTCAACCAGAAAGACAAGCTGCGCCAGGCCGCCTTCAATATCAACAATAAGATTGAGGGGAAACTGCGGGTCGGTAGTTTTTCCAGCATCACTGCTCTGTGGATGCCGGATGTGGTTCATTTTTTCCGGGAAAATTATCCGAAAGTGGATGTAGAAATTTTTGACGGCAATTATGATGAGATCCGGGACTGGATCATTCACGGGCAGGTGGATTGTGGATTTTTATCCTCCATCGTGGCGGATGATCTGACCTTTTATCCACTGTTGAATGATCCGCTGTGCGCTGTTTTCCCCGAGGGACATCCGCTGGCTGCCAAAAACAGCGTCACCCTGCCGGAACTGTTCGAATATCCTCTGATCATCGAGACCCCCGGCTGTGACAACGACATCCAGCATCTGCTGACCAAATGCCCTGTCCGCCCAAAGATCTCTTACAGCTTCCGGGACGATACCCTGATCATGTCCTTCGTCCGAAACGGTCTCGGTGTCACCATCTCTCAGGAACTGGTATTAAAAGCTTTCGCACGGGGTGTGGTCTCCAGACCCTTATCTCCCAGTTGTCACCGTACGCTGGGACTGGCTTTCTCCAAGACCGCCAACTCCGTGGTGTCACAGACGATGCTGCGGTATTTGCAGGAAACGATCCACTGATCCACCCCAGCTCAACTATTCTGCTATTCTACATTATGATAGCTTCCGCAATACGGGCAGCGTCCGGTATATCCTGCTGCCGCCTGATAGGAAGCACCGCAGTTCGGACACTGCACGGCGGTCATGCGAAGCTTGGAAGGATCCACGGGCTTATCGTCCATCAGTTCCTGCTCTCCCGGCAGAATCTCATCCCGGACGGAATCCGGATCCCAACCGTATTTTCCCTGATATTCGTAGATATCCATGGTCATACCGATGGGATAGGTCGAAGCGCCCTTTTCAAACGCAGTGGGAATCACTGCCTCCCGCTCGATCTGATTCTTGTCAAAATAATGCACGATCACATTCACCGGGAATCTGCCGTTTACCATATACGCCGTATTCTCCACGTAACCGTAGATCTTGGCGGCATATCTGATTCCGTTTTTTACGATGAGTGACTTTTTATGCTGCCCGAATAATACTGCTGCAATAAAACAAATGCCCAGTATCAGGAAAAACAGCGGCAATGCCAGAAATGCACTCATGGGCCGGAACACCATGCCGATGCTTCCGAATATCATTGTCAGCACTGCGCCGATCCCCGCAAATGCGCCTCCTATGATCAGTAAAATTTTCTGAGCCATGTTCATTTTCATGTCAGTTTCCCGCCCTTCTCCTATTTTTCATGCCAATCTCCATCCCGCAGCCTTCGGCTGGCGGCACAAATAGTAATTTATACCATCTGGACCACCCAGACATTACTCTTCACCATGATGTAACCAATGATCACCTTGATCAGTTCCGTGCCCTGCACCAGGAAATAAATGCCTACGATGCCCAGTCCGGTGAAATGCGCCAGCAGATATGCCGCCGGCACCACGATCACCCAGGTAAATACTGAATCAAACAGGAACGTCACCACGGTCTTACCACCGGAACGCAGGGTGAAATACGACGCATGGCTGAAGGCACAGAACGGCATAATGATGGCTGATACCGCAATAAAACTGGTAGCCAGTGTCTTGATCTCCTCTGTGGTATTGTAAATGCCTGGGAAAAATCCTCCCACCACAAACATTAACACCGCCATAATCACACAGCAGAAGACACTGAACACGATCATCTTGTTGTCCGCATCCTTGGCATCCTCCAATTTTCCGCCCCCCAGATACTGTCCCACCACAATGCTGATGCAGGATCCCAGTTGGAGGTAGACGATGTTAAACAGGTTCGTGATGGTGGAGGCAATGTTCAGTCCCGCCACCACGTCCAGACCTCTGACGGAATAACACTGGGTCACCGTTGTCATGCCCGCTGCCCACATCACCTCGTTCATCATCAGCGGAAATCCCTTGATCAGGATCGCCTTCAATTCCGCAAGCGGAATACCAAAGCCGGTGTAAGCTCCCTCCAGATAGCGGTTTTTTCCCCGATGGATGTGTGCCCAGATCACCACGATCAGTGCCTCAATGTAACGGGCAATAACGGTAGCCAGCGCCGCCCCCTGCACTCCCAGCTCCGGGAAAGGACCGATGCCGAAGATCATCAGATAGTCCAGAATCGCATTAGTACCCACCGCCACAAAGCTGGCCAGCATCGGGATAAGGGTCTGCCCGGTCTCTTTTATATTTGTCGCGTAGGACTGGTTCACCGCAAAAGGGATCAGTCCCACCATCATGATGGCCAGATATTCCAGTCCGTACTGCAGTGCCAAGTCCGTGGCCCCGTTCCCCACCGTATCCGTCAGATACAGGGAGATCAGTGCGGAACCTTTCGTCAGGAACAGAAGGATCGCTCCGCCTGTCACCAACAGCGTGGCATACAGCTTAAACCGAAAGGAATACATATGTCCCTTATGATTGCCCTTTCCGAAATACTGGGCACCAAAGATGCTGGCAGCTGACACAGCTCCGAAGATTGCCAGATTGTATACAAAGATCAGCTGATTCACAATGGCAACGCCGGACATCTGTTCTGTTCCCAGCTGTCCCACCATGATGTTATCCAGAAAGCTTACCAGATTGGTAATGGCATTCTGCAGGATCATGGGAATAGCCAGTAAAAGATACTTCTTGTAAAAATCCCAGTCTCCAATATATTTTTTCTTTAATTTTGCTAACATAATTTCCCTCAATTTTCTAAATAATTCCTACATACGCCCGATCATCCCGGGACTTTCACTCCCGAAAACCGACCGCTTATAATGGTTCTTCCTGCGGCATGGTGCTGTGTACTTTCTTTCTGACAAAATAGAAACATACCGCCTGCAGCAGGATCGTTGCCAGCCAGGAGGCCGGATAAGATAAAAACAGTACCATCAACGACCGGTGCGTTGGGAATACTCCGTAGATCCAGAAGATTCTCGTTCCCACCGTACCGATAATGGACAATATCATAGGTACCGCCGAATGTCCCATGCCCCGCAAGGCTCCCGGAATCAGATCCATGATGCCGCATAAAAAGTAAGTCAACGTCGTATACAGCAGAATTTCCGTTCCACAGGCAATAACGTCCGCATCCGTTGTGTAAATGTGAAGCAGCTGCGGACCGAAGAGATTGGCGCTTCCACCCAGCGTTACCGCTACGATCACCGACAGGATCATACAATCGATCAGTACCCTGTCCATACGTTTTTTCTTCCCGGCACCGTAGTTCTGACTGGTGAAGCTCATACACGCCTGGGTAATGGAATTCACCGACACGAACAGGAATCCAAAGATATTATTGGCCGCCGTATAGCCTGCCATGGCGATGGAGCCGAAGGAATTCACCGAGGACTGCAGCAGAACATTGGAGAAATTGATGACAACGCTCTGGATCCCCGCCGGAACCCCCACCTGAAAGATCTGCAGCAGATACTCCCCTTTTATTCCCAGCTTTGAAATCTGCAGCCGGTAACAGCTGTCCGTAGTAAACAGGCACCATAATACCAGCACACCGGAGATCACCTGAGAGATCACTGTAGCAATGGCTACCCCCGCCACACCCATGGAAAAAGCAATGACCAGAAACAGGTTCAATACCGCATTGATGGCTCCGGATATGATCAGGAACAACAGCGGACGCTTCGTGTCTCCCACCGCCCGCAGAACTGCAGCTCCGTAATTGTACAGCATGAAAAAGGGCATGCTGCAGAAATAAATTTTCATATATAATGCCGCCTGATCAATAACATCCGCCGGGGTATCCATCAGTTCCAACGCTCCCCGGGTGCAGAACAGCCCTACGAATACCATGACAATACCGCTGATCAATGCAAAGGTCATAGCTGTATGTACTGTCTCGCTCATCTCCCGCTCTTTCCCGGCAGCATAGAATCTGGCGGACAATACATTGGCTCCCAGAGAAACGCCGATAAACAGATTGACGAACATATTGATCAATGCCGTGGTGGAACCTACAGCCGCCAGCGCCTGACTTCCGGTGAACCGTCCCACCACAATGATATCCACTGCATTGAACAGCAGCTGCAAAATGCTGGACACCATCAGGGGCAGTGCAAAGGAGATCAGCTTGTCCATAATCGTGCCATTGCACATATCTATTTCATATTTGTTTTTCTTCTGTGTTGCTTCCATAATTTCATTTCCTGTAATTCTCTTCCTAATCCCGTTATCTTCCCGCACCGTTCATCCGCATCTGCAGAAGAACCGCTATAACTTATGATTTTATCACATATTTTGCTATATTTCTATTCCCCTTTTTATCTAAAAATATGGTATACTATATTTTGTATGTTTTTGGTTTTTCAAAGTGATGATACATCCCGCAAATCCTTACAAGAGAGCAAAGAGAAAGGAAACTTATCCCTATGAAATATGACGTAATCATTATCGGTGCCGGCCCCGGCGGTATCTTCTCCGCTTATGAACTGGTGCAACAGAATCCCGACCTGAAAATTGCCGTTTTCGAATCCGGTCACCCTCTGGAGAAGCGCCACTGTCCTATCGACGGTGACAAGATCAAGAGTTGCATCAACTGTAAGAGCTGTTCCATCATGAGCGGTTTCGGTGGTGCCGGTGCTTTTTCCGATGGAAAATACAATATCACCAACGCTTTCGGTGGCACTCTCTACGAGTATATCGGCAGGAGTCAGGCCATCGACCTGATGAAATATGTGGATGACATCAACATGAAGTTCGGCGGTGAAGGCACGAAGCTGTATTCCACTGCTGGTACCTCTTTCAAAAAGATCTGCATGCAGAACAAGCTGAACCTGTTAGACGCTTCCGTACGTCACCTGGGTACAGATATCAACTTCATCGTGCTGGAAAATCTGTACGCAGAACTGAAGGATAAAGTGACTTTCTATTTCGATACCCCGGTGAAAACGGTGGAGACCGTTGGTGACGGTTACCGTATCTGCTGCGAAAACGCTTCTTACGACTGCGACAAGTGCATTATTTCCGTAGGCCGTAGCGGCAGCAAATGGATGGAGCAGATCTGTAAAGATCTGGACATCAACACCAAGTCCAACCGCGTGGATATCGGTGTCCGGGTGGAACTGCCCGCAGTCATCTTCTCTCATCTGACCGATGAACTCTATGAGAGCAAGATCGTATACCGCACTGAAAAATTCGAGGATTCCGTGCGTACCTTCTGTATGAATCCCCACGGTATCGTCGTAAATGAGAACACCAACGGCATCGTCACCGTAAACGGCCACAGCTACGAAGGAGCCGACAAGCAGACAGAGAACACCAACTTTGCACTGCTGGTAGCGAAGCATTTCTCCGAGCCCTTCAAGGACAGCAACGGCTACGGTGAAAGTATCGCCCGTCTCTCCAACATGCTAGGCGGCGGTGTTATCGTACAGCGTTTCGGCGATCTGGTGAGAGGACGCCGCAGTAATGCGAAGCGTATTGCCGAGGGCATGGTAGAGCCTACCCTGTCCGCAACTCCCGGTGATTTAAGCCTGGTACTGCCCAAGCGTATCTTAGACGGTATCATCGAAATGATCTACGCACTGGACAAGATCGCACCCGGTACCGCCAATGACGATACCCTGCTCTACGGTGTGGAAGTCAAATTCTATAATATGGAAGTGGAACTGGACGAACATCTGGAAAGCTGTCACAAGGGCCTGTACATCATCGGTGACGGCAGCGGTGTGACTCATTCCCTGTCCCATGCATCCGCCAGCGGTGTCTATGTCGCAAGGCAGATCGCCAAAAGGGAATAATTACTAATAAAAAGGAAGGTAGATTCTATGACACAGACAGTTAAGATCATCTCTGACAGTACCTGTGATCTGTCAAAGGAATTAGTGGAAAAGTATGACATTACCATCCTGCCTCTGCACATTCTGCTGGGCGAGGATGAATACCGCGATGGCGTGGATATTACGCCGGAAGAAATTTTCCGGTGGTCCGATGAAAACAAGACCACGCCCAAGACCTCTGCTCCTTCTCTGACCGAGGCCATGGAAGTCATGCAGCCTTTTGTGGAAGAAGGCCGGGAGATCATCTGTTTCTCCATCTCCGACAGCATGTCCACCTCCGGCAACGTTATGCGGCTTGCTGCAGAAGAACTGGAAGCTTCCGACAAAGTCACCGTCATCAACTCCGCAAACCTGTCCACCGGCATCGGTCTGCAGGTAATACAGGCTGCCATTCTGGCTTCTGAAGGGAAAACAGCCGCAGAGATCACTACTGCCATCGAAGCCATCCGTCCCAAAGTCCGGGCCAGCTTCGTCGTAGATACCCTGACCTACCTTCACCGCGGTGGCAGATGCAGCGCGGTAGCGGCTCTGGCCGGTGGTATGTTAAAGCTTCATCCCCGGATCGTCGTGGTGGATGGTGCCATGGATGCCTCCAAAAAATACCGTGGAAAATTAAGTTCTGTCATCCTCTCCTACACCAGAGACATGGAAGAGGATCTGAAGAATGCCGTTCCCGACAGAGTCTTCATCACCCACTCCGGCTGCGACCGGGAGATTGTGGAAGCGGTTCGTTCCTATCTGGAAAGTCTGGGAATCTTTGACGAGATTCTGGAAACCAGAGCAGGCGGTGTAGTCTCCAGCCATTGTGGTCCCGGCACGTTAGGCGTACTTTTCATTGCTAAATAAAAAATCCGAAGGAGTTTCGTGTGAAAAATTAATTTTTCACACGCAAATTTGTGCCTGCACAAGGTGCCAAGGCACCTGAAAGTTTGCAGGTTACTGAAAGGCATTGGTATTATTATGATCCGTTTTATATTCGTCGTATTATTTGTAGTATTATTCCTGATCCTGTCCACGCCGTTAATGCTGGTGGAATGGATCATCGGTAAATTTAACCCCTGTCTTAAGGACCGCAGTTCCCTGGCCATTGTAAACTGGGCCTTCCGCTGGGTCATCCGTCTTTCCGGCACGAAAGTCATTGCCATCGGGGAAGAGAACATTCCCACCGACACTGCTGTGCTGTACGTCGGCAATCATCGCAGCTTTTTCGATGTGGTGCTGACCTACGTCCGTGTTCCCAGACCTACCGGTTATATTGCGAAAAAAGAAATGTTAAAATGGCCCCTGCTTAACATCTGGATGAAAGATCTTCACTGTCTCTTTCTGGATCGCCAGGACATCAAGGCAGGACTGAAAACCATTCTGCAGGCCATTGAGAAAGCCAAAAACGGGATTTCCATCTGCATCTTCCCGGAGGGCACCCGCAACAAGACCCAGGATACTTTTCTTCCCTTCCACGAGGGCAGTTTCAAGATCGCAGAGAAAGCAAATGTTCCCATTATCCCCATGACTATTGTGAATTCCGCTGCGGTATTTGAAGATCATTTTCCGAAAATAAAAAAGGCCACCGTAGTCATTGAATACGGTAAGCCTATTTATCCGAAGGAACTGGACAAGGAGACTCGCAAGAGCATGGGCACCTATGTACAGAATATTATCTCCGAAACTTATTTCAAAAACAAAGAACTGATCTGATCTTTCTAATGTCTATCCGCGAGGGAGACCTGCTGGGCTATCAGTAACAGATAATCCGCAGCGTCTCCCTCTTCGGGATAATAACTCACCGAATCCCGGTTCCGTCCCATCAGGTAATGCAGAAAATCCTCTAAAATCTCCGTGTACTGATAACTGTATAACACATAATTAGCACAGGACAATTCTTCTGCCCGCTTCAGAAGATCCTCGGTTCCATTGTTGACATTCATTACGGCATCGATCATGTTATGGGAACGTTTGGCCAGCTCCTCGCCCCGATTCCGGATGCTTTCCATGAATACAGTGCACAGGTCCACATCCACCGGCTGTCTGGTGGCCAGATACGTCATGGAGCCATACAGATAGGCCGTTTCTTCCAGATAACTGGTATTGTCCTCGAAAAAGTCCTTATACTCCAGGATCTGATTGCGGTAAGTGTAGAGTCCCGCCGCCCGGTAAAGCTCCGTCAGCGCCATGAATTTCTCCGCATCTCTGCCGGATGTCGACATCAGCTTGGTGTACACCGACGACGCATGCTGCAGACATTGTGTGGCATATTGCACATCATATTTCTGGTACAGATAACTGAATTTTGCCATCACCGCCACGTAACACATGTTCTCCGGTTCCGGCTTTTCTGTGTCGTTGGCCGTTTTTTCCAGCCAGTCGGCAATAGATTCCAGCAGATCCGGGATATCATTGCCATTATCATCCGCAAGCACCTGCGGATACCACTCACAGGCCTCCAACAAAGTGATGATCTCATCCTCGGTAATACTGCGATCCTGACATCTGTCATGAACATCCGTGCACAACGCTTCCAACAGTTCCTGATAGTGGTCTTCTTTCAGAGAAAATGTCAGGGATCTTCCCACATTGTCACACTCCAGATAGAACTCACCTTCCCCGGTATAGTCCGTGAAATCCGCTGTTCCGATGTACAGAGACAGCTCCCCGTTGTAATCTGTCTGCTTTACCGTGCCTTCATAGACCGTCTCTCCGGTCTCCCGGTCCACCAGCCGGAAAGTCTCTACCGGCTGTCTGCCCTTCACCACTGCCTGTTTTTCACCGACCGCGGCATACCCCTGCTGATCCACCAGCACATTGGGTGTCAGCGTAGGCACTGTATAGTTGATGACCGGTGTGTTTTCCATGCCGGTCATACTTATGCTTACATGCCCTGTCTCTGCCGTTGCCTGCCCGCAGGCGTTCATACCTATACTGTTAAATAGTAATAGCAGGGACAGGATCCCTGCACTTTTCCTGCTGTATCTCAAAATATTCCTCCGGTCATTCCCTGGGGACATTACAGTACACGATCTCCCCGTTGATAATAGTATAAAGGGTTCGTGTGAAAATTTCCATAGGATTTCCGTCGAAAATGGCAATGTCTGCATCTTTCCCCACTTCCAGGCTGCCAATGCGGTCTGCCACGCCACAGATTTTCGCAGGATAAATGGTGATGGCCCGGAAACCTTCCTCCATTGGAAGTCCCGCTTTTACCGCAAGTCCGGCACACAACGGCAGTGTCTGGATCTGTGACACCGGATGATCCGTGGTGATGGCGACCATCACACCGGCCCGGTTCAGCACTCCGGCGGTCTTAAAAGACATGTTCTGCACCTCGATCTTGTTCCGGCTGGTAAGATCCGGTCCCACAATGGCCGGAAATCCTTCCTTCGCCAGTTCTTCCGCCACCAGATGACCTTCCGAGCAATGATCCATCGTCATTTTTATACCGAATTCTTTTGCAATGCGGATTGCTGTGAAAATATCGTCCACCCGGTGGACATGGGCTTTTAACGGGATGTCTCCCCGCAGTACCGGAAGATAGCACTCTTTTTCAAAATCCGGTGCAAAATACTCTCCCTTCTCCGCCGCTTCCTGCTTTTGCCGCAGATATTCTCTGCTCTCCCAGAGTTCCCTGCGCAGCATGGCGGCGATGGCCATACGAGTGACAGGACTTTTGTTCTGCCCGGAATAATTGACCTTGGGGTTCTCTCCAAAGGCCACCTTCATGGCCGCCGGTGATTTCAGGATCAGGTCGTCGATCCGGCGCCCCTTAGTCTTTACCATGGCAAACTGGCCGCCCACCACATTAGAGCTTCCGGGTCCGATCATGGCTGCAGTAATTCCGGCCCGCACCGCATCATCAAAGGCTGCATCCATGGGATTAATACCATCGATAGCCCGCAGAGTCGGTGTCAGGGGATCCACTGTCTCATTACAGTCATCCCCTTCCGTGCTCTTTTTTTCTTCCATGATACCCATATGGCAGTGTGCCTCAATGATGCCCGGCATGATCAGCGCATTTTTCGCGATCACTACCTGCTCTCCTTCTTCCGGCTGTAACTTCACCTCACCTCTGGCACCTACCTGTGCAATTTTCCCGTTTCTTATCTGCAGGATCCCTTCGGGGATCTCTCTGCCCGCCATGGTCAGGATCCTGCCTCCTACAATATACATCAGCGGAACAATGCCTCCCCGTTCACCGGTTCCCCGTTGTGGGTCAGAGCAAAGTATACGTTGCTTCCTTCGGCGCTGTAGTATTTCGTGGGCGCTGCCACACTGCCGATGGTGTCGCCGGGATTCACATAGGAGTTCTCTTTCACTGTGATCTCCGTCAGCTGTCCATAGGTGGCCTCATAGCCGTCACCCAGATCCAGGGTCACCGCCTTGCCGATCTCCTCATTTTCGAAGATTGAAGTCACTTTTCCCTGCGCACAGGCGGTCACTGCCGTACCTTCTTCCGCGGAAAAAATGGTGGCGGGATTGTATTTATACTGATCCAGTGTAGCAAAATAAGTGCTCTTGTCCATAGAGTAATGCATCAGAATATCACTCTGCACCGGTTGCTGTAATCCGTCGCTTTCTGCAAAGTGCAGTGTCTTCTCAACGACCACATCCCCGCCTGCTGTCTGCTTTCCCCCGGTCTCTTCCTTTTGTCGGTCGGCATCGGAATTCTGCTGCTCTTTCTGTGCGGCCTCCAGCAGGGTCTCCTGATCCGTCAGCCCCGGAATCTCTACGTTGCCGGAGCCTACCTCCTGGGGCATATAGTCCAGATCATCCTCGGTGACAGGAGCTCCCGCGATCTCATTTCCCGCTGTATTATTTGCCGTCAGTCCTGGGATGTTCTCGTCCTCCTTCAGAAGATGTTCGTCGTTATTCTCCGTGATCTCCTGTAATTTGTCATCCGCATTGTTGGGAAGCGCAGTGAAGTCCAAGGTATAACCATCATCCCTGGACTCCACATTCTGCCCCTTCATATAGACCCCTGTCATGGTCAATGCTGCCAGTACAAAGGCTGAAGAGGCTAACATTATAATACGTTCTTTGTTAATACCGCTCTTTTTATTTCTTCTCATATCCTATCCGCATCCTTCCTGTTCCCTGAGTCAACTGCCTGCTATACAATCGTTTCAACCACTTTCCCTGGTTTATCCTATAGTCTTGCCCGATTCATGGGTTTTATTCAGAATGTCTTCGATATGAAATTTGCATTTATTTGGAACTATTCAGAGCCATGTAAATAGCGTCGAATGTTTGCATTCGTAAGAACATTTGATGCTATTTATAGGGCGAAGTAACTGAATAGTTATATTTATTCTATGCCTGTGCGGCATAGGCAGCCATATCCACGTGCTGTACCGTACCCACATTTCCGTTTTCGTATAAGAAAATACCGGTCTTGCGGACCACAGCATTGGTCGCATTGGCATTGGTAGTGCCGTCCTGAGCCTTACGGTCTCCCTGCAGGGTAAAATCCGTAGAAACGTTTTGCAGACAGATAGCACCGACACCCTTGTCAGAAAGTTTGTACAGTACGTCGTTGCCGTTTTCATCCTTGCACCAGATTTTTAATTTTGACCAGATGGAATCGTTCTCATCGATCCAGCCGTTGCCATCCTCATCATACTGCGCCAGATCTGCAAAGCCATCCCCATTCCGGGTGCCGAACAGCTCACTGCCGTCGTTGATAGTGCCGTCACCGTTCTTGTCCAGTGCCAGATAGCCGCTGCCATTCAGCACGGAGATCTCTTCTTCCTTGCCATCGGCATCCAGATCAAAATAAAAGGTCTGATCCGACACTTCTGCCACATCAGTATCCAGGTTGATCACCAGCGGATCATGGAGCGTGAATTCTGCTACATTGAGTTGCTCTTTGTAGTATTCCTCGCATCTGCGGCTCATATTTACATTTACATTAAAATTGATCTCTCTGCCATCCTTGGTCCGCACGCTTCCCACGGTGGAAAAACTGGTATCCTCCTGTTCTATGTTCCAGGTCTCGCTCACATAGTTCAATATTTTCACACGGGACGTGACCAGATTGAACACGTCTGACGCAGGTGTTGCGGTTCCCTGTGTGCTGCCGGAATTCGTCTGGGTATTATTTACGCTATTCCCTGTATTCCAGCTGTTTCCGGTCTGATTACCGCTGCTCCATCCGTTTTCCTGCATCCAGTCCCGCAAAGTGCTGTTCCTGGACGGGAATAATAAATCAAAAATATAACGCACCGTATATTCCCGGATGGTAGACAATGTCTGTTCACTGGCACTGCTTCGCATATCCCATCTGGCAGAAGATACCAGCAAACGACTCTGCCAGTCTTTGGCTGTCATCGTGGTGTTCTCTGCAGTGTTCTCCTGTTCCTCCGTGTTCTGTGTGGTATCCTCACCATTCGGCGTCTTCTGTCCCTTGGTGGATACATCTGTCAGACCTGCCTGATAATCCGTTATCTCAAATCGTCTGACGCTTGTCTTAGAAGCGTGATAGCTTCTGGCGGAATCCATTCCTATGCTTGCGGAATCAATTCTCAAATCTGTAATTTTCTCCTTTCCCCGACCTCACCACGAACCAACAGGGCGCGCTTCCTGTAACGCTTAACAGTTCACCGCCGCATGTATTCATAAAAGCGCCTGCTCCGCAGTCGACGCCGCTAAGCGGCTCATCTTTTATTTCATACATGCAGCGCTCCGCTCATGCAATATCATATGTTCTGCTTTGTGTGCCAGCACCCACGCAGAACATATGATATTGCATGGCTGAACTGTTAAACTAAAAAAAGATGGTAAAGAAACAGAATACATATAATATGCCTCTGTCTGATTACCATCCGTGGTGTCATTATCAAACTGTAAAAAATAAGTAGCAGGAAGTGACTGGCCTTGTCACCTCTCTACTACTTATATCGTCCGCTATGGACATTTTATTTAGTGTTAATTTACTGCTGTTTGGGCTGAGTGGGAGCGCCAGGGGTTCCGGGTGCGGGAGGCACCGGTCTGCCGGCTGCTTTCAGCTTTGCTGCGATCATGCTGGCTACCATTTCTCTGGTCACCACGATGTTGCCACCGAAGGGATTGATCACGAATCCCAGCGCCGGGCTGATATTGCCCTGTGCATCTTTGCGCAGCAGCATTCCCGCATAATCGTCAAAGTTCATGGCGAAAGTCTGCTGATTCTCCTCATCTCTCCACTTTTTTAGCTCTATCCAGTCAGTGAACGCCATGAAGAACTTCCGACCGTCCTCGGTGGACAGCATCGGGAACTGTACTTTGGCATCTCTTGCGATGGTCACCCGGCCGTTTTCATCGGGCACAGGCACCGGATCGATCACGACCGGAGACAGGAACTTTGCTTTCTGCAGTTCATCCAGGAACATCTGTCTGTGTTCCGGGGTGTCCTCTGCTTTTAATAATTCAATGGATCCCACCATCATGGGGTTGGATACCGGTTTGTTAAATTCCATATTTTTTCTCCTTACTTCTCATTGTAACTATTCAGCCTCTCTTCGCGAAACGCATCTGCGATGGTTCGTCACATGTCTCTGAATAGTTACACTCGGTTATAGTTGATCAGGCATCCCTTCAGGATGATCTGACGTTCTTCGTCGGTCAGCTCTCCCAGCTTCAGGGTGAATTCCTTCATGCCTTCTCCGGTTGTTACCACATATGCCTTAATTTCCTCGGCCTTGTCTTCCACGGCTTTCTTAATACCAGGAATGAACAGGTAATCCAGATTCTTGAAAGGCAGGTCTCCGGGCTGGATCAGGAAAGGAAGCATGCCCCAGTTGATCAGGTTGGAACGATAACGCTTGGTGGCATACTCGTTGGCAATATTTGCCCAGCCGCCTAATACCTTCTGGCAGGAAGCAGCCTGCTCACGGGCAGAACCGTCTCCGGGCTTCACTGCGAAAATAGTGGAACCGAATCCGGTGTTCTCACGACTTGCATCGGGATACTGTTTCTTTACTTCACCCATAACATCCTTCAGTACCGGAACTGCCTGACAGGGATGTCCGCCGTTCATACGCTCTTTCTCTGCCTTCTGGATCTCCTTGGCACGTCCTACATACTGCGGATCCTTACGGCTTAAAGTGAACTCTGCCAGTCCCAGAGGATTGGAGCGGTAGGAAGAGGTCTCACCGGATGGAATCAGCTCATCGGTAGTAGTTACGGGATCGTGGATCTCGGATACTACCTGCAGTACCAGATTCTCAGGCAGGGCCCCCATAGCGGGCCAGTCCTTGATATTGGGGCCGAACTGGATCTCTACGCTCTCGTCTGCCACACCGTGGGAATCGAAGACACGGTTCTTGTAAATATTGCTATCGAAATGATATTTGTATTTTCCGAAATCTCCATCGAAGTCCGTTGCGGAAGTCAGCACACCCTTGTTGGCTGCGGTGGCTGCGATGGAACGGGCATCCATCAGAGCTACGGAAGCGATCTGGCCGTTCTGCAGCTTGGAGCCTTCACGGTTCGGGAAATTTCTGGTAGAGTGACGGATACTGAATGCGTTATTGGCAGGTGTGTCACCGGCACCGAAGCAGGGACCACAGAACGCAGTCTTCATCACTGCACCGGTCTCTAAGATGGTAGCCGCACAGCCGTTGCGGATCAGCTCCATGTATATGGGCATGGATGCGGGATATACGCTTAAAGTAAACTCATCCGCACCGATGTATCTGCCCTTCAGAATGTCGGCAGCCGCACAGATATTCTCGAATCCGCCGCCGGCACAGCCTGCGATGATACCCTGATCTACAATGAACTTGCCGTTCTTTACTTTATTTTTCAGAGTGAAGTCTACAGCACCGTCCAGACTTACTTTCGCACGCTTTTCCGTCTCATCCAGAATATCCATCAGGTTCGCATTCAGCTCTTCGATGGTGTAAGTATTGCTGGGATGGAACGGCATGGCGATCATAGGACGGATCTTGTCCAGATCCACCTCGATCAATCCATCATAGTATGCCACCTGGCCGGGATTCAGTTCCTTATAGTCTTCGGTACGTCCGTGGATCTCATAGAACTCACGGATCTGGTCATCGGTCTTCCAGATGGAGGACAGACAGGTGGTCTCTGTGGTCATTACGTCAATGCCGATACGGAAATCAGCACTCAGGGAAGCCACGCCGGGACCTACGAATTCCATTACTTTATTTTTTACATAGCCATTCTTGAATACTGCGCCAATGATAGCCAGTGCCACGTCCTGAGGACCTACACCCTTCACGGGAGCACCCTTTAAGCATACGGCTACCACGCCGGGCATGTTGATATCATAGGTCTGGTTCAACAGCTGTTTTACCAGCTCGGGACCACCCTCGCCCATAGCCATGGTACCCAGTGCACCGTAACGGGTATGGGAATCGGAACCCAGGATCATCTTGCCACCGCCGGCTAACATCTCTCTGGCAAACTGATGGATAACTGCCTGATGAGGGGGTACATAGACTCCGCCGTATTTTTTCGCACAGGTCAGACCAAACATGTGGTCATCCTCGTTGATGGTGCCGCCTACGGCACACAGGGAGTTATGACAGTTGGTCAGTACATAGGGCATGGGGAACTTCTGCAGTCCGGATGCTCTCGCGGTCTGGATAATACCTACAAAGGTAATATCATGGCTGGTAAGCTTGTCGAAACGGATCTTCAGCTTGTCCATATTGCCGGAGGTATTATGCTCCTGCAGAATACCATATGCCATGGTGTTTTTCGCTGCTTCTTCTTTGGAGATCGTAATGCCGGTCTTCGCCTGTATCTGACTGGCTGCTTCCGGGGTATCCGCTACGATGTCCGTACCGTTTACCAGGTAAGCGCCGCCCTGTGTTAACTGAATCATGCTCGTCCTCCTGTTATTCCACTTCTTATGCGTAATGTGCATCTAAATGTGCACTCCTTTCATTATACTGGATTGTTTTCTCAGATGCAATGATCTTATAGGATGTTTTTGCCACTGTACCACGCTAAATTTTATTTTTCTCCGGGAACCATTCCTCTTTTGTTCCGGTGTTGCTATAATATCCTCAGAAATTATGCCATTTTCCGAAAATCTATACGAAAACGACAGTTGTCGGCCGAATTCCGGCGGCAGCGGAAAGGAACCTTATGAATGTAGTAATAGCTATCGATTCCTTCAAGGGAAGTATGACCTCCATGCAGGCGGGTTTGAGCGCCGCCACGGGGATCAAACGTGTTTATAAAGATGCACATATTACCGTCCGTCCTCTGGCGGACGGCGGGGAGGGCACCGTCGATGCTCTGGTAAACGGCTGTGACGGCCGTATGACACAGGTGCAGGTCGCAGGCCCTTCCGGCCACCCCGTTGTCTGTCCTTACGGCATTGTCGACGAGACCCATACCGCAATCATTGAAATGTCCGGTGCCGCCGGGATTACCCAGGTCAGCGGAGAGGAAAAGAATCCTCTGAACACCACCACTTACGGTGTAGGCGAAGTCATCAAAGATGCAATCCAGAACGGCTGCCGGCATTTTATTGTCGGTATCGGTGGCAGTGCCACCAATGACGGCGGTGTCGGAATGCTGCAGGCACTTGGCTTTGGCTTTCTGGATAAAAACGGAAATCAGATCCGCTTCGGAGCCAAAGGACTGGAGGATCTGGAATCCATCACTACGGATCATGTGCTTCCCGAACTCAAGGAATGTACTTTCCGCATAGCCTGCGATGTCTCCAACCCGCTCTGCGGAGAGCAGGGATGTTCCGCCATCTACGGACCGCAAAAGGGCGCTACTTCCACTATGATCCTGCAGATGGACAAATGGCTGGCTTATTATGCCGCTCTGGCCAGAGAACAGTTTCCTCATGCCGATGCCAAATATCCCGGTGCCGGTGCTGCTGGCGGTATGGGGTTTGCTTTTCTTACCTTCTGCAATGCCACACTGGAATCCGGTATTAAGATCATTCTGGAAGAAACCCATCTGGAAAAATATATCCGGGATGCAGATGTCGTGATCACCGGGGAAGGCCGCCTTGACGGTCAGACGGTTATGGGAAAAGCTCCCATCGGTGTTGCCAAGATTGCCAAAAAATATGAAAAACCGGTACTTGCTTTTTCCGGCTGCGTGGCCAAAGAGGCCGTTGCCTGCAACGCAGAGGGCATCGATGCCTTTTTCCCGATTCTGCGGAACGTGGTATCCCTGGATGAGGCTATGCATACCGACAATGCCATGACCAATATGGCGGATACCGCAGAGCAGGTATTCCGGACCATACAGACATTTTCCTCCGTCTGCAAATAATGCACTTTACAGTTTTTCTCTTAATGATAAGCTTATCAACGTAAAAAGTTTCTAAATGTAAAGCGAAGATTTTTCACACTCAAATTTGCTCCTGCACTGTATACTCAAGCATCCCATACCACAGCTTAAAATCTCCGGATGACATCGTGTCCGCATTGCCCCTGCCTTCTAACACTTTTTAAGAAAATGTCAACAACCAGCTGTAGTATGGGCTGCCACCACTCCGGAAGTTCTGTTTGTATTGAAAATGCCATTTTGGGCTAAAAAAATACAAAAGCAGGAGATTTTGGCCTTTTATAAGAGCTTATTTTCGCTAAAATGGTAAAAATAATAAAATCAGTACAAAAAATGTTTGATTTAGAAGTTTTTTTGTACTGATTTTGCTATTTTGATGCGATTTGCACCAAAGCAATAGAAATGCCTATAGTGTACAGATATTATGAGAAAGCACAAAACGCCCACGTCAGATGGAATGTCCTTCCAAGAATGATTGTCGGAAGGTGGTGATTTTTTCTCGAAAAGCATTGAAAGACAGGATGGAATGAACAGGATGTTTGCGGCAGGCTCCCTTGCATGACAGCCCTACGCTACGAACCATGCAAAAATAGAGCGAAACAGCATCGCTTGTGCGCAAGCTCCCATCGACGTGTTCCACTCTATTTCTGCATGGCTCGTAGCTATGCTAACTTTCCATTGACTAAACTATAGATTATTCTTCGTATCCGTTTGGATTGTTCTTCTGCCATCTCCAGGAATCTTCGCACATCTCTTTGATGCCATTCTCAGCCTTCCAGCCAAGTTCCTTCTCTGCCAGAGAAGCATCGGAATAGCAGGTGGCGATATCGCCTGCACGGCGGGGTTTGATCACGTAAGGAATCTTCACGCCGGTAGCTGCTTCGAAGTTCTTCACGATGTCCAGAACACTGTAGCCCACACCAGTTCCCAGATTGTAGATCTTCAGTCCTGCATTCTCCTCAATCTTCTTCAGAGCCTTTACGTGGCCCTTTGCCAGATCAACGACATGGATGTAGTCACGTACACCGGTTCCGTCGGGGGTATCGTAATCATCACCGAAGACACCCAGCTCTTTCAGCTTGCCGACTGCTACCTGTGTGATATAAGGCATCAGGTTGTTGGGGATACCGTTGGGATTCTCGCCAATGGTACCGCTCTTGTGAGCTCCGATAGGGTTGAAGTAACGAAGCAGGATCACATTCCATTCGGGATCTGCCTTCTGGATATCCGTCAGGATCTGCTCCAGCATAGATTTCGTCCAGCCGTAAGGGTTGGTGCACTGTCCCTTGGGGCATTCCTCCGTAATGGGAACAAATGCGGGGTTGCCGTATACGGTAGCGCTGGAAGAGAAGATAATGCTCTTCACACCATGTTTTCTCATGACATCTACCAGGGTCAGGGTACCGGCAATATTGTTCTCATAATATTCCCAGGGCTTCTGTACGGACTCACCGACTGCCTTCAGTCCTGCAAAATGAATGACTGCGTCGATCTGTTCCTTGCTGAAGATCTCTTCCAGAGCTTCACGGTCCAGAATGTCTGCCTTATAGAAAGGAACCTTCTTGCCTGTGATGGCTTCTACTCTGGGGATCACTTTCTCACTTGCATTGCAGAGATTATCCAATACGACTACATCATAGCCTGCCTGCTGTAATTCCACTACGGTATGACTGCCGATGAATCCGGCACCACCTGTTACCAAAATTCTCATACACTCTCTCCTATCCGCCGTGCATAGGACAATACTATTTGTTCACTATGGCGGCTGCACAATCTCTCATCTGTCAGAGCCGGATGAAATTTTTTCTTCGTTTCTTACAGTATCAGATTACTGTAATTCTATCGATTCCTCAATAACCTTATGTTGTGAAAATCTGTCGAAATGTTTACAGCACCACACCATTCTCGGTGAGCAGTTCTCTGGCACTTTCCACAGAGTCCACACCGATCTTGTTCTTGATCGGCGCAAATTCTTTTCTTCTGACTACTTCGAAGGGCAGACAGCTGTCCATCTGATGGATCATATCCAGCACCAGACTCTCGAATTTGTAGCCGTTGGGAGCCTCCGGCTTCACCGGTTCTCCGTTCTCATCCAGATACGGGATCTTCTTCTCTACGATATGTAGCGGCATCTTCTCTGCCATGATCTTTTCCAGATCCTGTACCTTGAACAGATAATTCAGGATCACACCATAATTATACGCGGGTTCTCCCTTCTCATCCTTAGCATTCATCAGTTCATCGGTCAGTTCATAATATTCTACGATAGAAGGTCTGCCATCCTCTAAGCACATAACGCCTACCTTCTCATCCGGTGCATTCTTGCGGACCACCTTGGAGCCTACCACACAATTTTTCTGAATAGTAGCTCCGATGAAGCAGGGATCTGCGATTCGCTGCAATACATTATCCACGGCAAATACATTGATCCACTCAATGCCTTCTCTGTGTACAATGTCCAGCATGCCATTGTTTTTCATGGAAATGAACCAGCCGCCGTTACCATTGGGGGAAGTGGACAGCTTGCCCTTTTCCTCCAGATAGATCTTACCTTCATAATCGGTAGCCGCAGCCATCTCCTGTTTAAAGAAATGCACATATTCCGCATTATATCCGAAGAAATCATGCTCCTTTAAAAAGGCTATGGTCGCATCGTTGTTCTTATCACTGGTCATTACGAACAGATGGATCCAGCTGTCTGCCTGATGTACGACTTCCATCAGATTATTGATCAGGCATTCAAAAATATACAGTTCATGAGTCAGTCCCACATTGTACATTCCCTTGGGATTGTCAGATCCCAGTCTGGTGCCCATACCACCGGCCAGAAGGACCGCTGCTACCTTGCCCTGTCGGATCGCTTCGATACCGGTTGCGGTAAATTCCTCCCTGTTTGCTTCGATTTCGTCTAACTGCATGGCAGCCAACGGTGTGATCACTCCTTTTTTTGCCAGATCTTCTTTATGCTTGCAAGCTTCCAGAATGCTCATATCCGTAGTTTCGATCTGATCCAGAATCCCCTGCTTCTCTTCCTCGTTGAGCTCCCCGTAATACTTCAGAACATGTTCCTGACCATACTTGGCAAGCTTCTCCTTAGCCTGTTCCAGTGTCATACTCATATTCCTACCTCCGTTTTATTTTCTCCGACTATTCCACCCCGGGTAACAGTCAATTTTCTCTATTATACTTGATATTTCCTGTGATTGCAAACCTTACTCCCGGGATCGTTCCCGCCCTGTTAAGATTCTGTAAATGTGCTGCAAAGATTCTGTAAATAACCCGACAAAATAGTGTTAAGGGTCTGGCAAAACTATTCACCCAGGGAGATCCGTTTACTATAATACGATATGTAAAGTTTTTGAAGGAATCAGCAAGCACTTTACAGACTGACAAAAAAGCGAGGAATCCATCATGAACATCGGAATTTTAATTATTGCAATCGTAGGCGGTGCTACCGGACTTTTATCCACAGCATATCTGGCAATCAGTTTCCCTGCTGTGCTCCTGTGGAAGCTCTATCGCAGGGTGGTCCACAGAATTCCTCTCACCCAATAAGCTAACTACAAACACTTTCCCTCTAAAAAGGACCCGGAAGCTTTCGCCCGGGTCCCTTGTCGCATTTTCTTATTCTATTTTTATTCCTGTACCGGATCCCAGTTCTCATCCACCAGTGTCGCAGTCACCGCAATTCCTTCCGATGCATTTTCTGTGCGGATCACAAGATAGAACATTCCTTCTTCTGAATCCACGGCATATTCTGACGGATCCTCCGGCAAAAAGACAGAAAATCCCTCCGGGTACTGCTGCATCTCCAGAAATCCCTTTTCCAGCAGTGCAGTTTTGTAGGCTTCTTTTACTGCATCCCGGTCCCCACAGGAGTACACCTTTATTGAAGCAAAAGTTCCCTCTTCGCTGTCTGTCTCCGTACAATCTGAAATCACAGCATCGGGATAGATAATGTCCTGCTGCACCGCTTTCAGATATTCCGTTGACATCCGGACACTCTGTAAGATCTCAAAAGTATCTTTTCCATCCTCGGAATGCGCCATGAGTACCAGACTCAAAAGCAAAATGAGCAGATAACTTCCCAGTGCTCCCGCCAGTATTTTCGCAAAAGGATTCTCTGGCTGCCCCAGATTTGTATAAGAAGTGATGAGCCAGCCAAAATTTCGGTAGTCCACCGCGGTATTACAGTATTCGCAGACTCCGCCGCCCAAAATGTCCACACTGCCTCCGCAGTTGGGGCATTTATATTCCCGGAGTGCCCTGCTGTGCTGCGTTACCACATCCTGTCTGCCTTCCAGTTCCAGCCGGATCTCCTCATAACGGTTCCGGATCTTCTTTCCTGTATCCAGTGTCAATCGGGTCCTCACTTCCACGCTGATTCTGTAAGACTCTCCCCGTGTCTCCGCCTCCAGAAAACGCACACCGCAAATGCAACAGTCCACCACATTCTGATACCGTGCCACCACCGTATCCAGATCACAGGATGCGAAAAAGCGTACCTGCTCTGCCGTATCCGCCAGATGGATCATTCGCAGCTGGTATTCCAGATTCTGAAGAAAATTACCCGTGGAGAATTCCGGGATTGCGGCCTTTACTTTCGATTCGTCTTGAATTCTCGGCTTTCTGCGAGTCTCCATCACGATCAACATTACAATAAATATAATGAGCATGTAAAACAACGACCGGAAAAATACCGGAGCCAGACCAATTCCCAGCATCATGGCTGCGGCTGCCTTTACCGCATTGTATCCGTTCCTGCCCAACGCCAACAGCAAAAACATAATGCCGCCCGCACAGATGGCCAGTACCGCAAGAGAAATCGCTGTAATTCCCACCACAGCACCGGCTTTCATAAAGTTGGAAATACTTTTCTGTCTTGCGTCCTCCTCCAGAGAAAATCCGGATACCTTTGTTTCAAAATCACTGACGAGAAACTTTGCCCCGCAGGCATCACAGCCATCGATATAGCTGGTCAGTTTTCCCTCATGTCCACAGTTAGGGCAGATAACCATATCTCTCTGCATATCCGCTTTCAAAAAGCTCGCCGCTGCAATCTCCGGTGTCTTTAGGAACGCAATTTTTTTCCCTTGCGGTAATAAGTCCGTCTCATTTTTACCGGCTGGGTACGGCGGCAGCTATAATCATAACCATCCTTCCAGGGACCATCATAGTCCGCCAGTCGTGCCGGCTCCTGCATCTCCATATCCACCGTCAGTTCCCGCTGCTGCAGTCTTTTTCTGCTCAGGCGCAGACTTTGCCAGAAAGGCTGGGTTGTCTGCTCCATCAGGTTCTGTTCCGCTTCCCCGTTGCCCTGATAGAATGCTTTTAATTCCCCACAGAAGTCTTCTGTCCGTCCCTCGATCTCTTTCCGTGCATCATTCAGAAACTCTGTTGCCATTTCGTTTTTTCTCTCCTCATAAGTGATCCTGCCGCGTAAAGGTCCTGATATCTTTTGTATCTTATGTCCCAACTACTTTGTCCCATATAGCTATGTATCCATTATATAAGTTGGTACCCGGTATTTCAAGACACTTTCCCGTATAGAATGATTTGCCTCATCGAATATCTAGTGCTGGTGCAGATACTTCTCTCTGGTAGCCAGTCCGCCGCGGATATGACGCTCGGATTTATTCACATCCAATACCTTCCGCGCCTGCTTTGCCAACGCCGGATTCACCTGGGCCAGACGCTCCGTCTGCAGTTCGGCCTCGGTCCGGGCGGTGTCCAGGTCGGTGTAGCGGTGGACGAAGAAGATCATTGCACCCATGATGAGCACCACCACGCACAGGTGGCCGATGACCTTGGCCTGCTCCCGGATCTGGTCCAGGTGATCCTCGCCGGGGGCCTTGCCCCCGTGGCCGAAGTGGAAGGACAGCTGGGGCTTGACAAAGTGGATCTTACCCACGCTGCGGCGGATGCGGCGCAGCAGCTTTCGGGTGGCATAGAACCGGCCCGCGCCAAAGCGCCGGGGCATACCCAGCCGGTCCAGCAGCCACACGCAGCAATTCATGGTGAGGATGGCCCAGCCAACCCCCTCGGGATAGGAGCTGCAGGTACGCAGCAGCATGGTCAAAGTCCCGCAGCCTGCCCCAAAGAGCAGCTGTCCCCGGGGCGTGATAGGGGAGGTAGTGGGGTCGGTGGCCATAAACAGGGCCCCCAGCAGCAGACCGCCGCTGAGCAGCTCCATGGCCACCCACCGGGCGACGGAGACATCCGCCGGGGCGGTGAGGGCGGCAAAGAAGGCCGCCGTGGCCAAAAAGGCCAGGGGAATGCGGAGGGAGATCACCCGGCGCAGCACCAGATAGCCCCCACCCAACAGCAGCATAAAGGCGGAGACCTCTCCCAGACAGCCCCCCTGCTGGCCCAGCAGCAGCTGACCCAGGTTGAAGGGTGGGAGCGTCCCGCTGTGGAGATAGGACATAGGAGTGGCGGAGGCCACCGCGTCCACCCGGCCCAGTCCCAGCCAGTGCAGGGGGGTGGGCCACTTGGTCATCAGCATGGGGAAGGTGGCCAGCAGCATCCGTCCGGCCAGGGCGGGGTTCATAAAGTTTTTGCCCAGCCCGCCATAGAACTGCTTGACCACCACAATGGCGAATGCGGCCCCCAGCACCGGGGCCCAGTAAGGGGCGGAGGCGGGCAGGCTGAGGGCCAGCAGCAGCCCGGTGACGCAGGCGGACAGGTCCCTGCGGGTGTCGCTCTGATGGGTAAAGCGGCGGTAGGCCCCTTCAAACAGCACGCAGCTGACCACCGACACGGCGGTGAGGAGCAAGGCCCGGGGACCGAAGAAGAACACGGCCATGGCCAGGGCGGGGGTGAGGGCCACCAGCACGTCCCGCATCATGGCCTGGGCAGAGTCCGGGTGGCCCGCCGGAGGGGGCATCCGGAGAGAACGGGTCAGCTCGCTCATGTGGGTTCCCCTCCTTCCGATACCAGGGCTTTGGCCCGCTCCACCTGCTCCAGCAGGGGGATGCGGGCGGGACAAACAAAGGAACAGCAGCCGCAGGAGATGCAGTCCTGGGGGTGGAGGACAGGCAGCTTGCGGGGCTGGTCCTGCTCCAGGGCCCGGTGGATAAAGGCGGGGGCCAGGTGCATGGGACAGGCAGAGACGCACTTGCCGCAGCGGACGCACACCGTCTGCTCCCCCGCGCCCCGGCGCTCTGACCGGGTGAGACAGGTGAGGGCATTTGTGCCCTTGGTCACCGGGGCGGCCAGGTCATCCAGGGGCAGGCCCATCATGGGCCCGCCCAGCAGGACTTGGTCCGCCTGCTCCCGCAGACCGCCCACCGAGTCCAGCAGGTCCTTCAGAGGGGTGCCCAGAGGGACCCACAGGTTCCGGGGCCGGGCCACTGCCCCGCCGGACACGGTGACGGCCCGGTGGGTGAGGGCGCGGCCCTGGAACAGGGCCTCCTGAATGGCAAACACGGTGGCCACATTCAGCACCACGCACTTCACGTCCACCGGCAGCTTGCCCGGGGGGACTTCCCGCCCGGTGACCGTCTGGACGATCTGGCGCTCCGCCCCCAGGGGATAGCGGGTGCCCACGGTGCGCAGCTCCACCTTGCCGCTGCTGCGGCGCAGACGGCGCTCCACCGCCTCCACCGCCTTCAGCTTGTCCCCCTCGGTGACCAGCACGGCCCGCTGGGCCCCCAGGGCCCGGGCCAGCGTGTGGGCGGTGAGGAGGATCTTGTCGCTGCGCTCCAGCAGCAGACGATAGTCGGCGGTGACATAGGGCTCGCACTCAGCGGCGTTGACGATCAGGGTGTCTACGCGGCCGGCGGCCTGGCGCAGCTTCTCCGCCGTGGGAAAGCCGCTGCCGCCCATGCCGGTAATACCTGCCTCCCGCACCCGGCCCAGCAGCAGCTCCAGGGTGACCTGCTCGGGGATCAGGGGCTCGGGCCGCCCGGACCAGTGGGTGTCCTGGCCGTCGTTCTCGATGACGATGGCGGAGACAGTGCCCAGCTTGGCGTGGGGGCAGTCCTCAATGGCCGTCACCCTGCCGGAGACGCTGGCGTGGACGGTGGACTCCAGCCCCCGGCTGATGGCCACAGGCTGTCCCACCTGCACCGTGTCTCCCGGCTTCACCGCCGGCAGCAGAGCCTGGTCCCGGCCGGAGGTCAGGGGCAGATAGACCCGCCGGGGGGGCTGCTCCAGTTGAGCGATGGGCTTACGCCGGGTATTCTCTTTGTGTGGAGCGGGATTGACCCCGCCGAAGAAGGAATGAAACATGAAAAGACCTCCAAGCATCAAAAAAACGGAACGCCGCTTTTTTGAGCGGAATGCGTAGCTAATATCATAATCCAAAACCGGGAGAACTGTCCAGCCTGAGGAGGAAAAGTTTACATTTTCGTCTCATTTTCCGCCTGGTCGCTCTTTCGTTTGGCGGTCAGGCGGGCCAGGGTCCGGCAGATGACGGGAATGGGCACAGGCTTGGACAGGTGGGCATCCATTCCCGCCTTCACCGAGCTGCCCATGTCCTCGGCAGAGGTGTTGGCCGTGAGGGCCAGGATAAACACCGATTTGGCATCGGGCCGGTCCAGCGCCCGGATGGCCTGGGCGGCCTGACAGCCGTCCAGCCGGGGCATCTGCAGGTCCATGAGGATCACGTCGAAGAAGAAGGGGGCCGAGCGGGAGAAGGCATCCACCGCCTCCTGTCCGTCGGCGGCCCCGGTGACAATGGCCCCATCCTCCGTTAAAAGTTCGGTGAGGATGTCCCGGTTAGACGGATTGTCCTCGGCCACCAGCACATGTTTTCCGCTGAGAGAGTAGTCGGCAGCGGCGGGAGCCGGAACGGGGCCGGCCTGGGCGGACTTGGCGTGGACAAAGGGTAGGGTGACCCGGAAACAGGTGCCCTTCCCCGGGGCGCTCTCCACGGAGATGTCGCCCCCATTCTGGCTGACCAGATTTTTCACGATGGTCAGCCCCAGACCGCTGCCCATAACAGAATTGGCCCCGAAGCGCCGTTCCCGGGCATAGGGGTCGTAGAGCCGTTTTAAAAACTCCTGGGACATGCCGATGCCCGTGTCCGCTACCACGAAGAGATAGTTTTTGTTGTCCGCCCCCGCCTGGGACAGGGTGACGGAGATGCTGTCCCCCGGCAGGGTATACTTCAGGGCGTTGGACAGCAGGTTGTCCATGATCTGGGCCAGGCGGACCTTGTCCCCCAGGACCATGGGGTATTCCACATCCATGCGGAAGGTGAAGGGCTTGTTCTGCTGCTGCGCCTGGGCCTGGAAGGGGGCCACGTGGTCGGACAGGGCCTGACACAGGTCAAATTCATGCGTTTCCAGGCACAGCTGGCCCTGCTCTATGCAGGACAGATCCAAAATGTCGTTGATGAGACAAAGCAGCTGGCGCCCGGCCTGGTCGATCTCCCGGGTGTATTCCGCCCGCTTTTCTTTGGTGCAGTCGGAGCGGGCAGAGAGTTGATTCATCCCCAGGATGATATTCAGGGGGGTGCGCATGTCGTGGCTCATGCTGGCGAAGAACTGATGCTGGGCCCGCTCGTGGGCATCGGCGGCCGCCATGGCCTCTTTCACCAGGCGGCTGTGCTGCTGCCGGTCTGTGTCCGCCAGGCGAAAGGCCAGCAGGGCCTCGCCCCGGCTGAGGGGCTGGTCCACGATGACGTTTACATTGATCCACGTAAACCCGTCGTTCGAGATGCGCTGAAAGTCGCCGCCAAAGTTCTTTACCCGGTCTTGAGCCAGCTGGGACAGGTGCTCCAAAGAGAAGCAGTCGGAAAATTCCCTGGCGGTCTCCTCATGCATGACGGATAGAAAAGCCTGCAGCATCTCCTGATAGGGGCCCTGTTTCTCCAGATGGAAGCGGCTGTCGTGGGATTGCTTGAGCACCTTGTACCGTCCACCCAATAGATGGCATAGAAGGAGTTGCACAGGGCCTGGACCATGGCGCTCACCCGGATCAGGTGCTGCCGCAGATGGCGGCCCCTGCGCCACAAAAAGAACATGACCGCCAGGGCGGCCAGAAGTATCAGCACATAGCTCACCAGCACCTGGTGCATCCCAGTGATGAGGGCGGAGCGGGGCACGGTGAGGACACAGCTCCAGCCGTTGCTCATGGGGGCAGAGAAATAGGTGCGGGTCTTGCCATTAAAATCGGTGATGTCCTGGCCGTTTTTCGTGCTGTGGAGCTGATTCATAGACTTGGTATACGCCTCCACCTGTTCCTGAGAGACCTCGGAGAAGGGGGTGCTGGCATACAGCAGGTGATCGTTTTTGTCGAACAGATAATAGGCGCTGCTCTCTCCCAGGTTCAGGTCCCGGTGACAATGAATAAAGTCTTCCTGATGCAGGTTGAGCAGCACGGCATAGCCCGTCTTGGGGGAGACAGCGGCCACCACCACCTCGTTGATATGCTCGACGGGGCAGACGAACTGGTCGGTAAAGACCACTTCACCCGGGACGGCGGCGGCCTGGGCGTACCAGACGGAGTTCAGATAATTATAGTCATCCGGCACAACTGCATCGGTGTTATAGGGGAGATGCCCGTTCATAGCCAGGGACAAAGAAAGCTCTGTGTCGCTGAGGGCGTGGGAGGTGGTGTCCATATAGTCAAACAGGCGGCGGGAGACCTCCGCCATGGACAGGCCCTGGTCGGTGAGCTGGTCTAAGTAGGTCACGCCCACCTTGACCACGTTTTGATAG
>OIXA01001213.1_pt1 | contig 33631 bp, 21 predicted proteins | sample 1587721 | NCBI WGS metagenome assembly OIXA01 (sample SAMEA3888900, study PRJEB22519) | human gut metagenome | biome: human gut; feature: human-associated habitat; material: faeces | place: Denmark | collected 2013
GTTTTTCATTGCAGTTAAATTCTAACACAAAAAAGGACTTTTGATTCGCAAAAATTGAAAGTCCTTTTTTGTGTTCATGGAGCTATTATTTCACAGCCCCTTTTTGTGTGCAAAAAGGAGAAAGAAACTTGCATTCTATTCCACAGAAGAGTCATATTGCCGTTTTGATTCCCTGCTTCAATGAGGCATTGACCATCAAGAAAGTAGTCAGCGATTTTGCTTCTGTACTACCTGAAGCGGATATCTACGTCTATGACAACAATTCATCAGACCGCACCGCAGACATAGCCAAAGAAGCGGGCGCTATTGTCATTCATGAATACAGGCAGGGAAAGGGGAATGTCATACGTTCCATGTTTCGGGATATAGAAGCGGACTGCTATGTCATGGTCGATGGGGATGATACCTATCCGGCGGAATTTGCCAGAGAAATGGCGGACCTGGTGCTGGAGAAAAAAGCGGATATGGTCATCGGTGATCGACTCTCCTCCACATATTTTGAAGAGAACAAACGTCTTTTCCATAATTCAGGAAATGTCGTTGTCAGACGCTTCATCAATACTTTTTTGGCAAGAAATGTCCGATTAAAGATGTCATGACAGGCTATCGCGCGTTTTCGCCTCTCTTCGTCAAGACATTTCCTATTCTTTCTCAGGGCTTTGAAATTGAAACGGAAATGACCATTCACGCGCTAGATAAAAATCTTTTGATTCAGTCGATCCCGGTGACTTACCGCGATCGCCCATCCGGCAGTGTCAGCAAGCTGAATACCTACAGCGATGGCATCAAGGTACTCATGACAATTTTCAAACTGTATAAGGACTACAAGCCTCTTCAGTTTTTCAGCATCACCTCATTGCTTTTGGCACTGATTTCATTGGCTTTCTTCGTTCCTGTCCTGAGTGAATACCTTCTGACCGGACTGGTGCCGAAGCTGCCGACCCTTGTCATGGCCGGATTTACGATGCTCGGGGCACTCTTGAGCCTTGGCGTCGGACTGGTTCTGGATACTGCGGTGAAAAGCAGCAGGAAGAATTTGGAGATACAGATGAATGTGATTCAGATGATTTTGAAGCAAGGGGGAGGCCGAGAATGAAATTAATTGATAAGTCGATGCTAATTAAAACTTTTCTCACCTCTTTTATGCTTGCTACTATCTTTAATGTGCCCAAAGTCAGTGTGTTTCCACTGATTTTATTTGCCTTTACATATTGTTTCTTCTGGCAGGTTAAAGATGTAGAAGTAGAGAAATCTGCAAAAGTTTGCGGCGTCATACTTGCCTGTTGCCTCGCACTCGGAAATGTAGACTTGCTGCTAGCGATTAAGAAAAATATAGGGAAAATTCTCGTTATTGCAGTAGGCGGTTATATGCTTTCCAGCGTAATCATACAAATGCTCTATGAGAAATTTGATAAATTTCGAAAAGAGCCGGTTGTACTTGATTCTGAAGTAAAGGAAATAAAGTGGGGGAAGTGCGTCCTTGTAATGCTTTTGTGCTGGATTCCTTATTGGATTGCCTATTATCCAGCTGTTTTGACGCCTGATAGTATAAGCCAGATTAGACAGGTTTTGAACTTGGATCCTCTTGTCAATCATCATCCGATTCTTCATACCATGACAATCAAGGTTTTGTATGATTTCATAACAGCGATGGGCGTAGAGGATATCAATCAAGTTATCAGTCTGATTAGTCTGATTCAGATGATTTTCATGGCATCCGTATTTTCTGCAATTATTTGCTTCCTGTTTAGCCGAAGGGGGAGCAAGACCATCAGCTATGTGTTCCTGTTTTTTTACGCACTCATTCCATTCAATGCTTACTACAGCATTACTCTTTGGAAAGATATAACGCATGCGGTGGTTACCAGTCTGCTGCTACTGGCTCTCATCAAATATTGTAATGATGAAATAAAAAATAAACCCATAGCCTTGGCGTTGCTTGCTCTTCTAGGGACAGCTTTCTGCTTGTATCGGAGCAATGGATACTATGCCTATATTTTGTGGTTGTTGCCGTTGACTTGGATTTCCTTCAAAATCAAGAAACAATCTTTAATTCTGGTGGCTTTGGGAACTATCATTGTCAGCTCTTTAATTAAAGGGCCATTGTATAATTCTTTCGATATCAAGAACGCAAGTTACTTTGAAGGCTTGTCTATTCCAGAACAGCAAATCGCCTATGTGATTAAGAATAAAAGGGAACTGAATGACGAGCAGAAATACTATTTAGGAAAGGTAATTGATTTAGAGCGCGTGCCCAGTTTGTATCACCCACAGATTTCGGATAACATCAAAGGAAACTGTCATGATGAGGAATTTGCTAAAGCAAATAAGCTTGAATATCTAAAATTATGGGCTGAGTTAGGGGTGAAGTATCCGAAAGATTATGTAATCGCATGGATAAACCAGACACGGGGTTATTGGTATCCCAATATCGGATACTGGGTTTACAGGAAAGGGGTACATCCGAATACCGTAGGTATCTACAATGAGCCAAATGTTGTTCGTAAGGTGATCGACAAAATTTCTTTAGAAAGACTGTACGGGCCTGCAACCTTGTACAATGTGGGAATATATACTTGGATTCTATTGGTGATGCTTATATACGCTCTGTCAAGAAGAATGTGGAAAGTTGTGCTTTGTTACTCCTTGCTGCTTGGCATCTTGGTGTCCTTGCTGTTAGGAACACCGGTTTTTGCTGAATTTAGATACTATTATTCAATTATTGCCAATTTGCCGTTTATTATCATGCTTCCGCTTCTGGGAAAGAGAACCAGTGTCGAAAAAGCCGTGGGCGGAGGGAGCGTGGTACAAGCGGGTACTCAATAATAAGCCATTTGGGCAACATGCAATACGCTAAAACGCGTCCGATGTTTCGCAATATGCGAAACATCGGACGCGTTTTTTGAAGTCTGAAGTCTTCAAGTCTCTGAGTTTAGCACTTTTTTCTCTTCTCCCGTTCCTGCACTTCCCGTACGACTTCTTCAATGGTCGTCCCCTTGATCGGTTTTTCCCCATTTTCTGCCCATGGGAAATGCATATGGGGTGCGACGCGTTCGAAGAAGTGGGGGAGATGCGTCGCATTGTCGTCCACGTGCTCAGGAACGAAGACGGGGAGACGAGAGGGGAGGATCTCAAGGTCGATCGGGAAATTCGGTCCCTTATCGCCGTCTACATTGGTCGAGAGGGTATCGCCTTCCGTGATGGAGATATGCGCTTTTTTGATACCGACGACAGTGACAAAGTCGGGACCCATCTGGAAACCGGCAAGGAGTTTCGGCGCCTGCCTGATGGCATTCAGCCAGGCGAAGTCGTGGAAGAGGCAGAGCTTGATGATGCCTTTATTGCGATCCTCCGGCGGGATGAGGTTGCGGAAGCTGCCGGCAGAGTCTGTCAGCATGGCAGCGATCAAAGGGGAGGAGACTTGAATAACAGTGCCATTTTCCTCTTCGATCTTGAAGTGGTAGGATCTCTGCTTGTTCAAGACCTGCATGCCTTTCATGAAGTAGGCGAGCGATCCGAAGAGGGTCTTCTCTTTGATGGAGACTTCGCTGACTGCTTCAGAAATGAGACCGGCGGCGACAACGTTGATGAAGTAGCGGTCATTGATCTTGCCGACATCGATCTTCGTCTTGACTGCATGCTCGAGCATACGGATGGCTCCCTGCGGGGAGCGTGGGATGTGGAGAGCGCGGGCGAGGTCATTGACTGTACCGAAAGGGATAAAACCGAAGGCGGAGTGACTTCCTACGGGTACCATGCCATTGATGACTTCATTGATCGTGCCATCACCGCCCATACAGATGACGTCACGTCCTTTTTCTGCGGCGATGCGTGCAAATTCCGTGGCATCTCCGGCTTTTTCAGTCAGCTTGATCGTGATATTGTCATAGCGCTTTGCCAGTGTCGTATGGAGGAGCGGGATATAGCGCGGGGCTCGTTCGCGTCCGGAGGTCGGATTGACGATGATGGTGCATCGTGTGGATTCTGTCATGGGTATCTCCTGAAAAAGTGTGGGGGGATCCGGAGATGTCATGAGTAAGGAAATGGCAGTTCCGTTTTCCCATTGGCGGGAAGATCCTTGTTGAGGAAAGTGCCCTACATGGTCTACTCTGATCTCCGGTCACACCGCTTTACGTTACAATTGATATCCTATATTATAGCGCAGATCGGCACACGAAAAAAGGCTCTCCCGCGCAATGCTCGGATATAGAGCCTTTTATGCTGCCGGTCCTATCACCAGTCACCGATTACAGGTCACCAGTCTTTCTTGATCTCGTTATACAGCTTGACAAGACCCTTTTCCATGGCGAGGTTATTCGGGATGGCGGGCTTGACAGTGTGAAGGAAGATACGGCAGTTGGTATCGGGGATGGCGATGAAGACATGCTGACACCAGACGAAGCCGTTCGGCGTCAGGGTGCGGAAATATTCAGAGAGCGTGCCGCCATGTGCAGAAAGGCGATCGGAGATGGTGTCCGCATCCATGAAGCGCTCATAGCGAGGGCGGTCTTCTTTCTGAATGGAGAGATATCCGAAAGCACGCATTGTTGTTTGGTAACAGTAGGTGTGACCGGGATGAAACTTGTGGTAGTCCCGGCAGAAGACGACAGGCTGGCAGGTGCCGCGGTCAAGATCATTGATAACGATGGCATGGTAGAGGTCGTAGAGATCCTTTTCAAGACCGTTCACTTTCATCTGTTCGATCTGGATGGCATTGCGTGTGATATTGAGAAGCTTGCAGCGCAAGAGGAAGCGCTTCCCGAGCTGGGCGATCTTCTGCACCTTCAGCCAGAGATACTGATCATCGATGGTATAGGTGATGGCGTAGGGCTGGTCGGAATCGTAGACATGGGAGAGCAGACGCGCGATTTTTTTACGGATCGGGCTCTCCGGCATATTGAGGCGGGCTTCACTGTCACGTGGGGTGGGCGCACCGACGGAAGCAAGTACGTCCTGATAGGCTGGGGAGGCGAAGCGGAAATAGAGCTTGCCATCCTCCATGGTCTCTACGATCGCAAGTGACTCATCCGTCGTGAAGTCCATATCGCCTGCTTTTTCATAGTATGCTGTGAGCTCTTCTGTCTCAACGTCAATATGCTGCAGAAGGATATGGGCTTTCATCTCATCGAAGGGGAGCGGCTTGCCGAAGAAGTAGCCCTGGATCTTTTCGCAGCCGATATCTCGGAGGAAGCGGAATTGTTCTTCCGTTTCCACGCCCTCTGCCAGCGTACGAATGCCGATCTTTTTTGACATATGAATGGTGGACTGGATGATATCCTTTGAGCGCTGCGTGAAATTCGACAGGAAGTCCATGTCGATCTTGAGCTCATCGAAGTGATAGTCCTTGAGTGCATTCAGTGAGGAGTAGCCGCTTCCGAAGTCATCCATCCAGACCTGATAGCCCACCTCGCGGAAGTGATCTAGAATGATGCGGATCTCTCGTGCGTTTTGTACGAACATGCTCTCCGTGATTTCTATGCAGAGGAGGTGGTGGGGGATCCGGTATTTTTGGGTTCGTCTTTCCACCTCGGTGAAGATGTCACAGGTGAGGAAGTCCATGCGGGAGAGGTTGATGGAAATCGGGACGACCGGTATGCCGTCATCCAAGCAGGCGCGGAGGCGCTTGCAGACCTCTTCTAAGATGTACAGGTCGAGCTGGTAGAGCTGGCGTGTATTTTCAAGAGCCGGGATGAATTCATTCGGCTTCAGGAATCCGTACACGGGATCGATCCAGCGAGCCAGTGCTTCGAGGCCGCACAGCGTCTTCGAGATGGAGCGGATGACAGGCTGGTAGTAGACCTGAATATAGCCTTTGGAAAAGGCCTCATCCAGATGATCGATGACATAGTCTCGGATGAGGACGGCGCGCTGCACCTTGGCGGTGTACTCACAGAGGAAGACGTCAAGGCGGTCTTTGATGCTGTCACAGGCGAGCTTCGCAAGATCGCAGGCCTTGCTCGGCGTGATCGAGAGATCCTTTACCCGATAGATCCCGATTTTCACTTCGAGCGGGGAACGCATGTACATGGAAAGCAGCTTCTTGTGGGCATCGATGACACGGTTTTGAAGATCTATGTCATAGGTGAGGACGACGAAATGATCATCAGAGAAGCGCGCAATGAAATCATTCGGGAAGCATTCCCTGAGCGTCTCCGCCATATGGAGCAGGAGGGCATCACCTGCATCAAGGCCGAAGTGGATATTGTACGACTTGAAGTGGCAGAGATTGAAATAAAGGATCACAATCGGCGGTGATGCCGGATTCATGCTGGCAAGCTTGAACCATTTGGCTGCATATTCAAGGAAACGACGCTGCCCCGGGAGCGCTGTCAGCCGGTCGATAGAGTAGGTCAGGTACTTTGCTCCTGCATCGACGGCGAAGGCCACAATCACATGTCCATAGTCCGGAAGTGTGGTGGTACGGCAAAAAATCTCCATGTATTGGAGAGAACCGTTTTTTGTGATGGCTTTGAGATCAACGAATCCGATCAAGCTCTGCTGCAGCTGATGTTCGATCTCTCGGAAAACCCGCTCTTTGTCGGAGACGGAGAGAATGTCATCGAAGGTATGGCCGCGCGATTGAGTCAGCGCTTCCAGGCTGTCATAGCCAAGCATGGCAAGGAAACGATCATTGGCATACAGGATGTCATGGGTATCCGCCCGATAAATAAAAATGCCTCCGGGCATAGCGTGCAGTATGCTGTTTTGTATAGAATGATTGATTACGTCAAGTGAAACATCTTTATTCATTGTTCGTCACCGCCTTTGTCGTAGTAATAGTCATGGTGTTCAGGGTTAGCCCCTGGGGCGTGCTGCCCCTTGATTGCGGGTGAAAGTTCTACTCTCTAGTTAGGAGTGAGGAATGAGGAGTGGTGGTGCGGCGCAAAAAATTATGAAGCGCCGCGAAGTATAAAAAGTGCGATGCCCGCAGATGGCATGTAGTGACTAGGCACTTGAGACTCCTAATCCCTAGCTACTAGTCCCTAGCCACCAGTCACTCTATTTATATCTTATAAAAGTACTCGATAGCGCCCAGCGTCTTTCCGTCTTGAAAGAGGGGCTCCGTGTGAACGAGGACAGAGACTCGGTCGCCCTCTTTGCTCCGCAGCCAGACGGCTTTTTCACGGGATAGTCCGTCGAAAATGGTCGCGACGAGCGGGCACATGGCATGGCACAGGTGGGTGCCGGTCTCATCGATATGATCCAGGTGGCTCTCGAAGCAGTGCTTGCCGAGCATGTCTTCCGCTTTGTAGCCGCTGATGCGTTCTGCGCCTTTGTTCCAGTAGAAGATCTTGCGATCCGTATCGACGCAGTAAACGCCGAAGGGCATCTGGTCAAGGATTTTTACGAAGAGTTCTTCGTTTGTCATATTCATGGGTTGAACCTCGTTTCATGAAGAGGAAGTGTGAACCTCAGCGTGGCAGTGCATAATCATGCCTTTTATAGTATATAAGGAAAGAAGGAAAAAGGCAAAGAAAATATGATGAGAATAGATGAATCTATCATTTTTTTGAAACAGAGAGACGATCTATTGTCAACTTTACAAGGGGGGTACATCGTTGTAACATTATATATATGTATATGTAACGTGAATGAGTATTTTCTTCAGGGGAAACGGCAGAAGGTATCGCTACCATGATGCTTGAGGTATCGATATGTCTGTCTATCATGAATCACAGGAGAACCATATGAATAAAATGGGCATGACACTTTGCCTGTCTCTGGCGGCTTTTCTGCCTTGCGGGGTGATGCAGGCGGCAGACATTGACCCGATCGCGCAGCATCAGGCGAAGGAAAGGGCGCAGGTCAGAGAGACGATGGACCGCTATACGGCAGAGGAAAAGGCTCATCGCCGTGAGGATGCACGGGCGCTAGGTCGGGAGTTGCTGCTCGCAGGCGAAGGCCTTGGCGAAACAGTGAAGCGGGAGATCGGAGAGCTTGCGGTCGAGGATGCACAGGCACGTGTCATCGCGAATATCCCGATCAATAAAGCAAGGACGGCGCTTTCCACATCCGCGGGGGACTATGAGGCGATGAAGGCACATTACCTTATCCGTCAGCGGATGCTTCCTGCGTGGGATGAGGAAAAGGATCGTCTGATCATTTCTCTTTCGCAGCTTGGAGGGATGCCTGTCCCCAGAGATCCGGAGGCGGCCTTTGCCAAAACGTATGAGAAGGCGTCAATGGCGCGAAGGAATGTCCTCCTGTACTATCAGGGAGAGCATGATCCGGACCAGCTTGCACCTTACCAAAAGGAGGCAGACAAATGGCTCGGCATGCTCACCGCTGAGGTGAAAGCGTATGTACTCTCGCTGGCAAGCAGCAGCGATCCGTCGCATCCGACGCCGGAGGCAGAAGCCCTCGCCGTGCAGTATACGAAGACGGTCCTCATGGCACTTGATGATGAGCTGCAGGTGGAAATCCTCGGGGAGCGTTTCGAAAATGCGCGGAAATCTTATGAGTCGGCGACGAAGAATTACGAGAAGCTGTATGCGAAAGAGATCAGCCGCTGCATGAACAGCGGCAATGGATTCCTTCTCACGAATCAAAGAGCAGGGGATACCGGCAGCAGGGGGGCGATTCCTTCGGCAGCATCGGGCAGTTCTTCTGCCGCCAAGGCGGCAGGGAGTGGCATGCCCGCTGACGGCACCGTGGTACCGAGCACGCCCTTTCTTGTGCCGCGGAGCAACGAGGAAAGAGAAGCTCTCCGCAGGAAGCTCATGCACGAGATGGATCAGATCACTTCAGATGACTGGGAGCGTCTCGCACGCCGCCGCGTAGAGTATGCGGATGAGCTGTCTGCTATCGGCTATTTCGACAGAGAATCATCATACATGCAGGCATCCACCGAGGTCAAAGCGCCGAAGATTTCGGATAAGCGATTCAAGATCGATGGGGAGGCGCGTGTGGACTATGGCGCTCACGGCGGCTACAAGTCCATCGGAGACAGAAGCCACGCGCGTGTCAGGATTTATGGAGATTACAATATCGATGACAACTGGCATTTCATTTCCATGCTGGAAAATGAAAAGATCTTAAGCGGTAAGGGGGAGGACAGCTGGATGGATATCGACCGCTGGTATCTGACGGGCAAGGTCGGCCGTGCGCGTGTGGATGCGGGGGCTTTCGGCTCTTTTCTGGCGGAAGGAAATATTTACGACAGCAGATTCACCGGTGTGCGTGTCTCCGGCAAGGAGCCTTTCTCCTACATGGCAGAAGCGGGGACGATCAAGCATGCAGGCTTCGCGGCAGCCGCTGAGGCATCGACCACGCATGACATCTATACGCTGGGAGCGGGCCTCTATCGCTTCGATCTCGAGGACAGGGGGAAGAGGAACATCTATATGCTGAATGTTCATCGTCCGCTTGGCGGTCTCTACGATCTGGGCCTCATGGGACTTCTCGGGGAAGATGAGAGCCGCAGCGAGAAGGGCTATGTCGTATCCCTTACTCGTGGGAAAGAGAAAACATGGGAGAGAGGAAATACGTACTATTTCCTGAAATACTATCACCAGCCATATACCACGTATGTATTACATACCATGAACGGACTTGCGGACTACATGGACGGCGTCGAAGGCATTGGTGCTGGTATCCACTACACCGTAAAGCCGGACTGGCTCTTGCAGGCAGAATACTATAATCTCAAGGATCTCGAAGAGGGCGGCAGAAATCATACCTTCTGGCTTGCGCTTTCGTACTATTTCTCGAATTACAATGGGTGAGAAAGGATTCAGGGTGAGCCCGTTGGGCGGCTCGCCCCTTGATTACGTTTGAAAGTCTCGATTGAATGAGAAATTAGAAATGAGAAATGGTGGTGCGGCGCATAAAAATCAGAAGCGCCGCAGAGTACAATTAGAGGCGATGCCCCAAAGTCTCTCGATAGCAAGTTTCCCGTTTTAAACTTTCCAAACAGTGCTCACCTGACCGCGAATGACAAAGATTTCTCGCTCGCGCTCGAAATGACGATACGGGAGAATCCGATATCTCCCAGTCTCCTAGTCTCTTAGGCACCGGATACTTGAAGCTGCCTCTCATCCCTGTTTTCAAATATTCACTCTTGAGAAAAGGAAAGCATATCATGAAGAACATTCATACTATTGTCGTCGTCGGTCTGGGCTACGTCGGCCTTCCGCTGGCACATGCCTTTTCGAAGCATTTCCGCGTCATCGGCTATGATCTATCCGAGGAGAAGATCGCGCTTTATCGTAAAGGCATCGATCCGACGAATGAGCTCGGAAATGAAACGGTCACGGAGAGCACGGTCGAATTCACGAATGACCCTCAGGAGATTTCTGAGGGCGACTTCATCGTGGTCGCAGTGCCGACACCGGTGAATCAGGATAAGACGCCGGATCTTTCGCCGGTCGAGTCTGCTTCACGCATCGTGGGATCGCATATGAAAAAAGGCGCAGTCATCGTCTATGAGTCGACGGTCTATCCGGGGGTGACAGAGAATATCTGCGCTCCGATCCTTGAAAAGGAATCGGGGATGACGCTGGGAGCAGATTTCCAGATCGGCTACTCGCCGGAGCGTATCAATCCGGGCGACAAGGTCCATACACTGAGAAGCATCGTCAAAATCGTTTCCGGGATGGATGAAAAGACACTGGAGACGGTGAAATCTGTCTATGGCACCATCATCGAAGCAGGCGTTTATCCCGTTTCCTCGATCCTGGTCGCAGAAGCGGCAAAGCTCGTGGAGAATGCACAGCGCGATATCAATATCGCCTTCATGAATGAACTTGCGATCGCCTTCCATTTGATGCACATTGATACGAATGAAGTGCTCAAAGCAATGAATACGAAGTGGAATGCGCTCGGCTTCTGTCCGGGGCTGGTCGGTGGTCACTGCATCGGGGTCGATCCGCACTATTTCATCTATCAGGCGGAGAAATTGGGCTATCACTCGAAAATCATCGGCGCAGGACGTCGCATCAATGACAGCATGTCGGGCTATGTGGTGAAGCAGATGGTGAAGGAAATGATCCGAAACCACGTAGATACGCGCCATGCGAAGATCTATCTTCTGGGCATGACATTCAAGGAGGACTGCCCGGATGTCAGAAATTCCAGGGCTGTCGATATTTTCCATGGCCTCAAGGAGATGGGCTTTGATCCCATCGCTGTCGATCCGGCGGCGGATCAGGCGGACTTTGAACGTCTTTATCATGTGCCGCTTGTGCCGCTTTCCGCAGTCAAGGATGCGGATGTCATTGCCGTCCTTGTCGCCCATAAAGAATTTAAAGCACTCTCATCGGCCGAGGTTCGCTCACTTTTTGTAACCTGCCCGGAGGAAGAGACACCGCTCCTCTTTGATGTGAAGAGCATCTACGATCCTAAGGAAATCAGGGGTGAAGGGCTCGCCTATTGGAATCTATAAGGGGGCAGCCTTGGGGACGTGCTGTCTCTTGATTGCGATAGAAAGCCTCGCTGGAATGAGGAATTAGGAATGAAGGTGGCGGCTTCGCCGCGAATATATATGGGGCGATGCCCAAAAGCAGCATTCAAGCCACCAGTCACAAGTCACCAGTCACTCGAGGCACCCAATCCCTAATCCATAATCCCTAGCCACTCATCCCTGCTTTCAAACTTAGAAGTGACTAGTGACTAGTGACTGCTGACTAGACTCCCGTATCGTCATTTCGAGCGAAGCGAGAAATCTTCTTTGCAGACCGATAAACGATGGATGTTCGAAAGCAGAAATACGTAGCACCAAGGTGTCGTTTCCATACAGTGCCTATGTGATACTGACCGCAGTGCAAGAAAGCCCCTCGGCTACGCTTTCGATGACGATACGAGAAAGGGATACCCCAAAAAGTGTGAAAGCGGGGATGAGTAGCTAGTGACTTGTGACTGGTGGCTAGGGATTAGGAATCTCAAGTGACTGGTGACTAGTGACCGGAATGCCAGTTCATGGCATCGCCACTATTTACACTCTGCGGCGCTTCTATATTCTTATGCGCCGCACCACCATTTCTCATTTCTAATTTATCATTCAAGCTAAGATTGCATCCGCGATCTATGGACGAGCCGCCCCATGGGCTGACCCTGAGCCATTTTACCAACGAGGAAATTATGCGTATCAAAACCATTGGCATCTTAGTCATTGCCGCCGCCGTGATCGGTGGGGGCGGTTACGGGCTGCACCATTATCTGGCTTCTTCGGCGCAGAGCGAGGCGTATCTGACTGACTTATCTAGCGGGTTTTCCGCCGATCGGGAGATCAAGGATGCACTGACGCTTTATCAGAAGGATAGCTGCCCGAAGGCGAGAATTCTGAAACCGCCGGGCGGGGAGGAGAAAAGGATGTATCTCTTCTTCTCGGGACTGCCGGATCGACCGATGATCGAGAAGCTGACAGACCTTCTGGAAAAAGAAAAAAGTGAGGCGGCCTTCTTTGCAGAAGGGCAGAATGTGCTTGATGAAGAGCAGGGAATGAAGGTGCTGCATAAGAAAGGCGCTCTGATCGGGAATTATACTTGGCTGGGAAGGCCGAGATTTGAAACGATGAAGCCGGAGGCGGCCATTGCTTCGGTGGCCAAGACGCAGAAAGCCATTCATCTGATGGAAGGCAGTACGCCTCTCTATTTCAAAGCACCGAATACGAAGTATACCGATGACCTGCTGAAGATCCTCGGTGCGTGCGGGGTGAAGTATGCATTGGAGAGCAGCGTCACCATCCGAAGGGGACAGCTGAAGAGCGCATCCGATGCCAAAGAGATCGTGAAGAGATTAAAGCCCGGAAGCATCATCGCCTTTGAAGTGAATCGTCCTCTAGATATCAAGGTGAAAGAGCAGGGAGCCTATGATGAGAAGCCCGCCATCGATAAGAAACCGACCATCAAGGATAGCGACTTCATAGATCGGCCGGCGCCTCGTGATATGGCGGAGGAGGTTTCCTGGCTCATCGGTGCGCTCAAGGAAGCTGGATATGAGCTGAGAGGCTTGGAAGGTATAAGCGTTGCTGGTGACTAGAGACTAGTGACTAGGAGATATCGGATTCTCCCGTATCGTCATTTCGAGCGAAGCGAGAAATCTTTGTCATTAGCGGTCATGTGGGCAATGTTTGGAAGTTTAAAATGGGAAACTTGCTATCGAGAGACTTTGGGGCATTGCCACTCATTGCGCTCTGCGGCGCTTCTGATTTTTATGCGCCGCACCACCATTTCTCATTTCTCATTTCTCATTCGAACGAGGCTTTCAAACGCAATCAAGGGCGCCCAGCCCGACGGGCTAACCCTAAACCATACTATCCAGAGGAGAATACCCATGAGTACAGATGACAGACTGCAGGAACTAAAGGAGGACAGGCGTCTTCTTCCCTATGTGCCGGATGTCACAGGACGGCGGACGAATGCGGACCGTCGTCAGGCGAGTGAACAAGATAAGATCCGGCGGGATCAGGATTATGAGAAATACATCGCCAGTGCGGAGGCAGGCCGCCGCTTCAAGGTGAAGATCCCGGTACGTCTCACGTATACAGCCGCAGGAAAGAAGAGGGTGGTCAGCGGGACATGTATGGATATCTCCTCGACGGGCATGCTCTTTATCGCTGACGATGAGAAAGTAGTGATAGATCTGCCGAAAGAGGCGATGCTGTCTTTTGAGATCCGTCCCGGGGATATGCCGGAAGGCTATGAGATGAAGGTGAAAGGGCTTTCTGCGGAAGTCGTGCGTGCTTTCGACAAAGAGGGGCATCTTGCGCTGGGACTTCATTTCAGTAAATCGCTAGTCCAGTATTATCAGTCGAAGCGGGGAAAGTACCTCATCGCGGTCTCTGCATTTCTTTTGCTCTGTATCTCGCTTGTGATCCTTCTCATGCGTTCGGAGTCGGTCATTTACTTCCGATTCAATAAGTTTCTTTACTTATATAGCATCATCACAGCGGGATTTTTGCTTACGCGCTATTTCTTTGCGATCTTCTACAAGCCGGTCCCGGTAGATATTCATTTCACGCCCGGCGTCTCGATCATCGTACCCTGCTTCAATGAAGAGACATGGATCCAGCGGACGGTGCTTTCCTGTATGAATCAGGACTATCCGCCGGATAAGCTGCAGGTCATCGTGGTGGATGACTGCTCGACGGACCGTTCCGTGGAGAAAGTGGAAGAACTCATCCGAAAGCTCGACGAGGATGACCCTTCGGCGCACATTCGTGACCGGCTCACCTGTTTCGTGCAGCCGCAGAATGGCGGCAAGCGAGAAGCTCTTGCGCGCGGGCTGACACTGGCAAAGCATGAGCTTCTGGTCTTTGTCGACTCGGACTCCTTCCTCTCGCCCTTTGCGGTCAGAAATGTCGTGCAGCCTTTCAAGGATAAGGAAATGGGCGGTGTCTGCGGGCGGACGGATGTGGTGAATACCTATACGAATTCGCTCACGAAGATGCAGGCGGTGCGCTACTATATCGCCTTCCGCATCATGAAGGCGGCGGAAGGCTTCTTCGATGCGGCGACCTGCCTCTCGGGGCCGCTTTCCTGCTACCGGAAGGATCTGGTCGAAAAATACTGCGATGCGTGGATTCATCAGAAGTTTTTGGGACGCAAGGCGACCTTCGGCGATGATCGCAGTCTGACGAATTTCATTCTGCGTCACAATCGCACGACCTATCAGGATACGGCGATCTGCGAGACCATCGTACCGAAGAGCTACAAGGTTTTTCTGAAACAGCAGATGCGCTGGAAGCGCTCATGGCTGCGTGAATCCCTCATCGCTGCGCGCTATATGTGGAAGAAGGAGCCGCTCATGGCGCTCTCCTTCTACTTTGGGCTTATCGTTCCGATCGCCGCTCCGATCGTTGTGATCTACAATCTCGTCTACATCCCGCTCATGCACCGCGTCTTCCCGACGACGTTCCTCGTCGGTATGGCGCTCATGGCGATGCTGATGAGTATGGCGCAGCTTTTCCTCAGAAAAAGCTCCACATGGGTCTTTGGGATCTGGTTCTGCCTCTACTATGAAGCAGTCCTGCTCTGGCAGATGCCGGTCGCATGGTTCACCTTCTGGAAGGATACCTGGGGTACGCGCATGACGCCGGCAGATGTGCGGGAGGCCGAGAAGAAAAAGAAGAAGGAAATGGAAAAGCACCGCAAAGCGGAACAGAAAGCAGGTGAGAAGCCATGACGCTGGGGGAGGAATCGTATACCCGACATAAGAACCGCGTGAAGCGGGCACGGACCTTGGTGGAGATCGCCTTCGTCATCGCGGCGCTCTACCTGCTCTATACCCTCTTTTTCCATGGAAAGACATACCAGCCCTATAGCGAGAGTCAGGTGAGCCCCACGACCGATACGGGCTTCATCGCGCTTTCGTACTTCGGCGTCGACCGCATCGGAGACACCTCGACACTGATCGGGGAGAAGCAGCTCCGCGAGCACCTGAAGGCCTTGAAGGACAATGGCTACGTGACCATCACGCAGGAAGACATCGAGAAGTACTATGAAAAAGGCCAGCCTCTTCCTGAGAAGGCACTGTACCTGATGTTCGAAGATGGGCGGCGCGATACCGCGATCTTCGCTGACGACATCATCGAAGATCTGAATTTCAAGGGCGTCATGATGACATATCCGGAGAAATTCGATCACGAGGATCCGAAATTCCTTCGCCCGTCGGACCTGAAAGACATGACAGACTCCACCTTCTGGGAGCTGGGGACGAATGGCTACCGGCTGGAATACATCAATGTGTACGATCGCTATCACAACTTCATCGGAGAGATCGATCCCTTGACCTATGCGATGATGCGTCCGTACCTCGGACGTGACTACAATCACTATCTCATGGACTACATCCGCGATAAAGACCGCATCCCGGTCGAAACGCTGGACCATATGAAGCGGCGCATCGGCTATGACTACAGCCGCGTCGCGGAGCTCTATCAGGAGCATCTGGGCTACGTGCCGCAGGTCTATGTCCTGATGCATGCGAATACAGGAAAATTCGGCAATGCAGCGAGTGTTTCCTACGAAAATGAAAAATGGATCCGCAAGCTTTTCACGATGAATTTCAATCGCGAGGGCTGCTCCTTCAACCAGAGAAACAGCTCGCTCTACGATCTCACGCGCATGCAGCCGCAACCATACTGGCCGGTGAATCATCTGCTGATGCGCATCAAGTATGACACGAAGCAACAGGATATCACCTTCAAGCGGGGCGATACCCGCATAGAGGATTGGGAAATCCTGAAAGGCGCAGGGGAGTACAAGGAAGAAAGCATCATCCTGACCTCTCTCCCTGAAAAGGAAGGCCTGATGCGGCTCAAAAATCACTACAGCTATGGAGATGTAGACATCAAAGTCCGTCTTGAGGGCAATTCCTTCGGCGGGCAGAAGGTCCTCTTCCGTGGGAATAAGGACTTCACCTCCTGCCTCTCTGCCGGTATCGAGCAGGGGAAGCTGGTGATCGCAGTGAGAGAGGGGGCAGGCGAGAAGAAACTCTTTGAAGAAAAGCTTTCCGTCCTTGACGGGGAGACCCCGATTTCCATCGAAGAGGATAAAAAACGCGTGCGTATGGGCGTCCTTGCCGCACTCACCCGCTATGCAGATACGACCGACAAGGCGAAGCTCTATGCCGCCCGCATGGAAGAGACGAGGGATCGGGAGGCCTTGTCCGTCAAAGACGGAGAGAAGGAATATGAAGCACCGGAGAGTTTCCATGCCCGTCTTGACCGCGAGCTGGAGATCCGCATGAGAGGAGATCAGGTGACAGTTCTTCTGGACGGGAAGGAAGCGGCCCATGTCGAAGTACCGGAGAGAACGGGAAAGGAAGTCGGCCTTTGGTCCGGCTGGAACAGTCAGGCATGGAGCCAGAGAAATCTCGCAGATGATGTCTATGACGGCGTCTTCGAGCACCTCATCATCACATCGCACAAGGATGGAAAAGAAAGCCTTATCTACTCGAGTGAACTAACAGGTCTCGATAAGTGGCGCTTCGATGCGAATCAGAAATGGGAGTCCGTCCTCGGATGGTTCTTGAAGCATTTCTAGGGATGAGTGGCTGGTGACTTGGAATCAGTAGCTAGGGATTAGTGGCTAGGGATTAGGAAGCTCGAGAGACTAGTGACTTGAATACTACTTTCGGGCATCGCCTCTTATAATTGCGGCGAAGCCGCCACCACAACCCTGAACCCTGAACCCACAACCCTGAACCCTGAAGTTTGAAAGCAGGGTTGAGTGACTGGTGACTGGGAGACATCATACTCTCTCGCATCGTCATTTCGAGCGAAGCGAGAAATCTTTCTTGCAGACCGGGAAACGATGGATGTGTGAATGCAGAAATACGTGGCACCAAGGCGTCGTTTCCGTATCAGTGCCTATGTGATACTGACCGTAGTGCCATAGAGATCCCTCGGCTACGCTAGGAATGACGACGGCGCGAAGCGCTATCAAAACTCTGCGGCGCTTTCAATGATTATGCGCCGCACCCCCCGTTGAACCGGTAGAACCCGCCTTCCCCATAGACCCCGCGCTCCCCCTTTCGCAAACAAGCAAAGGGCGAGCCGTGGGTTAATCCTGTCCGACAGTCCCTATTTTATGCCGTCCTATCTACATTTTCATGAGGAAAGATGCTATAATGAAAAATAATTTTGTGACGACAATAGAGTGAGAGCAGGGAGGCGACGAGATGGCCAGACGGAAAGGGCTGAAGCGGTGGGACGAGATCACGACAGAGGGATGGCTCTCGCTTATTGCGGACAAGACGGTCATGAGTGCGCTGATGATGCAGATCTTCTCGCGGCTCTATCACTCCGAAGACTATATGGATAACGCAAAGAATATAGCGAAGGCGCTCCATCTGGAGTATCGGGCACTGAATGCAGGTGTCGGCTGGGCGGGGAATAAGATCCGTGAGATGTATGAGTCGGGAGGTCTTTTGACCTATCATGCGAGCGAGAAGAAGGACGAGACGCCAAGAGAGGAAGAAACGGGAGAATTTCGTCTTTCCGAAACGCCCGCCTCTCGCATCCGCCGCTCGCCATGGGAGTATGTTTTCGATGGGAGTGAGGACGATAACGGTACCTATTTCTGGGTGCTGAAGCCTGAGGCCGTAAGAGCATACCGAGAGATCATGGATGCGGATATCTGGCATCTGGATGATATTCGCCAGCTGCTTGAGAGCGATGAGACGGCATATGGGTGCGAGGGGAGCCTCTTTTCCCACTCGTCTTCGCATACGGTCGATGAGATCCGAAAGCGGTTTTCAAAAAATGCGGATTTCAAAAGAAAATCGATGGGGGCGCACCCCTGCTGCATCGTGTGCGGGGCAGATCGGATTTCTCTTCTCCATGCGGTTCCTTATGGGACGCACGGCGAGTCGCAAAAGGGGCTCATGCTTTGTCCGACCCATGCGGCACTTTTCTCCGCACATCTCATCTCTTTTTCCGATGCGGGCGAGCTTCTGGTGTCTCCTCGGATTTCTGAAAGGGAAAGGAAGCTCTATGGTCTTATCGCGGGAGAGAAGGCGAAGGCACCTTTCAGCCGCAGGCGGATGCTTACGCATCGAAAAATTTTTACAGAGGAAGGAAGAAAACTGAAATGATTTTATCCGGCAAAGAAATTGTGCGACATATGGGGGAAGAAATCATCATCGATCCCTTTGATCCGGAGAGGGTGAATCCGAACAGCTACAACCTGACTCTGGCTGATGAGCTGATGGTGTATGATAACTATGAGCTCGACATGAAGAAGAGAAATGAAGGCACGCTGCTCCATATCCCCGAGGAAGGCTATGTGCTGCAGCCGAATAAGCTCTACCTGGGACGGACGCATGAATATACAAAAACGAGATGCTTCGTACCGATGCTCGAGGGACGCTCATCTATCGGGCGTCTGGGTCTTTTCATCCATGTAACGGCAGGCTTTGGAGATGTAGGCTTCTCAGGGTACTGGACGCTGGAAATGTTCTGCGTACAGCCGATCCGCATCTATGCGGGGGTAGAGATCTGCCAGATCTATTTCCATACCGTTTTGGGGGAGGCAGACCGATATGACAGCGGAAAATATCAGAATAATAAAGGAATTCAGCCAAGCCTACTTTACAAAGACTTTGAAAAGTAGTATGATAATACCAACTTAATAACACTTGGAGCAAAGAAGCTGCAGCATGACAGGAGAGTTTTCTCTTTGTCTGCTGCTTTTTTTGTACTTTGCTTCGGTGCGGGAGTGCTTTTGAGAGTTCAAGGTATTTGCATTTTTTTGAATATTATTTCATTTTGCGGATGGAGTCTCGGAAGGCATCCTGTTTTTTAGGAAAGCATAAGAGTGGAATTCATCTCATGGAGGACATGCTTTCCACTTGGGGGAGACGTAGGAGGTCGACTATTATGAAAAAAGCAATGAAGAAAATGATCATGGCAGGTGCTCTTTGTGTCGCAGGTGCAGCTCTGATCGCAGGCTGCGGCGATTCCGGTTCTTCTGCAGGCGGCGGAAAACAGTTCCTGAACATCGCTACCGGTGGTACTGCTGGTACTTATTACCCACTGGGCGGTGCGCTCGCTGAACTGCTGAACCAGAATATCAAAGGTATGAATGCCTCTGCACAGTCTACCGGTGCATCCGTAGCCAATGTCAATATGCTGAAAGACGGCTCCGTCGACATTGCTTTCATCCAGAATGATATCGCTTACTATGCAGCCAACGGCAAGGAAATGTTCAAGGACAACAAGGTAGAAAACATCCGCGGTATCGCTGCACTCTATCCGGAAACAGTCCAGTTCGTCACCACCGCTGACAAAGGCATCAAATCCATCGCTGACCTCAAGGGCAAAAAGGTCGCTGTCGGTGCTTCCGGCTCCGGCGCAGAAGCTAATGCTCGTCAGATCCTTGGTGCATATGGTCTGACCTATGATGATATCGATGTACAGTATCTCTCCTTCGGCGAAGCTGCTGATGCACTGAAGGATGGCAATGTCGATGTCGGTGTCGTCGTCGCAGGCTTCCCGACCGCAGCAATCCAGGATCTGGCTGCCAATAAATCCGCAGCACTGGTCAATATCGATGCAGAACATGCGGACAAGCTGATGAAGCAGTATCCATACTTCACCAAGATCACCGTACCGAAGGGTACCTATCCTGGACAGGAAGCAGATGTCAGCACCGTAGCCGTGAAATGCGTCATCGTTACCACCGATAAACTCTCTGATGATCTCGGTGAACAGATCGTTAAAGCCATCTACGAACACCTTGACCGTATGAAAGCTGCTCATGCTGTCGGCAAGTACATCACCAAGGATACTGCTCTGGAAGGCATGTCCATCAAGATGAATGCCGGCGCTGAAAAGTATCTGAAAGCAAAATAATAGTGGGAAGTCACTTTTGTAACATGGTCAGGTAAAGAGAATAAGATTCAGAGGTAGCCCGTGGGGCGTACCCCCTTGATGATACATGAAAATGCTGCTTGAATCAGCATTTCCTTCGGAGTGGAACTGGCGGCTCCGAAGCAACCCTGAACCTATCAACCTGAACCCTGAACCACTTGTTATCCATATCGAAACACTGATCTGATCAGCGCTTTCCCTTATAGGAAGGAGGGAGAACGGGCTCATCTAAGGAGTCCGTTCTCACTTTCATTTCATGAAGAAAAAGAAAAACGGGAAATTAGAAACTATACTTATCGTTTTCGGGATGATTGTCTGTGTGATAGTGACCGTGGGAGGCTGGTTTGTTCGTCAGGACTATCTTTTCGGACAGACAGCAGACGGATTCATCATCAGGCAGCGGGTGCGTCCGGGTACACCGGTGACACTGGTGTACAGGCACTCGGTCCAGAAGACGATGATTCACGAGTACCTTGAAGTCAATGACATGGCGACGGGGCTCGTACTGAAGTCTACAAAATACCAATCCATGGGGGTAGGACTTCCTTTCTCCAAAGAAGATGGCGATTTCCGCGAAGAAGACGGTTGGTTTATTCTGGATAACATGAACCGTCCCTATCCGGAGCTCTCGATCCGTAACGGCGTGACGAATGAAGAAAAAGTCTATGTCGGAGATACGGAGTATGACCTGGCAAGCCTTATGCCTTTGGGAAAGGAACTTCATCTGTATGTAGCACCGCTGTACCAGGTGCTGTATAAGAAAAAAGAAATTAGGAGTTGATACAATTGGCTGATTCAGAGAAAAAGAACGTGCAGGCTGAAGGCGTTTCTGAAAATGGAGAAATGTCTGAGGAGCTGCAGAAGAAGTTAAAAGAGCTGGATAAAGAGTCAAATACAGCGGAATACAAAGGCATCTGTGCCAAAGTCATCGCAGTCATCTGTATTTGCTTCTCGCTCTTCCAGATCTATACCGGGTTTTTCGGCGCACTGGATGCAATGATCCAGCGCTGCGTCCACTTGTCCTTCGGTATCTGCCTCGTCTATCTTCTCTGCCCGACGAAGAAAGCCTGGGTCAGGGAGGGGCGCTTCCATCCGATCGACGTGGCACTTGCCGTCCTTGCGATGATCCCTCCCATTTACATTCTTGTGAACTACCAGCAGCTCATCCTTCGCGCCGGCACCGTCACTCCGACGGATACCGTGATCGGGGTGCTTGGCATCGTGATGATCATCGAAGCGGCTCGCCGTATCGTAGGTCTTCCGATCGTCATTGTTGTCTGCTGCTTCCTTGCGTATGGGTTCTTCGGACCGTACCTCCCCGGGCCGCTCGCACATCGTGGGCTCACCATCAAGCAGATGGTCGGACACCTCTTCTTCACGACAGAGGGTGTCTTTGGCATCCCGATGGGTGTTTCCTCCACCTTCATTTTCCTCTTCATTCTTTTCGGCGCGTATCTGGAAAAGACGGGTCTTGGGAAATTCTTCATCGATATCGCCAATGCCATCGCTGGCTGGGCATCCGGCGGACCGGCTAAGGTCGCTGTCATTTCCTCGGCTCTGCAGGGTACGATCTCCGGTTCCTCGGTAGCGAACGTCGTAGGCTCCGGCTCCTTCACCATCCCGATGATGAAGAAACTGGGCTATCACAAGAATTTCGCCGGTGCCGTAGAAGCAGCCGCTTCTACCGGCGGACAGCTGATGCCGCCGATCATGGGTGCAGCCGCTTTCCTGATGGCGGAATTCGTCGGTATCCCCTATATGGAAGTCGTCAAGGCTGCCATCGTTCCTGCTATTCTCTACTTCATTGGTGTTTTCCTCGGGGTACATTTCGAAGCGAAAAAGAATAACCTGCAGGGCACACCGAGAAGCGAGCTCCCGCCATGGGGCAAGATCCTGAAAGAAGAAGGGCATCTGGCCATTCCGCTGATCGCCATCATCGGTCTTTTGGCTTCCGGCTATACCCCGATGAAAGCGGCGCTTGCCGGTATCTTCATTTCCATCGCTTCTGCCATGCTTCGTGCGAATACCCGCATGAGCATCTCTGATATCGTTGACGGCCTGATCAAAGGTGCCCGCGGTGCGCTCGGCGTCCTGATCGCATGCTCGTCCGCCGGTATGATCATCGGTATCGTCACCAAGACAGGTGTCGGCCTGAAGCTGGCTTCGGCTCTTGTCGATATCGCAGCAGGCAACTTCATCCTGCTTCTCTTCTGCACCATGATCACCTCGCTGATCCTTGGTATGGGCGTACCGACCACGGCGAATTACGTCATTACTTCGACCATCGCTGCCCCGGCTCTGATCTCCCTCGGTGTACCGATCCTGGCGGCGCATATGTTTGTTTTCTACTTCGGCATCATTGCCGATATCACCCCGCCAGTTGCGCTGGCTGCTTTCGCAGGCTCTGCGATCTCCGGCGGCGATCCTTTGAAGACGGGTGTCAATGCGTCGAAGCTCGGCATTGCGGCCTTCATTATCCCATATGTCTTCGTTCTTTCCCCTGAAATCCTGGGCATCAATGCGACACTCTTCTCCGTCATGGAAACCACCATTACCGCGCTTATCGGTATGGTCGGCGTCTCGGCGGCTATGATCGGGCAGCTCTATTGCAAGGCGAATATCCTGGAGCGTCTTCTCCTTCTGGCGGGCGGTCTCTGCCTCATCGATCCGACCATCCTGACCGACATCATCGGCGTTGTCGTACTGGGCGGCGTCTTCGCTATGCAGTATTTCAGAAGCAAAAAGAGCAAGTAAGCCATGCACGAAAGCCTGTAAGACTTCACGAGGCGGAAAGCACAAGCCTTAGTCAGCTCATGGACGGGCAGCAAAGGATAGAAACTTTGCTGCCCGTTTTTGCGTGAGAAAATCAGAGAAACACTGATGGGATCGAAGAATACGATTTTACAAGGTACTTGATCCATCGCCTTCATGCCTGTTTTAAGCTGTTCCAATTGGTGCATTTTTTTGCGGCGTATTTTGCTTTTTGCAGTCTGTCGGCAGTATGCATATAATAATAGGTAAGAGCATGCACATGAACGCATTTCTGAGGAGGAGATCATGCATATTTCATCCATGACCATTGATAACTACCGCACCTTCCGCCATGTCGTCTTTCAATTTGACAGACAGGTGAATTATATGGTGGGGGATAACAATATCGGTAAGAGCAATTTTCTTTGCCTCTTGAAATGGATCAGCCATGGGTATGGATTCCGTGAAGGCGATTTCCTTGATGCAGACCATCCCATCGAGATACGGCTGGTGCTTGCCGAAGAGGCGGGAGGGGAGACCGCAGAGCTCTATCTGGTGCAGGCGGTGCAGGAAGTGGTGCCACGTCTCTTTGATCAGGCGAGCGGGCGGCAGCTGCCCTTGGAGTACCTGCGATGCCTTTTTTATATCGATTTTTCCCTGTGTGAGATGCCGCGCAGGATGATGGCTCATGCATCGATGGGAGAGCTGCTTTCTCTTTTGCAGCATTATTTCACGGAGTCCCCGGCGGTTATTTCTGAGGTGGAGACGATGTTTAGAGAGAAGGGGATCGGGATTTCCCTGCCGAAGGAGCATCCATCGCAGGCGGCACTCTCACTGCTTGAGACGCTGTTTGGGGAAAGGGGAGATGGCTCTTCGTACCAGCGTACGGCTTGTCTGATGGCGCGGACGGCGCTTGTCCTGCTGATGCAGATGATGAAGAAAAAGGCAAGCCGCGCCATTTCCTTCGAACACATGGTGACGACGGATGCGAAGGGGCGGCGCTTTTTATCGCTGCTCGTCAGTGTAGATGAGCCGGAGCTCCATCTCCACCCTTACCTGCAGCGGGCGATGCTTTCTTTCTGTCACATGATCCTGTCGAATGAGGAGCCGTTCTTCTTAAAGCTCGTGCAGACGCTTCTGGGCGTCGATGGGCTTTCGGGGCAGCTCTTTGTCGTGACGCATTCGACAGATGCGCTGGTGAATGATTACCGGCAGATCATCCGCCTCTACTGGGATGAGAAGAAGCTGGTGCAGGCCGCCTGCGGTGCTTCATTTCATTTTGACAGGGAAATCGAGAAGCACCTCATCATGCATTTCCCGGAGGTGAAGGAGGCGCTCTATGCGAGGGCGGCGGTTCTTGTCGAGGGTGAGACAGAGTATGGTTCCTTTGCTGGATTTGCAAAGACGCTGGGGATCCGCTTCGACCACTATGGCATCTGCCTTATCAATGCGAGGGGCGAAAGCTCGATCTCAAAGATCGCTTCCCTCATCCGCCGCTTCCATGTGCCTGTCGTCTCGCTCTATGATCGCGATGTGATGGGGGAACACAAAAAAAGTGCGGGTGTCTTCTATACGGACTATATCTGCTATGAAATGGATGTCGTGAAGGCATGCCTTTCCCGGAATGGCCGACGTCTTTTAGATGCGGTCATCGCAGATATTACAGAGGGAGGAAATCTTGTGAGCTCGGCGCTTGTCAAAAAGGCAGGCGCAAAGCTCGCCATCCCAAAGGGCTACTATCCGCCAAGGAAATTGTCGAATATCAATCCCAGAGATGAGAAAGCACTGGAGTTTTATTATTTTGCATGGCTTTATGGGAATAAAGGCGTCATCATTGGGCGCTCGCTCGCCGACCATCTGGGGAAGGATTTCATCCCGCCCGCTTTCTCTAAAGTGATTCTGGCGGCGGTGGGAGCGAGTGAGAGGTAAGGGAAAGTCCTTGGGGCGTGCCGTCCCTTGATGGAGTGCGAAAGAGGGGGGAGCGGGTTCTACAGGTTCGGAGGATTCAGCGGGGGTGGTGCGGCGCATAAAAACAGGGAAGCGCCGCGGAGATTTTGAACTAGCGGTTTTCTCGTATCGCCAGCCTAATCCCTAGCCACCAGTCACTCATCCCTGCTTTCAAACTTTGCGATATGTGCTTAGGGAAACGCTGATTGGGAGGAGCGATCGAGTCAGTGCTTTCTTAAACCCCAAGCTCTTTTCATAATAAAAATTTAATACCCTTATGCCATTGAAAAAGTGTGAATTACCCTTTATGATTATAGGGATAACTATTTATCATAGAATCCCATTCTATGCGTTGATTCAAGGAGGCCGGCATGAGCACGATTTCACTACAAGGCCGCAGTGTTCTTGGGCTAGCTGATTTCACAGCCGAAGAGATTGAGCGGATCTTAGAAGTAGCAGCACAGATGAAAAAAATTGTGTTATCTGACAATAAGAAAAAAGATTTCCTGAAAGGCAAATCTATCGTAACAGTGTTTTCCGAAGCATCTACCAGAACTCGTAGTTCTTTCGAGCTTGCCGGTAAGTATTTGGGAGCCGACGTGATCAACATTACAAAGAGTGGCAGCTCGATGACGAAGGGTGAAAGTATGCGAGACACATTGCTGACCGTTTCCGCTATGGGAGTGGATGCAGTGGTCATTCGTGATTCGTCTGAAGGAGCTGCTCTTTTTGCGTCCAAGGTCATGAGCCCTAAGGTGAAGGTGCCGGTCGTGCTGAATGCAGGCGATGGCGCCCATGCGCATCCGAGCCAGGCACTTCTGGAGCTCTTCACCATGAAGGAAGCAGGAAAGAAGATCAAAGGGATGAAGTATGTCATCATCGGTGACGTGCTGCATTCCCGTGTAGCAAGAAGCGATATCATAGGTTTCACAAAGCTGGGAGCCGAAGTGCATCTGGTGGGACCGCGTACACTGGTCCCGAAGGAACTGGAAGCGATGGGCTGCATCGTGGATGATGATCTGGAGACGGCTTTGAAGGATGCGGATGCGATCAATATCCTCCGTATCCAGCTCGAAAGAGCGGCTGGCGGATTCATCCCGACGACCCGCGAATATGCACGCCTTTTCGGTATTAATCAGAAGCGCCTTGCACTTTGCAAGCCGGATGTGGCAGTGATCCATCCGGGTCCGATGAACAGAGGTATTGAAATCGGTTATGATGTAGCCTACGATGAAGCATCCTGGATTCAGGAAGAAGTCAGAAATGGCGTAGCTGTACGTATGGCTTTGGAATATTTGACACTGACGGAGGGGAAAGACATTGATGCTCTTAATTAAAAATGGTACCATCGTAAACCCGGCCAAGCACCAGCATGAAGTGACAAATATCCTGGTGGAAGATGGAAAGATCAAGGAAATCGGCCAGAATGTCAGCGCGGCTGGCAAAGAGGTAGAAGAAATCGATGCGAAGGGACTTTTCGTCACACCGGGCCTCATCGATATGCATGTCCATCTGCGTGAACCTGGACAGGAAGCCAAGGAAGATATTTATACAGGCACACAGGCAGCGGCTGCCGGCGGCGTGACCCATGTCGCGACTATGGCGAATACGAAGCCTGTCATCGACAATGCGGCGGTTTTGCGTGATGTGAAGCACCGCATAGCTGAGACTGGTGTCGTGAAGGTTTCCGTGATCGGCTCGATCTCCAAGGATCTCGAAGGCAAGCAGCTCTCGGAAATGGGGGATATGGCAGCGGATGGCGCTGTCGCTTTCTCGGATGACGGACACTATGTAGAAAGTGCCAATTTCATGCGCCGCGCCATGGAGTACGCAGATCAGCTCGGCAAGATGGTCATCGACCATGCAGAAGATATGACGATGTGCGGACACGGCTTCATGAATGAAGGCAAGGTCTCCTATGCAATGGGCGTCACCGGACGTCCGGCGACAGGGGAAAATATCGCAGTCGCTCGCGACCTGCTCCTTTCGGAGCTGACCGGCTGTCATATCCACATCGCGCATGTATCGAGCGGCAAGGCCGTCGATCTGATTCGCGAGGCTAAGGCGAAGGGTGTGAACTGCTCGACAGAAGTCACCGCGCAGCACCTCTATTTCACCGACGAATGGCTGAAGCACTATGAAGCGGCTTTCAAAATGGCGCCGCCGCTGCGCACGGACGAAGACAGAAAAGCGCTGATCGAAGGGCTGAAGGATGGCACCATCGATGCCATCATGACGGACCATGCTCCGCACTGCAATGAAGAAAAGGATGTCCCCTTCAACTGTGCGCCGAACGGCATCGCAGGTCTTGAGACCTCTCTCGCCTCGACGCTGACGGTGCTCTACCATCAGGAGGGCTTCACCATCGACAGGATCGTCGAGCTGATGAGTGTGAACCCGGCAAAGCTCCTCGGCATCGAAGGCGGCGTCCTGACAGAAGGCGCTCCGGCAGATATTACGCTGATCGATCCGGATAAAGAATGGACTGTCCACGGACAGGATCTATATACGAAATCCCTCTTCACTCCTTATGAAGGGCTGACGCTGAAAGGCAAAGCGGTCATGACCATCGTGGATGGAGAGATTGTCATGAAAGAAGGAAAGGTGCTCAAATGAAAGGCCTCTTGATTTTGGAAAACGGTGCCCGCTTCGAAGGCGACCTCTTAGGCTCTGTCGAAGGGCTGGGGGAACTGGTCTTCAATACCGGCATGACAGGCTATCAGGAATGTTTCACAGATCCGTCCTATGAAGGGCAGATCCTCACCTTGACCTACCCGCTCATCGGTAACTATGGCGCGAATGATCTTTTCATGCAGAATAGAAAGCCGGCAGCAGCAGGCTTCGTCCTTGACCAGATCGCAGAGCATCCGTCGAACTGGGAATGCAAGGAAAAGATCACCGATTTCATCGAAAGATACCATGTACCCTGCCTTTACAATGTCGATACCCGTGCCGTGACACGCATGGTCCGTACCCAGGGCGTCATGAAAGCGATCATCGTTTCGGCAGACAGAAGCGATGAATTCATCGCCGAAGAACTTGCAAAGCCGCTCCACAGAGATCAGGTAGAACGCGTGACGACCGACTATCCCTATACCTATGGTGACGGGAAATATCAGGTCTCCCTTCTCGACTGCGGCCTGAAAAAGAATATCCTCGTTTCGCTTGCGGCCAATGACTGCACCGTCCATGTCTTCCCGGCGCATACATCTGCCGAAGAGCTGCTGGCAGGAAATCCGGACGGCATCTTCCTCTCTCCTGGACCGGGGGACCCGCAGGATGTGCCATTCGTCGTAGAGACCGTCAAGAAGCTCATCGGAAAGAAACCGATCTTCGGCATCTGCCTTGGTATCCAGATGCTCGCGACAGCACTCGGTGGGCACACCTTCAAGCTGCCTTTCGGCCATCGCGGAGCGAACCATCCGGTCAAGGATCTTCGCACGGGCCGCGTCTATATCACCAGCCAGAACCATGGCTATGCGATCTCCGATGACGACCTTCCGGAATGCATCGAAGTCACCCACAGAAGCGTCAATGACGGCACCATCGAAGGCATCCGTCACAAGACCCTTCCGATCCAGGCTGTCCAGTACCATCCGGAAGCCTCCCCGGGACCGAAGGATAATTTCTATCTCTTCACCGAATTTACCAAGGCCATGGAGGAATTCAAAAAATGATCAATAAAGACGTGAAGAAAGTCCTCGTCATCGGCAGCGGCCCGATCGTCATCGGACAGGCTGCGGAATTTGACTATGCCGGTACCCAGGCCTGCCGCTCCCTTCGTGAAGAGGGCGTCGAAGTCGTCCTGGTGAACAGCAATCCGTCCACCATCATGACAGACGTGGATATCGCTGACCGTGTCTATATCGAACCGATCACGCTGCCATTCGTGACAGAAGTCATCAAGAAGGAACGCCCGGACGCACTGCTCGCGACACTGGGCGGGCAGGTCGGCCTCAATATGGCTGTCCAGCTCTCGGATGCCGGTGTCCTTGACCAGTACGGCGTGAAGCTCTTGGGCTCTTCTCTCCATGCGATCAAGCATGCGGAAGACCGTGAACTTTTCAAGGCTGCGATGGAAGAGATCCATCAGCCGGTCCCGGAATCTGATATTTTCGAAGAACTGGAACCCGCCATCGCCTTTGCGGATAAGATCGGCTATCCGGTCATCATCCGTCCGGCATACACCTTAGGCGGCACCGGCGGCGGCATCGCACATGATCGCTACGAAATGGAAGAGATCGCGAACCGTGGCATCAAGCTCTCCCCGATCAATCAGATCCTTGTAGAACGCAGCATTGCCGGCTGGAAAGAAGTCGAATTCGAAGTCATGCGAGACAGTGCGGACAACTGCATCATCGTCTGCGCCATGGAAAATATCGATCCTGTCGGTGTCCATACCGGCGACTCCATCGTCGTCGCTCCGACCCAGACGCTGACCGATGACCAGTATCAGATGCTCCGTACCGCATCTCTCGACATCATCCGCTACCTCAAGATCGAAGGCGGCTGCAATGTCCAGTACGGCCTTGACACCAAGACGAACCAGTACTACGTCATCGAAGTCAATCCGCGTGTCAGCCGTTCCTCCGCGCTCGCATCGAAAGCCACCGGTTATCCGATCGCGAAAGTCGCAGCGAAGATCGCCCTCGGCCTGCACCTCGATGAGATCACCAATGCCATCACCGGCAATACGAAAGCCTGCTTCGAACCATCCATCGACTATGTCGTATGCAAATTCCCGCGCTGGCCGTTCGAAAAATTCACCCTCGCAGATCGTGCCATCGGTACCCAGATGAAAGCGACCGGCGAAGTCATGGCACTCGACCGCACGCTCGAAGGCTCGCTTCTGAAAGCCCTCCGCTCGCTGGAAGTCGGGGAAGGCTACCTGCACCTGAAGAAACTCGACGGACAGTCCCTCTATGATATCCGCTGCCTGCTCTCCCGCATCGATAACGAAAGGGTCTTCGTCCTTGCCGAAGCCCTGCGCCGCGGCATCGAACCGGAAGAGATCAACCGCATCACCAAGATCGACCTCTTCTTTATCTACAAGATCCAGAACATCATCAAGATGGAACGCCGCCTCATGAAGGAAGGCCTCACCGAAGAGACCCTGAAAGCGGCGAAACGCATCCAGATGCCGGATGAAGCTATTGCACACTTCGCTGAAGTCACCCCGAAAGACGTCGAAAACTTCAAGAAGAAACTGGATTTCCATCCGGACTTCAAGATGGTCGATACCTGTGCGGCAGAATTTGAAGCGCACACCCCGTACTACTACTCCACCTACGGCGCAGAAGACGAAGTGAAACCGCAGGGCAAGGGCTCTGTCGTCGTCTTTGGCTCCGGCCCGATCCGCATCGGTCAGGGCATCGAATTCGACTACTGCTCCGTCCATGCCTCCTGGGCACTGCGCAAGGCAGGAAAGAAATCCATCGTCATCAACAACAACCCGGAAACCGTTTCCACCGACTTCGATACCTCCGACTCCCTGTACTTCGAACCATTGACCGAGCAGGACGTCCTCGAAATCATCGACAAAGAAAAACCGGAAGGCGTCATCTGCCAGTTCGGCGGACAGACCGCCATCAACCTGGCGACCCCGATGGCCAAGCGCGGCATCCGCATCATCGGTTCCTCGAATGAATCCATCGATATGGCCGAAGACCGTGAACGCTTCGATACCCTGATGGGACAGCTCGGTATCGCGCGCCCGAAAGGCTGCCTCGTCGAGTCCGTCGAAGAAGCGATGGCAAAGACAGAAGAGCTGGAATACCCGCTCATCGTCCGCCCGAGCTACGTCCTTGGCGGCCGCGCGATGCAGATCGTTTATGATCAGGCAGAGCTTCGCCAGTACCTGAAAGAAGCCGTTGTCGCATCCCATGAGCACCCTGTCCTCATCGACCAGTACATGGTCGGCCGTGAAGTCGAAGTCGATGCCATTTCCGATGGCAATGACGTCTGCATCCCGGGTATCATGGAACAGATCGAACGCTCCGGCGTCCACTCCGGCGACTCCATCGCGGTCTACCCGCCGCAGCACCTCTCGCAGGAGATCATCGAGACACTGACCGATTACACCAGAGAGATCGCCAAAGCCATGAACGTCAAGGGCCTTGTGAATATTCAGTTCATCGTGGTCAAAGACAAGGTCTATGTCATCGAAGTCAATCCGAGAGCCAGCCGTACCGTACCATTCATGAGCAAGATCACCGGCATCAATATGGTCGAATACGCGACCCGCATCGCGCTCGGCGAAAGCCTCAAAGACACCGGCCTTCCGCTCGGCCTCGTCCCGGATAAAGGCTATGTCGCGATCAAAGCACCGGTCTTCTCCTTCTCGAAGCTCGGCCTCGTAGAGATCAAACTGGGACCGGAAATGAAGTCCACCGGTGAAGTCATGGGCATCGGCCACACCTATCAGGAAGCCCTCTACAAGGCTGTCGTAGCCGCTCATCTCACCGTACCGGCAGGCGGCAATGTCCTCATCACCGTTTCCGACAGAGATAAGCCGGAAACTGCCGAACTCGCCAAAGGCTTCGTAGAGCTGGGCTACCACCTCATTTGCACCTCCGGCACCGGCGCTTATTTCGAAAAACTCGGCATCCCGGTCGAGATCATCAAGAAGATCCACGAAAAGGGCGAGAACTGTGAGAAGTACCTGAAGTCCGGCCGTGTCGACATGCTCGTGAATACCATTTCCTATGGCAGCCAGATCGAGCAGGAAGGCTATGACCTGCGCCGCATCGCTGTCGAGCTTGCGATCCCCTGCATCACCTCCCTCGATACCGCGAAGGAAGTCCTGCGCGTCATGGCAGCTTCTTCGAGCGAACCGCATGTCGAAGCCATTCAGGACTATGTGAAGGAGAATTGATATGGCAGGCTATGTAGAAAAAGGCCGCATCCTCACCCATGAGCTGGTCGGCCCCTCGATCTGGCGCATGCGCCTCGAGCTTCCGCTCATCGCAAAAGACGCAAAGCCCGGTCAGTTCATCCATGTGAAGGTGAATGATCCCACCTGCATCCTGCGCCGCCCGATCTCTATCGCCGGCACAGAACCAGGGAAGGGCATCCTTGAGATCATCTACCGCATCGTCGGCAAAGGCACCGAAGCCATGTCCCACCTGAAAGCAGGAGATGTGGTCGACTGCTTGGGGCCGCTGGGCACCGCCTTCGATATGGATAAAAATCATATCGTCGGTATCGGCGGCGGCGTCGGCATCGCGCCGATCCTCTTCATGGCAAGGAAAGCAAAGCCGGGGCAGATGACCGTTGTCATCGGCGGACGCAACAAAGATGAAGTCTTCTGGAAAGACCTTTTCCCCAAGACACTGAAAGAGCTCATCGTCACCACCGATGATGGCTCCTATGGGATCAAAGGATTCTCTGTCTCCGTCCTCCCCGAGCTCTTTAAGAATGGCAATGTCGATGAAGCCTGTGTCTGCGGACCCGGCATCATGATGCGTATCACCGCGCAGATGGCGAAAGAAGCAAACGTCCCCTGCGAAGTCTCCATGGAGCGCCGCATGGGCTGCGGCATCGGCACCTGCCTTGGCTGTGTATGCGACAGAGCCGATGGCAAAGGTCACTACAAAGTCTGTGTGGATGGCCCCGTATTCAGAGCAGAGGAGGTCGTATTATGAGCTCTTTAGCTGTGAATTTCCTTGGCATCCCGATGGCAAGTCCGGTGATCGGTGCCTCCGGCACCGTCGGCTTCGGCCTTGAGCTTGCCAAATTCATCGATATGAAGGAGATCGGTGCCATTTCCGGTAAAGGCCTTGCACCGACGCCATGGACTGGCAATAACGGTACCCGCATCGCGGAAACCACCTCCGGCATGCTGAACTGCATCGGTCTGGAAAATCCGGGCGCACCGTACTTCCTCGAGCACTACCTTCCGGAAGTGAAGAAACTCGGCTGCCCCTACATCGCGAACATGGTCGGCAAATCCGTCGAAGAATACGCCGAATGCGCGAAACTCCTCTCTGTCCCCGGCATCTCGGCGCTCGAAGTCAATATTTCCTGCCCGAATGTCAAGGTCGGCGGCGCAGCCTTCGGCACTGACCCTGCGCAGGCGGCGGCAGTCACCAAAGCGGTGAAGGATGCGACAGATCTGCCTGTCATCGTGAAGCTCTCTCCGAATGTGACTGACGTAGTCACCATCGCCAAAGCCGTCGAAGCGGCAGGCGCTGATGCCATCTCTCTTATCAATACCCTCCTTGGCATCGCTATCGATACCAGAACGAGAGCCCCGATCCTCGGCAACGTTACCGGCGGCCTCTCCGGCCCGGCGATCAAGCCTGTGGCTCTTCGTATGGTCTGGCAGGTCGCGAAAGCCGTCAATATCCCCGTCTGCGGGCTGGGCGGCGTCATGACAGGCGAGGATGTCGTCGAATTCATGATGGCGGGTGCGAAGACCGTCCAGGTCGGCACGGCAAACCTCGCTGACCCGACCGCCATGGCACGCATCGTCCGTGAACTCGATGCATGGTGTGATAAGAATGGCGTCAAAGACGTCAATGAGATCATCGGCACGCTGAAAGCGTGACCGACAGATGATCAAGAAAAGGAGCTGTGAAGAAATGAATCCTCATTTCTTCACAGCTCCTTTTTACTTTG
>OIXA01001225.1_pt1 | contig 33468 bp, 36 predicted proteins | sample 1587721 | NCBI WGS metagenome assembly OIXA01 (sample SAMEA3888900, study PRJEB22519) | human gut metagenome | biome: human gut; feature: human-associated habitat; material: faeces | place: Denmark | collected 2013
CCACGCACTGAGCGACGAGGATATACAGCGTGTTATCGACTGCATCGTAAAATAAGCAACTATTTATGAAACAAAAGAAAATACTCTTGTTGGGCGGTTCTGCCCAACAAGTTGTAGCTATAAAGACGGCAAAGCAGCTTGGCTACTACACAGTATTGTGTGATTATCTGCCGGATAATCCCGGTCAATATGTTGCCGACAAATATTACAACGCAAGTACAACAGACGTTGAGGCTGTGTACGAGATAGCTCGATTGGAGCAGGTGGACGGCATTCTTGCCTACGCTTCCGACCCGGCAGCGTTGCCCGCAGCCATTGTTGCGGAGCGCCTCGGTCTGCCCAGCAATCCTGCAAAGAGTGTGGAGGTGTTGGGGCTGAAATATCCGTGGCGACAGTTCTTGCATGAGCACGGATTCGCTTGTCCGAAGTTCTTCTCCTTCCATCCCGACACTTCGTTTGACGAGATAAAGGCGAATTGCACGGACTTCACTTTCCCCGTTGTTGTTAAACCTACAGACTCCTCGGGCAGCAAGGGTGTCACACGGCTTGACCGTTGGGAAGGGTTTGAAAAGGCCGTAGCGTGGGCCGATTCCTACTCGCGTAACAAGGTGCTGCTGATAGAGGAGTTCATTCAGCGAGGATTTCCGCATGTTATTGGTGGCGACATCTTCGTATGGGACGGCACGATTGTTCTGTACGGCGAGATGTCTTGTCTCAGAGACACTGAGAAGAGTCCGCTCATACCTATCGGCGAGCAGATGCCGTCTGGTCTGAACGAAAAACAGCAAGCTAATGTCCATAGCGAGCTGCAGCGTATTGTCAGTGCCCTTGATATTCGCTTCGGCGAGCTCAACATCGAGATTATTCTTGACAAGGACGACAACGTGCATTTCCTTGAACTTGGACCGCGTGCTGGCGGCAATATGATTCCTATACAGCTTGGTGACGCCTTTGGCATCGACTTGGTGAAGGCAAACGTGCAGGCTGCGATGGGCGAGAAGCCAGAGTTCTTGGCGGAGACTATCTCCCCTCTGCCAGGTTGCTATCTGCACTATGTGTTGCACAGCTACGAGGCAGGCACATTCAAAGGCATCGCAATAGACGAAAGCATAAGCAAGAATGTCTACCGTCAAGTAATATACAAGAACGAAGGCGACCCCGTAGAAGTGTTCGACGGAGCAGGCAAGGCATTAGGAATTGTCTTCTTGCATTTTGACAATGCCGCACAGACAGAACACTTCTGTAAGAATCACGATACATTGATAAAGAATATTATAGAATAAAACATATATAATGAAGAACTCTTTGACTAAGCGAATCTACCATTCGTTTGTCTGCAAATGGTATAAGATGAAAACCTTTCGGGGGGGGTGGATCTTGACCCATGATTTTTATACTGACTACAAACAGCACAAAGGTAGCTATTGGAAAATAGCCAAAACCCATTTGAAGGGCTGGTGCTACAGCGATTGGCAGATAATGGGATTGACCGACGAAACTCGAAAGAGCTATCTCTCAACCCGCGACTATTGCTCGTTGCATCCGCTTAACGGCAACTACAGTTCGTGGATAGACGACAAGCTAACACTCAAATACGTTCTCTACGGTACAGAGGCAGGTCGATATATGCCCGACTACTACTATGAGTTGATGGCTGATGGCAGAATAGTTGGTCTTATGGACTTGGACAGCCGATATGCTCAAACAGCCGAAGGCATTGCGCAGCTTCTGCGCGATAAGCACCTCTTGGCTTTCAAACTTGTAAAGGCGAGTCTTGGCGTAGGCTTCTATCGTGCAGAATACAAGGACGGCATGTATTGGCTCAATGACGAAAGTATGGATTTGAACGCTTTCGTAGCTAAGCTGAAAACACTAAAAAGCTATTTGGTGACTGAATACCTTTTGCCGCACTCGGAAATAGCAAAACTATGTAGTAAGTCGGTAGGATGTCTGAGATATATTATAGGCAGAAAACTTAACGGTGACAAGATCGACGTCTATTCATTCATGCGATTTGGTACAAAGAAGTCGAAGTTTGTTGAGAATTACAATGCTGGAGGCGTACTTGCTGTCATTAACGATGGTAAATATACTGAGGGTAACATTCTCGACATGGAGACGATGAAAAACATCAGAATACAAAATCATCCTGACACTGGTTTGCCTTTGCAGGGCGAGATTCCTCATTGGTCAGAAATCAAGCAAGCTGCACACATAATTGCGGACGCTATGCCACAAATGAGTTATATGGGCATAGACTTCTGTGTGACGAATGACGATAGGGTGAAGATTATTGAAATCAACTCACTTTCGTCTTTGGATTGCATACAAACAAACGAATCAATATACGCTACACCAGGAGGAGAGTTCTTTAAAGAAAGATTATCTAACAATAAATAGTTGTAATGATAGAAATAAAGACATACGATAGCACATTTTTTGCAAAGGACGCTTTTATGTCCTTGATGCAGAAAGTGAACCAATGCTTTACCCCCCCCCTATCAGATTCTGTGGATTTAGGGGTGTATAGCGAGAAATTATACAATCATGCTTTGTTTGTGGCGGCAGAAGACAACGGAGAGATTATCGGTCTCACCGCTTACTACCGAAACAGCGAAGCCAATCAGCTGTATATACCACTAATATGTGTCGATTCATCCTCTCGAAGCCGTGGCGTCGGCAGCATGATGTTGAGCCGGCTTACAGAACTATCTGCAGAAGGTTTCAGCAGCATAGCTCTTGAGGTGAAAAAGACAAACATACCGGCATATCAGTTTTATAAGAAGCACGGATTTATAGAAAAGGAAGACAGAGGCGAGAAGTTGTTGATGGAGAAAACCATCTGAGCAACATCTCTTTGTTTCTGTCCTCCGACTAAAGACTATGAAACAAAGAGAAACCACACATCCCATTGGAGGCTATTTTGAATTGGAATTGCCACGCTCTGTTGAATACCACCCAGAAGCGATAGCGCTCAACAGTGGTCGCTTTTGCTTGGAGTATGTTTTGCGATGCAGAAAATACAGCAAGGTGTACGTGCCTTACTTCACTTGCGATTCTGCTGTTGAGCCAATCGTGAAGTTGGGCATACCACATGAGTTCTATCACATCGACAAGAACTATCATATCGTAGAAGACATTGTCCTCCGTGACAACGAGGCGTTGATGTACACCAACTATTGGGGCTTGCAAGACCTTTACTGCAAGGAGTTGGCAGACAGATTTGGCAGCCGTTTGATTCTCGATTACACTCAAGCGTTCTTCTCAAAGCCAATTCGTGGAATAGACACATTCTATAGTTGCCGCAAGTTCTTCGGCGTGCCCGATGGCGGTTATCTCTATACTGACGCCGACGCCGATTTTGAGATAGAACAAGACGAGTCGTATACACGTATGGCTTCGCTTGTAAAGCGTATAGACATATCGCCTGAAGCAGGCTATAACGACTTCCGCACAACAAGCGCCGAGTTCCTTCAGATGCCGATACGCCGTATGTCGAAATTCACTAAGCGTATGATGCAGTCTGTCAACTATGCAGAAGCGGCACAGCGCCGTCAGAACAACTACAACTGTCTGCGTCAGCATCTTGGAGGCAGACAGCTTGACGAAGGCGAGGTACCAATGATCTTTCCATACGAATCGGCTGAAGGCCAGGGACTTCGCAAGCAGTTGATAGAAAGCAAAGTCTTTGTCGCAAAGTATTGGCCAAACGTTGACGAATGGGCTGGCGACACAGCCCTCGAAACATGGATGGCAAACCATATCCTGCCATTACCTATTGACCAAAGATATGATGAGGAGGATATGGAGAGAATTAATAGTACAATTTTAAATAGCAAAATATAATGATGAAGAAAATAGCAGTTATCGGAGCAAATGCTCCTTTGTTGCCCTTTTATAAGCAGGCATACGCTATGGGCTATAGACTGATAGGCATAGCATGGGAGGAAGGCGCAGTATGCAAAAAGTATTGCGAAAAGTTTTATCCCATATCGTTTGTTGACAAAGAGGCTGTTTTGAAAGTTTGTCGCAAAGAAAAAGTAGATGGCATAACCTCATTCAGTCTTGAGTCGGCTTTGCCGACACTTGTATATGTAGCTCGGAACCTTGGTTTGGTGAGCAATACAGAGGAATGTGTAGAGCTGACAAAAAGCAAATTTGCTATGCGTAAGGCGTTTGCTGAGAATGGCATCCCAGTCCCCGGTTATCATTTGATACACAGCGAAGCTGATTTGTACGATAAGGCAATAAAATTTCCTGCCATCATAAAGCCTGCTGATGGTGGTGGTAGCCAGGGTATAAATAAATGTGCTGATATTGAAGAATTGAAGAATGCATATAACTTTGCAAAAGACCATTCTCGTTCAAAAACCGTAATTGTTGAAGACTTCATTGATGGCAGAGAGTTTAGTGTAGAGTATTTGAGCTATAAGGGCAAGCATTATTTCCTTCAGATAACGGATAAGGTGACAAGTGGCGCACCGCATTTTATCGAAATGCAACATCACCAACCTGCCAACATATCAGAACAGCAATCTAAAGCAATACGTGATATGGTAGAAAAGGCTCTGACTGCTTTGAAGATAGAAAACTCTCCAAGTCATACAGAGATAAAGCTGAATTCGCATGGCGAATTGTATATAATAGAAATTGGAGCTCGCTTAGGTGGAGACCATATAACATCAGATCTTGTAAGATTGTCTACTGGATACGACATGGTAAAAGGCGCTTTGGAATTGGCTACAGGAGATTTTACTGCACCAAATATAAACGAATCTCATTTTTCTGGCGTGTACTTCTATAGCAAACTTGCAGAATATATTGGTGATGTTATAAGAGAGCACAAAGACGATCCTGAGGTTGTAGAATACGAACTCAAGGAAGGTGTTTTGCCAGAGGCTCTTAGTAATGCTGACAGAATGGGATATTTGATATATCAGTCGGACAAAGGAAGGATAAACTACGTAATTACCCCCCCCCACATGTGCAAATAGCATATCGCCGTGCTATAAGTCTATGAGAGTGTTGAACCCATTTAAACTTGTAGCATAATGGATAAGTTGTTGATTTTAGGAGGTAATCCTACAGAGATAGAGATTGTTGAAAGAGCAAAGAAGTTGGGGCTTTACACAATTGTAACCGATAATCATACCGACTGGAAGTTGTCACCTGCAAAACAATTGGCAGATGAAGGTTGGAACATTAGTTGGAGCGATGTTGACACATTGGCAAAGGAATGTCAGGAAGAAAATGTCAATGGGGTTATTGCAGGTTTTAGCGAATTTAGAGTTGACAATATGATACAATTGTGCGACAGGCTCCATTTCCCATGCTCTTTAACGATGCATCAATTAGATGTAACGCGAGATAAACTTCTTTTCAAAGAGACCTGCCGTAAATATGGACTTAATACAATCGCAGAACATCATGTAAATGACGGAGACATTTCTTTTCCCGTTATTGTGAAGCCTGTAGATAGAGCTGGCTCCATCGGAATTAATGTGGCACATAACAAAGAAGAACTGACCACTTATTACGAAACGGCATTGAGCCTGTCTCCATCAAAGCAAGTAATTATAGAAGACTTCATTAATGATGGAGTCAAGGTAGATGTCTATTATTATGTGAAAGATAATGAGATAACATTTCTTGGAAGTAGCGATACTGTTATGTGTAAGGGTGACCTTGGAGCAAAGATATTGCAGAAAGCATGGCCGTTTAAGTCAAAATACGAGCAGGACTATTTGAAGCAAGTAGATGGCAAAGTGCGTGATATGTTTAACGGACTTGCAATAAACAATGCATATGCAACGATGTCTATGTTCTATAGAAACGGCGACTTCTACTTCTTTGAGGCAGGCTTTAGATTGAGCGGAGAAATGTCGTATCACTATTATGAAAAAATATCAGGCATAAACTATCTCGATTCTATGCTAAAACACTCGATGGGGTATAAAGACAATGCTGATTATAAGGAGGTTCTCAATTGCAATAACCATTGTATCGTGCTTAACTTCTTCGGTCTTGATGGAGACGTAGACAATATCAAAGGTTTAGAAGAATTAAAGAAGAACGATAATATCTATGACATACAACTGTATGTGAACAGGAATGAAGCCATAGAAAATTCCACAAATGTATTCAAGAAGATTGCCATGTTCACTATTGTGGCTGCCTCATTTGAAGATATGGTTGCATCAGTAAATGCCGTAAACAACACGTTTGATGTGTTTGACAAGAATGGCGAAAGCCTGGTTTATGAAAGAGTTTCTGATCAAGAGCTATATATAAACTAAGTACATGAAAAAATCCTCCACATCTCCCAGTATCCTTGCAATCTGTTATGTGTCAGATAGATAAGGGCTGGGAGACAACTGGCGGATAGTCCGAATCTACCAGCCTATCTACCAGCCGAACGGGAGTATCTCCCAACCTCCGATGCACATCTAAAGGCTGCGTGTCGGCGTCTGCCAGCAAGTTTATGATTATGGGGCGTGTAACAAGCATGTTACGCGCTGCAAAACATACGATTAGTAAGCACTCAAATTAGGGCTTAAATTAGAAAGAAGTAACTTCGCTGCTGAATTTTAAACATTGAATTATGTACAGCAGTGAAGATTTGGAAAGATTTTATTTCCAGTACCAGACGGAGGCAATGCCGAAGGGCATCTCCATTGAACAGTTCTGTTCACGTAATAAAGTACCTTATAAATTCTATAAATGGTACAAAGAAAGTGCAAACCGAATGCAATCAAGCTTGCTTGAATTGCTGAGGTGTAGCCTTTCTTATATAAGGATACACGCAACAAGATTGTGGAAGTAAAAGTGGATGGGCTTCCACCCTCGGCTCAGGAAGAGCCGAAGCAAGAAGGCCCTTCCCAAGAACCATCTTCTACAGTAACGAAGCCTTCTGGTATTCGTATCCTCGTAGAGTTGCGAATGACCAATGGGCTGCATATCTCCCAGAAGAACCTAAGCATTCAAGAGTTGAAGCGACTGATAGAGAACCAGGAGGAGCTTGAGTGTTACCGGTATAAATCGCTTCTATTATCTGCGCGACTTTACGGATATGCGTTGTAAGCATAGCCGTGTCCTGTCTATAATATGTGAACAACTCCACCATGAGCCGAATGATGGCGATGTTTTTATAGTGATGTCTCGCAATCGTCGCATAGTACGCCTGTTCGCATATGATAACCGTTCATACAGTCTGTTTGAAAAGAAATATGTCTTATGCATGTGTTCACGCAATGATATCTGTAATTACTATTTTCGCGATTTGTATTGCGATTGATTATATACGAATTCATACTTTAGAAAAGTGGATGTTTATAGTAATAGATAAATATCTTGCAAAGTACAAATTAAAATAATATTTTAATGGAAGATAATTTAAAAGGAAAGACTAAAAAAGGATTGTATTGGAGCTTCTTTAATCAATTTGCTAACTATGGTATGCAATTTTGTGTAGGTATAGTTATGGCGAGATTATTATCTCCAGAGGATTATGGTATAACTGCATTGCCTGCAGTATTTATGTCTGTAGCGATGATTCTTCAGGAAGGTGGTTTATCTGATGCATTAGTTAGAAAAACAGATTTGAAGGAACAAGATATCTCCACTGCTTTTTATTATAGTTTTGGGGTTGGTATCTTCATGTATTTAGTGCTATTTTTTGCAGCGCCCTTTATAGCAGACTTTTATAAAACTCCTGTATTAGTTCCTCTTATAAGAGTTACTGCATTAGGTTTTGTGTGGGGGGCGTTAGGAATTCCACAAGGTGTCATACTGAAACGCCGTCTCGATTTTAAAACCCCAACAAAGATTGGAATTACAACAAAAGTATTCTCTGCTTGTGTCGGTATAGGAATGGCATATACTGGTTATGGTTTATGGGCTCTTGTTATATCAGGATTTTTGTCTGGTCTTCTTTATCTTATACTGATTTGCTTAAAAGTAAGATGGGTACCTACTGCTCGATGGTCAAAAGAGTCATTTCGCTATCTATGGGGATATGGTAATAAAATGATAGCATCATCTATGCTTAATACCTTATATAATAATATAGCACCTGTTTTCATCGGAAAGTACTATTCACCAGCTCAGCTGGGAGTTTACAATCGTGCACAAAACTATGCAGCGATGCCTTCGCAGAATGTAACAGGAGTTATTTCTAATGTTACTTTTCCTGTATTGAGTAAGATGCAAAATGATAATGAAAAATTAGCTTTCAACTATCGTAGAATGCTCAGAGCTTCTGCTTTTGTAATATTCCCAATTATGATGATGTTATCTGCCTTGGCTCATCCTTTGGTAATAACAATGGTTACAGCAAAATGGGAATCATGTATTATTCTTTTACAGATTATTTGTTTTTCAATGATGTGGTATCCTATACATGCCATAAATCTTAATCTTTTAATGGTAAAGGGGCGTTCTGATCTGTTTTTCCGTTTAGAGATTATAAAGAAACTAGTAGGTTTAGCTATTTTAGTATTCACATTGCCAATGGGTCTGGTATATTTATGTATTGGTGGAATCTTGTCTTCAATGATTTGCCTTGCTATAAATACATACTATACTGGAAAACTGATACAAGTGGGGTATTGGAAGCAAATGAAAGACTTAATTCCGATTTTAGTTTTAAGTATTTTGACGTGGCTTTGCATTCATGGAGTAAATTATTTCATCACTAATCTGGTGCTTCAAATTATAATAGGAGGAATTGTTGGCGCAATTTTCTATATAGGCATAGCATACATTTTAAAATTCAGTGAATTAGAAGATGTTAAATATATGCTTAATCGAAAGAAATAATATAAGTAATGTACTCTGTATGACTAATAGTATTGCAGTTGTACAATAAAAATATAGACAAAATAAGAAAAATATGGAACAAAAGAAAGAGATTCCACAGCCTTTAATGGTTACGATTAGATGTTGTACATTCAATCATGAACCTTATATTCGTGATTGCTTGGAAGGCTTTGTGATGCAGAAGACAAACTTCAGATTTGAAGCTATTGTGCATGACGATGCTTCTACAGACGGAACTGCTGCAATCATCAAAGAGTATGCAGTAAAGTACCCAGATATCATCAAGCCGATATTCGAAACGGAAAATCAATATTCAAAGCATGATGGTTCTCTTGGTAGAATTATGAATGAGCACACACATGGTAAGTATGTGGCATATTGTGAGGGTGATGACTATTGGATAGACCCTTTAAAGTTACAGAAACAAGTGGATTTCTTAGAGAGCCATCCTGATATATCTTTTTCCTGTTGTAGATTTCAATTGTTGAACCAACAAAATCATACAATAAAACTTTTTGAAAATAAATATTTCGACAATGAAGAGAATGCTGATAAAACGGAATTCATTTTTGATACGAAATATGCCTTTCTAGAGAGCTGGGTAGCTCAAACTATGGCAATTGTTATTCGCCGAACAGCGATGACTGATGAAAGAAATAAGTTTAAATATAATAGAGACGTACATATGTTTTATTATGCTTTAAAACAGAACCCTGCTGTTTGTCAGAACTTTGTTGGAGGGGTATATCGCATAAATCCTACAAGCACTTTTGCGAGTTTGTCTGAAAAAACTCAGATGAACGTGACATTTAGAGTGTATGAGGAGTTTTACGAATATGAAAGGAACCCGATACTAAGAAAGTGTCTTTTCAAGGCATTGAGAACATTAATGTTTCATGGAAGTTTCCCAAAGCCAAGATATGGATACGAACTGGTCCTTTATCCGCAAGTTTTCTTGAATTACTCAATAAGTAAGCTAAGAATGCATTTAGGTAGACTTAAACGATTGTTCAAATATTAACGAAATAATCCCAGTACTTATGATATTTAGGTTCTTTCATATATATATTACAAAGATGAAAAGAACCTATATATTAATGGGAGCTGCTGGTGGTTATATCTCTGGTGGTCCAATATATCAAAGAAACAAGGCTTTGTTTTTACAACAGCGAGAATGGTCTGTATATTATCTTGTTGTCATGGTAAGATCTATATATCATGGCTTGAAGACTTTATAGTTGAAACATGTACTTTCTTAACTAAATCAGCATATCTGTTTCCCCAAAAATACCACCAGATACTTCTCAATTATATATTGAAAAAGCTTCCACATCAAATGGGGGACGTAGTAATAGAAACTGGTACCGATTATACTGCTTATTGGGGAGAGTTGTTGGCAGAGAAATTAAATGGAAGACATATAATAACTTTGCTTGACGAATATAATGATAAAATAATATCAAAAGTAGCTCCCTTTTATAAATATTTTTTCTTTTTATTAGGAATGAGATTACACCATTTGTTGTGGAAAAAATAATTATGAAGTCTATAACATTTCTTATGCCTCCATTCCAGTATTCTCCTGTAGGGGGCTTTAAAGTAGCATTGGAATATGCCAATCGACTTGCAATTGATGGATATCATGTACATATAGTATATGCAGATGCAACTAAATATAAAGATGGGTTATCTTTCAAATTGAAAATGAAGCTTTTGATAAAGCATTACCTTTTCAAACTGAAAATACTGCATCGCTCAATTCGCATCTGGTTTCCATTAGACAAAAGAGTAAAGGAACATAATGTTTTCAAACTTAAATACCATTATGTGCCAAAGACTGATATATATATATGTACCGCAGTTGATACTGCTCCTTATCTTAACGAATATCCGATTGAGTCTTCAAGAAAATTTTATTTTATACAAGGCTATGAAAAATGGGGAAGAACAGATAAAGAAGTAAGGCAAACTTATCATTATGGTATGACAAATATAGTCGTTTCCACATGGTTGAAAGACATACTTGAAAAAGAAGAAAATGAAAAATGTTTTTTTGTACCAAACGGCTTTGATTTAGCCGCTTTTTATATGACATGTCCTATTTTTGATAAAAGCAAATACAGAATATCAATGCTTTATCATTGGGCAAAGATAAAAGGTTGTACAACATCATTTGCAGCTCTAAATATTGTAAAACAAAGATATCCTCAGTTGGAAGTGAATATTTTTGGCACACCTGCAAGACCGGCAAGTCTTCCTGAATGGTACCATTATTATCAGTCTCCATCCAAAGAGGAGCATCTTAGAATAAATAATGAATCTGCCATTTATATAGCAGCGAGTATAGATGAAGGATGGGGGTTAACCATTGGAGAAGCTATGCTATGTGGTCAGGCGGTAGCTTGTACTGATAATCGAGGTTTCCGTGAAATGGCTCAAGACGGAATAACAGCTTTACTTTCGCCAGTGAATGATGCAGAAGCATTAGCAAACAATATTATATCTTTGATTGAAGATGATGAAAAGCGGTATGAGATTGCAAATAATGGAATGGAATTTATCAAAACGCTTTCTATAGATAATTCTTATAGATTATTTAAAACTGCATTAGGATTAGTATAAATGAATTTAGAACGAGATTATTCATTGGATGCAGCATGTGGCTTAATGATCATTTATATGATCTATGGGCACATCTGTGCGTGGAGTGGAGTACAACAAATTGAGCTATTCCCACGATTGCTATTTTACTTTATGCCTTGGTTCTTTTTCAAAAGTGGTATGTTCTTCCGAGAAAAAACATTAAAAAAGGAATTTGTTAATGGTGTGAAAAAACTTATAGTTCCATATATTGTTTTTTCTATTATAGGACAATTGGTTTTTTACTTAATGTGGATTGCCAAAGGAGAGACTTCATGTCAATTATATATAATGGCTCCATTGAGAACGTTGTTACATGAAGGTGCCGTAGTAGGAAATTCACCATTGTGGTTCTTGCTTAGTTTATTTTGTGTGAAGATTATATTTGATGATATATATGTAAAATTTCATAATCTAGGGGGGTATCTTCTTGTTCTTTTCACCGGATTATCGGCTTATCTCTTGCGTTATATAGAGTTCAATAATTACTTTTATATAGCCAATATATGTTGTGGTGTCTTTTTCTATGGTTGTGGTTATGTGCTTAGAAAATATGTTGATAAAAAATGGGTTATATTCGTAAGTTTCTGTCTTTATGTTGTTTATTCTATAATATATCCGTCCTATTTTGATTTTCGTTCAAATGATGTGGCTATTGATGCCTATCCTTTATGTTTATTATCTTGTATTGGAGGAATTATCACTATCAATGCGATATTCAAAAAGGTTAAATCTATTCAGATTCCATTTATCAGTATTGGGAAAAACTCAATGACATACTATACAGCACATTGGGTAGTACTTGGAGTTTCTTCTCTATTATTTCAGAATATAATGCATCTTATAGGTTATGAATTATTTGTTGCTTTTTCATTAGCTAACATTGTGATGCTACCTTTGCTGGATATTTTTTTAAATAAACACTGTAAATGGATAATTGGTAAATAGAATATGATTATGGAAAAATATAATATGGACTACGTTTTTGGCAATGAAAATAGGAAAGTGTATATGGGGTTGGCAATGATTTGGATTATTGGATACCATTTTTATTTAGTTCATTCTGATTTAATTTATTAGTTAGTAAATTCAAATGAAATATACATTTCTATTACCTGCATATAAAGGTAAATACTTAGAGGAAGCTTTGAGAAGAATCTTATCACAGACATATTCTGACTTTAAGGTGATTGTTAGTGACGATTGCTCACCAGAGAACCTACAGGATATCGTTGCGAAATTCCAAGATGATAATCGTGTGGTGTACCGACGGAATCAGGAAAATATTGGTGGTAAGAGTCTTGTGGCGCATTGGAACTTACTCTTGGGCTTATGTGATACGGAGTATTGTATCTTAGCCAGTGATGATGATGTCTATTCTCCTGAATTCTTGTCTGAGATTGATGCTTTGTCAAAGCGATATCCAAAGGTGGATCTGTTTCATGCACGTGCACAATGCATAGATGCTAATAGTGAAGTATTCAAGGAAGATGCATTATATAAAGAACATGTTAGCCAGTTGGAGTTTTTTGAACAGTTGGATTACTATAATCATATTGAGTGCATTGCAAATTATGTTTATAGAACTTCTTCATTGAAAGGAATTGGAGGCTTTGTGGATTTCCCTCTTGCTTGGTCTTCTGATACAGCTACATGTAACTTAATGGCAAAGAACGGAGTTGTCAATACTAAAGACATTCTGTTCGGTTTCCGTATGTCGGGTATCAACATATCTTCTCAAACCAATGATAATAAAGCAGTTTCCCGTATAAAATTCAAAGCTTGCTGTTTGTATGATGATATGATGACGACCCTTCTGAATAGTATAAAACCAGGAGATTCTCCATTAGAACAATATAGATACCAACAAGTCTGCAGGAATCATCAAAAACGAATGGCTGGTTTAATAGCATGGCAGTCCGTTCATCTGTCATTTAATGAATTTATATCATATATCAAGAAATATAAGAAAAAAGGTTATATAACAAGTCTATTTATAATCATCAAGAAATGGATATTTGCAAAAATAAGATAGCCAAGAGATTGAAGCTAAAGTTTCTGTTGTTTTTTTATAATCATTTCAAACACATATCTATCAAGTGTGGAGATGATTGTGAAATCTCACATTTTAAACTGGCAAGTTGTGGCAATGGGAACTCTGTCATTTTGGGTGATGGAGTAAAATTAAAGGACGTCACCATTTCTATCTTTGGAAATCAGAACCAATTAATTATTCATAGTAATAATAATATTTCTAAAGTTAGATTTGTCATGGAGGATGATGACAATAAAATAGAAATAGGCGAACACAACTATATAGGAAGTAACAGCTTGTTGGCTGCGTTAGAAGGTACTCGCATTTCAATCGGCTCGAATTGTATGATTGCAAGTCCATGCGAAATAAGAACTTCTGACAGTCATTCTCTTCTGGATAGTGACGGTCGAAGAATCAATTATGCAAAGGATATTGTTCTAGGGGGGCATGTTTGGATTGGAATGGGATGCCTTATATTAAAAGGTGCATATATTCCTGAGGATTGTATAGTAGCTGCTAAATCAGTTGTTTGTTCAATGAAAAATGTAAATAAGGGTTCTTTGCTTGGAGGTATCCCGGCTCGAATCTTAAAAGAAAACATTAACTGGAATCATAAACGAATAAAATAAGAAATATGATGGATATAGCTTTATGCCATGACAATAATTATGCACCCTATAGTACGGTTGTCATTGCTTCAATATTAGATCACAATGAAAATGCAGAGATTACTTTTCATCTGCTCCATACAGATTTGACAGCAGAAAGATGCGCTATCATTAAATCTTGGGTGGAGAGTTTCAAAGGTAAAAAAGTATGTTTCTATCAAATGAAAAAAGAATCATTTGCTGACTTCCCTATTGATGAGCATACATATTTGGACTATGGTGCATATATACGTCTCTATTTGGGAGAATGTTTAAATCAAATAGACAAGGTTTTGTATTTAGATTGTGACGTAATCGTAAATGGTTCTCTATGTGAATTATGGAACACGGACATCTCTGATTATGCAGTTGCAGGTGTTCGTGATCGTATCAATGATTATATTCGGGTGTACAATCGATTGGGTTATCCGATGTCCGAAGGATATATAAATTCAGGTATGATGTTGATAAATTTGAAGAAATGGAGAGAAGATGATTTCTTTAAGAAGGCTCAGCAGTTGGCTTGTGAGAAGGGCGCATCTATATTGAAAAATCATGATCAAGACATTATTAATGCAATCTATTATGGACAAATTCTTATGCTTCCTTTCCGCTATAACCTTCTCGAATATTATCTGTATGTGGAAGAATGGTTGTATCTTGACAGAAAGTATTATCCGGAGATCATTGATGCTTGTAATAATCCGGCTATTATTCATTTCTGTATGCCGCAAAAGCCTTGGCATTATGAATGTATTAATCCTTTTAAGGAATTGTACTATAAATACCGCAAAATGACGCCTTGGCCTGAGGTTGAATTAACTCATAAAAAACAAAAACTATCTCGCAAGCAGAAAGTTAAGATGATGTTAGGTCGGTTGGGGCTGTATCATATTGAGAGTAAGCCAACGCTTCGTCACGATGTAAACATCATTGAAGAACCACATAATGTATTATTCTAAATGGATAAAATTTTTATTTCAATAATTGTCCCAGTATATAATGTGGAAAAATATCTACGTGAATGCTTGGATAGTATTTCACTGCTTAAAGCTGTTAGATGGGAGGCTATACTTGTTGATGATGGATCGACGGATGCATCTGGACAGATCTGTGATGAGTATGCAAAACAGGATTCCAGATTCAGAGTTATTCATCAGAAGAATTCTGGTGTGAGTGCTGCAAGAAATGCTGGTCTGGATGCAGCTAAAGGTAAGTGGATATGGTTTGTAGATTCGGATGATAGCATTAACCCTGATTTTGAAATTTCAAATCCTGAGGTGTTGGATGATGCAGATTATGTCCTATTTGACATGAGGAAGTTTCGTGATGGTGAAGAATTGAATTCTTTAGGTCATCAAAAAAGTACAGTGAAATGTACTGATTTATCCAAGAATGATTTCCTCTGTAAATTCCAGTGCAATCATCACCCACGTCTTTTCTATAAAAAGACGTGGGTGATGATTGATTACCACCAACGTCTCGCTTTCTCCTTAGGTACAAGAGTTGGCGAGGATTTGGAATTTCAATATAAATACCTGACACGATGTCAACGGCCTGCTCGTTTAGATGCAGTCTTGTACAATTATCGTTTGCGTGAAGGATCTGCAACTCAAGATAATAGTTATCGTCGCAAGAACTTGGAGGATCTTCCACTGGTGATAGACCGGTTGTTAAAATGGTGTAAGGACGAGAATGTAAAGCCTGAACCTTGGCTGGAAATGCGTATCCAACAGATGTTTCAGAACTTACTTTATAGTGCTTCTCTTGTCAAAGGTGTAAACAAGAAAGCTCTGCAATCAACAGTTCGTCAGTTCTTGGACGCTTGGAGCAATCAAGGTTTTGCTTTTCCAAAGAGTTCTAAAATGAAATTGGCACATTGGAGTGTGGCTGCATATTTTGTATTCAACAAGATATATTTAAAACTAAAAGGAATAAAATATGATACCAAAAATTATTCATTACTCATGGTTTAGTGGCGACCCTTATCCTGCAGAATTAAAAGCTTGCATGGATACGTGGAAGAAGGTGCTGCCAGATTATGAGTTTATATTATGGGATGCCAAGAAATTGGCTGAATGTAATAACGTGTTTGCCAACGAGGCTGTAAGTGTGAGAAAGTGGGCTTTTGCTGCTGATTTTGTGCGCCTGTATGCAGTCTATCATTATGGTGGCATTTGGCTTGACACAGATATAGAGATGTTTAAATCGTTTGATTCATTTTTGAACGATGGTATGTTCATTGGTAGGGAATATTACGTACATCATGATTATAAGACCGGAAAGGATTATACCATGCTGACTTCTCATTGCTTTGGAGCAGAGAAGGAGCATCCTTTTATAGGGGAATGTCTGGAGTTTTATGAGAATCGTCATTTCATCCGTTCGCATAATGAGCAATTGGAGCAGCGTCTTCGCTATGACATGACCATTATTCCTGATCTCCAAATGAGTCTTGCTCAGAATTATGGCTTCGACAACAGTAATAGCAATAATAAAAAGCAGTTGTTGAAGAATGGAGTTCATGTATATCCTTATCAGTATTTTGACCAGCCAGGATATACCAGCATGAAAGATGTTGTGTGCATTCATCGTGTCGCCCAGAGCTGGAATCCTAACGTTAAAGGTTTTACTGCAAATTCAATCACTGATGTGAAAAAGAAAACATTAGGCTATTATAAAATGAAAGCGCAGCAAAGATTGGCGAAATTTATATTGAATCTTTAGATTTGTTCTTTATGAGAATATTATATGTATTGAAACATAATCCTTGGGGAATTGGAGGTGGGTGTTATGCCTGTCGTAACTACCTCCAGTTATTTTCTGAGGTATTTCAAGAGGCTGAAATGGATGTTTGTATCTGCAAGGAATATTTAACTCCCGAACGCAAGAAAGAATATCCAATGGCTCATTTCTATCCTGTAGCTCCTCGTGGCTTTATCGGTAAGGTGATGACTGCTTTTACCGGGGTTATGCATCGCCACCAAGGGACAGTAAAGGCTTTACTCAAAAGCAATCATTATGATTATTGTGTATTCGATCACAACAGTATTGCGGGTTCTTTGGTTCGTTCTTGTAAAAATAGCGGTGTAAAGACTATTGTACTCAATCATAATTGCGAGTATGATTATTTTAAGGATAATAATGGTTTACTAAAACGTTTGTTATTCTTGCATCAGGTCAAGAAAAATGAGCGAAAATCATATTTGAATTGTGACTACAATATCTTCTTGACGGAAGAAGACAAGGAGCAATTTACGGAGATGTATGGTGTGTCGAATACTGAAGCGGTAGTTGGCGGGTGCTTTTATCCTAAGAATGATCATCATTCTCTTTCGGAAATAAAACCATTTAGAAATGAACATTTAAAGATGGTGATTAGCGGTACAATGGGTAATGTGCAGAATATGGATGGTATCAACTATTTTCTGGATGAACTTCTTCCTCTTGTACCGGAAGAAATACATATAGTATTAGCTGGTAAAAATCCTCCAGCTTCTTTATTAGACCGTATAAAGCCCATGTCTCCAAGAGTAATTGTCATCCCAAATCCTAAGGACATGGATTCTATAGTGCAAGATTGTGATATCTTCTTGTGTCCTGCAAGATTGGGAGGTGGCATGAAACTCCGAGTGATGGATGGTTTCCGTAATGGATTGCCTGTGTTAGCTCATACAGTATCTGCCAGGGGGTATAGGAATTTTGAAAAATGTGGTATGATGTGGAAATTTTATACTGCAGAGGAATTTTTTAAGAATCTTCAATTATTGATACAGGATATCAAACAAGAGAAGATAACAAGAGAAATGATAATGAATGAGGCTTGTCGTATGTTTGCTTTCGGTCAAGCTGTAGAAAGAATGAAGAAAACAATCAACAAATAAACTATGTTTAAGCAAATAAAATTTTTCATCAAACAGCATAAGTTTGAATATCTTATCACATTTTTTGTTTTTACCAACTTGTTCCCAGATTGGTTCCCTCAGTTTGCATACTATATCGCATTTGCGCTGATATTATATAAAATGAGTAAATTTAAGTTGCAATCATGCAGTAAGACGACTTTATATTATGTTTTCATAGTTTTCTTGTGGCTTTCTACAATGATTAACATGGTATTGGACTTACGTCTTGTTCTGTTTTCGGTAATTTTGTTTATGACTGCACCAAGATTATCTATTCAATGGCATTTATATAAAGTAAAACTAATGTATTGCATTTTTTCAGGATTTGGAATAGCAACAATAGCTAATTTATATGCAAAATTTGCAGGAATTAACCATAGCTACCTTGATAAATTTAGTCTTGCAATGGGGCGCGTAGCAGAATTTTCCGGATTTTGTAGTCATCCTATGTGGACAAGTTGTGCTGCTGCTTTCTCTACTTTGTTTTTTGTAAGCATGGCTTTTAGAGATAATTTGAAGAAAAAATCTTTGAGATATTTTTATTTTGCAATGGTTTTAGCGAGTCTATATGTTACAATGATTGGTGCTTCACGTTCTGCATTTTTTCTTTCATTAGCATGTTCTGTACTGATAATATGGATGCAGTCTAAAAAAATCGCTGTAATTAGAAATTTAGCAATTGTTGGAGTCGCAGCTGTTATCTTTGCACCATTCTTGATGAAAAATTCTCAGGCTATGATGAACAAAAAGAATGGTCTTAAAATAACGACAGAAAATACATCGCGTGATGAATTGTGGGGACAGCGTATGGAGGAATTTGAGTCTTCTCCTATTTGGGGTATCGGCTTTGCTGCTCATGGTGTTGGAGTAAATAAGCAGGTTGGACGTAATGAATCCGGTGGTAGCTTTATTTCTGTATTAGCTCAAGCTGGTATTATCGGTATTATATTTATTATAGCCATTTGGATTGCTGCAATTATGATACCTAAAACTATTGGTATAGACTATAATAATATTTTGTTTTATGCTAGTTTTGTCTTTATGTCTATCCATTCCATTTTGGAAGGTTATATGTTTCAAGCAGGATGGTATCTATGCTTAATAATATGGTTTATTATAGGTTTGATGATTGAACATAAAATGATGAGAAAAAAGTATCCATTATTAATGAAACAAATTAATATTTAGATCATGAGAATTGCATATATGATAGCTGCGCATACTGATCCTATTCAGTTAAGAAGATTAGTCATTTCCTTGAATGGTGAGGATATTGAGTTTTTTATTCATATTGATAAAAAAAGTGATATTCAACCTTTTCTTAGAGAATTAAATCTTGAAAATGTTCATTTCCTAAAAAATAGAATCACTACAAGTTGGGGGGGCTTTTCACAATGTGAATATCAAAAAGCACTAATAAAAGCTGTTTTGAATTTTGAAAAGAATTTCGACAGGGTGTTCTTTTTGTCTGGTCTTGATTATCCTTTATGGAGCAATCAAAGAATTGTTTCATATTTAAATAAATTCCATGACAAAGAGTTTATTATGGGCATGAATTTAACAGATTGTTTTAATCCTCCTAAGATGCAAACAAGAGTATGTCAATATCATTTTAGAGATCTAAGTTTCGGAAATGCGTTTCTAAGGCGTCTTATCTATGGTATTGTGAGAGAAGCTTTGGATTTACTTCAAATCAGAAAAAAGAACTATATATGTATTGGCAAAGAAAAGCATAAAGTATATTGCGGTTCTAGTTGGTGGTGTTTAACTGGTGATTGTTTGAAATTTGTTTATGATACAATTTGTACGGATAAAGAATATCAGAGATATTTCAAAACCTGTTTGGCTCCTGATGAAATGTTAGTTCAAACAATTGTCTTTAATTCTAAATATGCGAAAAAGGCAATATTGCATAAAGGAGAATATCCTGGACTTGTTGGATTGACTCCACTTCATTATATTGAATATAATGGGGAGATAAGAGTCTATGATGAGGATGATTTTGAAATGTTAATTAATTCTGGAAAGATGTTTGTACGCAAGGTCAAGAGTGGAATATCAGATAAGTTAATTTCTAAGATAGATCAATATAGGCAACATGAAAAAGATATTATTACAGATTTTTAGACATTTATTTATATTTGCAGACATTAAAAGGCCAATTTTGCCTGGGGTTATTAATTTATTATGGTATAATAAGAAAATTAATGGTAAATATAATGTAGGTGATTATCTTTCTGTGATAGTTACTGATTATCTATTTCAGTATAAACGATTGAGAAAATTTCCGCACAAGACCAAGCGATTAGCAGTTATTGGAAGTATTATCCAATTTATAAGTGCTCCTGCTACTCTTTTTGGTTCAGGTTTCTTAAACAGAAAAAGTATTGATATATTTCAGAAGAAAAAACCAAACTTAAATATTTTAGCAGTAAGAGGTCCATTAACTATGAATGAACTTAGGAAAATGGGTTATAATACCGATAATACAGTTATGGGTGATCCTGCAATTTTGATGCCTTATATTTATAAGCCATCTATAAAAATGAAAAAATATGATTATATTGTAATTCCTCATTATAGTAAACTTGGCAGTTATGGGGGGGCATATATTGTTTCAACATTAACAAATGATTGGAAAGGGTTTATAGATGAAATTGTTTCTGCTAAATTAGTAATAAGTTCTTCTTTACATGGAATTATTTTGGCTGATGCTTATGGAATACCTTGTGTTATGTTGAATGATACAGAAAGTTTAGATATGTTCAAATACGAAGATTATTATCTATCAACTGGAAGAAAAGAGTTTTTGATTGCTAATACAGTTGAAGAAGCCTTATCATTTCAGAATATTCCTGTTCCGAATTTGAGCGCTATGCAAGAAGGATTGTTAAAACAGTTCTTAGCTTCAGAAATATAAAGAGAATTTAAAAATATTTAGTTTCAATCTTAAAGTGAACAAATATTCTGCATAAGAAAAGTAGGGTTAATTATTGAAATTTATGAAGAAATTAGTAAGTAAAAAATGGATAACTATTTCTGTAAGTTTATTAGTTCTTTTTGTATTTGTTGAAATCATTCTCCGCTATGTCTTTGGCTTCTGTGATGCGGTATTATACCAGTCTTCGCCTGCCTATGAGTACATAGCGCAGCCGAATCAGCATCGCTATCGCTTTCTTTCTCATATTGATTACAATTCTTATTCTCAGAGAAGTGAAGAGCCGGATTCTACGAAAACGATTGTCCTTGGGTTAGGCGATTCGGTTATCTTTGGTGGAACCATGCTTGATCAGGATAGTATTGCCACAACCTTGTTCTCAAAAGAGACGGGGATGCAGTTGCTGAATATTTCATCGGGTAGTTGGGGACCAGACAATTGTGCAGCTTATCTGAAAGAGAAAGGTTCTTTTGGTGCTAAGGCGATGGTGCTTGTGTGCAGCAGTCACGATGCCTTTGATGTAATGAGTCATATTCCTGTGGTCGGTATCTATCCAAATTATCCTGATAAACAATATAAGTTGGCTATATGGGAGGTGATAGACCGTTACTTGAAGCCTCGTATCCAAGGATGGCTTGGCCACCCACAACTTATTGATCCTGATGCACAAGTGGTAGAGAAAGTGAAGAATGAAGAACGAAGAGTGAAGAATTCAAATGCTTTGAGGGATGAAGGAGTGGCTCAGAAATCTTTGAATTTTGATCCTGGCTTTGACCTGCTCCTTCAGATATCAAAAGAGAAAAATATTCCTTTCTTCATATATCTTCATCCTGAAATGGGCGAGGTGGAAAGCAAAGAATATAAAGAAGGAGGAAAGCTCATCATTGAGTGGGCAAAGGCTAATGATGTCAAGTTAGTAAATGGACTGGATGAAGGTGTCACGACCAGCATGTTCCGTGATGTGATTCATCTCAATGAAAAGGGGCAGAGAAACTTAGCTAACTCTCTCGAAAGATTGTTTACTATAAACAACGACGACAAATAATAAAATTTAAATTAAATGATGAAGTTGGTTCATTTACAACCATTTATTCCTCATTATCGTGAAGAGTTTTTCTCTTTATTAGGAATAAGGTTGAAAGAAAAAAATGTAGGGCAATCTTTTGAACAGGAGATATATACCTTTGAGAGGACGAAAGATGTGAAATCGGCATCGTTCAACATGAGCAACATTTCTTGTAAGCACATACAAAGTATGCTTATTAAAGGCAAGCTGTTGGTGTACAATCCTTTTAAATTGCTTCGCAAAGAGAATGAAGTGTTGGTGCTGATGCTTCATTTTGCTCATATCAGCACATGGCTGCTACTTCTTACAAAAAGGTTACACCATAAAAAGATTATTCTTTGGGGACAGGGTATCTCTGTTCGACGATACCTTAAAGAGGAGAAAAAGCCAGACTGGAAACTGAAATGGATGATGGCTTTGGCAGACGGCGTTTGGCTGTATATGGAAAAAGAGAAAGAGCAATGGCAAACACTTTTTCCACAAAAACCTATGGTCGCGCTTAACAACACACTCACCGGTGTGGACGAAATGGTTAACTATAAACCTGAGCTGAACAAAGAGGACCTGAAGAAGAAATATGACATTCAAGAAGAAATTGTCTTTATCTTCTGCGCACGATTTACGGCCAACCGTCGCATTGATTTGTTACTGGAATCATTAAAACGTCTAGATGCAAAGAAATATGGCTTTGTAATCATAGGAGCGGGTGCTTCAAAACCCGATTTTTCTACATTCAAAAATGTCCACGACTTTGGAGCTGTTTACGATACTGCCATTAAACGCGAATTGTTTGCATTGGCTGACATTTATTTCCAACCTGGATGGGTTGGATTGTCTATCGTTGAAGCTATGGCGTATGGTAAACCGATCTTCACTTTTGAACGTAGCTTCGAGACTTTACAATGCGTTGAATATTCGTATATAGAAAATGGAGAAAACGGATTGATTTTCAAGGATATTGATACTTGTATTGATAAAATCAATTCGCTTTCAAAAGACAATATTAAACGAATGGGTGATAATGCAAGAGATTATGTAGCTAAGCATCTTACCATCGAACAGATGGTCAATAATGCAATGATAGTTGTTGAAAATGTATGTAAAACTAAAAAATAGATTTTGATATGAATGATTTTAAAGATATAAGAGTAGCAGTAGCCGGTACTGGCTACGTCGGTCTGAGTATAGCAACCCTGTTGTCTCAGCACCATCATGTTACAGCAGTAGATGTAATTGCAGAAAAGGTAGAGAAACTCAATAACCGTGTTTCTCCTATCCAAGATGACTATATCGAGAAATATCTGGCAGAGAAGCCTCTGAACCTCACAGCCACTCTTGACGGGAAAGCAGCATATAAGGATGCAGATTTCGTTGTTATTGCAGCTCCAACAAATTACGACCCCGTTAAGAACTATTTCGACACGACACATGTTGAAGAGGTCATCGATTTGGTACTGGAAGTTAACCCAGATGCTGTTATGGTTATCAAGAGCACCATCCCTGTAGGCTATACCCGTAGCCTTTACTTGAAGTACGCTAAAAAGGGAGTAAAGAAGTTTAACCTTCTATTCTCTCCAGAGTTTCTTCGTGAGAGCAAGGCACTCTACGACAACCTCTACCCCAGTCGCATCATCGTAGGCTATCCAAAGCTCATCGACCGCCCCGAGTTTGCTGAAGAAAACGAGGCAATAAAAACTGTGACTGATGTAGAGAAGATGAAAGAAGCTGCTAAGACTTTTGCATCATTACTCCTTGAAGGAGCTATAGGTCATCATGGAGATACTCAGCAATTGGATTCTTCACTTTTCACTCTTCACTCTTCACTTGAAAAGAACATCCCTGTTCTTTTCATGGGCATGAAGGAAGCAGAGGCTGTTAAACTCTTCGCAAACACTTACCTTGCTCTTCGCGTAAGCTATTTCAATGAGCTTGACACCTATGCAGAGGTTAAAGGTCTTGAAACAAAGGCAATCATCGATGGCGTTGGTCTCGATCCGCGTATCGGTACCCACTATAACAACCCGAGCTTCGGCTATGGTGGCTATTGCTTGCCAAAGGACACCAAGCAACTCTTGGCCAACTATGCCGATGTTCCAGAAAACCTCATAGAGGCTATCGTAGAGAGCAACCGCACACGCAAAGATTATATCGCTGATGCCGTTCTAAAGAAGGCTGGCTATTACAGCTATGCCGAAGACAACAGCTTTGATGCGACAAAGGAACACAACTGTGTCATTGGTGTTTATCGTTTGACAATGAAATCAAACAGCGACAATTTCCGTCAGTCTGCCATTCAGGGCATCATGAAGCGTATCAAGGCAAAAGGTGCAGAGGTTATCATCTATGAACCTACCCTCGAAGACGGCACAACATTCTTTGGAAGCAAGGTAGTAAACAATCTGGACGCCTTTAAGACACAAAGCCATGCTATCATAGCCAATAGATATGACTCCTGTCTTGATGATGTGAAAGACAAGGTTTATACACGAGATATATTCAGGAGAGACTGATGAAAATCATTCACTATATCCCAAGTATCGACCGCATGGCGGGCGGTATATCTACCTATATGCAGGTGCTGGCGAAACCGTTAGGCACGATGGCCGAGGTGCATATCATGACGCATGCTTCGGAGAATCCATTGCCAATGGAGAACTGTAAGGTGCATGACATTCCTCGCTACCGACCGTTCTCTGGCGTGTGGAAAAAGGCGGTTGTGGATTTGTTGGACAGTGTGAGACCTGACATCGTGCATGTGAACTGCTGTTGGACACCTGACTGTGCCATGATTCAACGGTTGGCCCAGAAGCGAGGATACAAGGTGGTGCTGACGCCGCATGGCATGCTGGAACCTTGGATCATAAAGCGGCACTACTGGACGCGGAAGGTGCCTGCGCTGTGGCTGTATCAGAAGGCGGCGGTGCAAAGGGCTGACTGTGTTCAGGCTACGGCGGAGAGCGAACGCGATAACCTCTTTAAGCTGGGATATAACTCTAACATCAAGGTGGTGCGATTGGGCATTGACGCGGAGAGCATTGAGATGAAGAGGTCGTGGAAGAAATCGCGACAGATTCTGTTTCTCTCGCGCGTGCATGTGAAGAAGGGTATCAACTTCCTTGTAGAGGCGGCTGACGTGCTTCGCAATGAGCTTCAGGGATATAAGATTCTTGTGGCTGGTGAGGGCGACGCCGACTATGTGGAGGCTATGAAGAGGATGATCTGTGACTGTGGACTGCAAGACATCGTGCAGCTCATCGGGGGCGTGTATGGGGATGAGAAATGGCGGCTGTTCCAGACGTCCGACTTCTTTGTGCTGCCTACCCACTCTGAAAACTTCGGTCTGGCAATCGCTGAATCGCTGGCCTCTGGCACGCCTGTCATCACTACCGTGGGAACGCCATGGAGCGACCTTAACAGTTCTGAGGCTGGTGCATGGATCGAGATAGGCACGGAGCCGCTGGTGGAGACGCTTCGTAGGTTCCTTGGTTTGTCGGAGGATGAGCTTGAGACAATGGGACGCAACGGGCGTAAGCTCATCGAAACGAAATATTCGGCGCATGTCATGGCGGAACAGATGATGGAGGTGTATAACGGTCTTTAAAAAGGCCAAGCAAACAGAATGACATTTATGTATAATATAAAGGTTAACCTCGCCGCGTTTGACGGCTCTAATTTCAGTAAGGGCGCAGGGTTCTTGAAGACCACGGCGTGGTATTTTGTCAACGCCTTGCTTGTTCGCGCCTCCTGGAACCCGTTTATGGGGATAAAGGTGGCGCTGCTTCGGATGTTTGGGGCTAAGATTGGTAAGGGGTTGGTGATAAAGAATAATGTTATCATCAAATCGCCATGGAACCTCATCGTTGGTGACCACTGTTGGCTTGGTGAGGCTTGCTGGATTGATAACCTTGACAAGGTGGTGATTGGCAACAACGTGTGCATTTCGCAAGGGGCGCTGCTCCTTACTGGCAACCATGATTACACCATATCTTCCATGCCATACAGGAACGCTGCGATACATATTGAAGACGGTGCGTGGATTGGAGCTAAGACAGTTGTATGTCCCGGTGTTACGGTTCATAGCAACGCTATCCTTACGGTGGGCAGCATTGCAACAAAGGACATGGAGGAGAACGGCATATATCAAGGGAACCCTGCTGTAAGGATTAGGGAGCGTAAAATTAAACAATGAATAGTATGAAAATCATTCTCTATATACCATGTATCAACCGCCTGTGGCGAGATACGGTTGGTATATAGCAAATGGTTGAAAGAGGTTAGAATTCATGGTTAAGAATTTCCATCATCTGGGCGGCAGTGATGACCTTTGGGGTCTTTGGAAAGTGCTTGAGGTTGCCTGTGACTAAGAAAGAATCTTCTTCGCTTAATGCCACTTCATAGAATACCCTGTCATCCTCATCTGGCATGATGCCGTCATAAGAAAAACGTTAGGAATCTATTCCGTTTTGTTTTACACAATCTATCACCAAACGAATTTGGTCTTCTGTAAGCTTAAATTTTCGTCTATGCAAAACGTCTTCATATTCCATGATAATGTCTTCGTTATATAAGGGAATAAAACGCTGCAAGAACAAACTTTCAAGAACTTTTACAGTTGATGAGTTTGAGTTGTGGGGATACCAAAATGTTCGTATCAATTACTGCATATACCATTGCGCTCTTTTCTTAATCGTCTTACTTCTTTTATTTCTGCGTTAATTTCGTCGAGTGTCAACTCTGGGGTCTCTCCTCTTTCTGCTGCTGACCGAAGGCTTTCAAATGCGGCGCGGGCATTAGCTGCTGCGTCGTCGTCATCCTTTGCCTTGATGGGAAAAGGTATGCTCTTGCTACGAATGACGGCCTTAACGAAGATGTTGATGGCTGTGTTTGCACTCATGCCAAATTGCTCACAGAGGCGGTCGAACTGTGATTTCTGCTGTGCGTCCATGCGGACTGTCATTGCTGTCTGTGCCATAATGCTTTCATTTAGATGTTATATCGGTAGCAATATGCCACCTGTGTGATGCAAATATAATGTTTTTATTGGTAATGGAGATTGTTTTCTTCGACATTTTTGCATTATTTAATTGTTTGACAGGTTCTTAGGATGAGAGAAGGGGGTGAAGGTGATGGGATACTGATAATCCCAATCTGTAGGTCGTGGGCTTACAGACTGGGATTGGAGCTGTTCTTAAAAAAGACTTATGGGGCTGTCGTGGGGCGATGGCTTCTATCGGGGAAGGCCGATGGATGGTAGCCACGCTTTTACGTCGAAGCAGGGACAGGCTTTCTTGACACCGGGGAGGTCGCGATGGCCTATGATGGTGGCATCGGGGTAGTCGAGGAGGAGGCTCCTTAGGAGCGCTGCCATGCTGCACTTCTGGGCGTCGGTACGGGTGTCGGCAGGGATGCCGCGGGCATCGAGGCCGCCCTCGTAGCAGATGCCTATGGAGTGGGCGTTGTAGTGCTTGGCGTGGGCTCCTACCATCGACTCGGGACGACAGGGGTGGACTTGGCCGTCGCGGGTGATGTAGTAGTGGTAGCCGATGGTTATGAAGCCGCGGGCCTTGTGGCTGGCTTCGAGGGATTGAACACTAAAGCTGCGGTCTGCCCTGGTGGCGGTGCAGTGGATGATGATGTGGGTGATCTTTCTCATGATTGCTTGGAGGATTAATGGATTTTTATTATTTTTGCATGCGGATGGGAATATTTTGTTTTGCACACGGATATCACTGATCACACAGATCTTGTTCGCGGCGGTGCGCTCACGGTTTTTGAACACGAGATTCGCCGTAGGCCCACTGACCGAAGGGAAGTAATTAAACGAATTAAACGAATAATTTATTGCACACGGATCTCACGGATCACACGGATCTTTTTGCTTTCGGCAATTCTTGACTATGAGATTCTTAGATTTCTAATGAGACACATAAAAGGTCATCCGTGAGCCATGCGAAGCATGGGCAGATCCGTGAGATCTGTGAGATCCGTGTGCCTTATTATCTAGAGAAATTCGTGTGTCAAGATTGCATGAGGAATTAAAGCACACGGATCTCACAGATCACACGGATTTTTATCCATAAGACATCTAAACTAAAAACATTAATAATATGCTGCTATATAGTGATCTTACATTCAAGATTAGGGGCGCAATCTTTAAAGTATACAACTTTTGGGGACCAGGCCTATTTGAACAGGTTTATGAAGAATCATTAATCTGCCAACTAAGAAAAGAGGGGTTGAAAGTAGAACATCAAATTCCTCTTCCTGTAGTTTATGATGGCCAGACCCTACCTTGTGACTATCGTTTAGATCTTCTTGTCGAGGACAAGATTATCATCGAGTTAAAATCGGTTGAAGAATTAAAGCCTTTGCACTATAAGCAACTATTGACGTATCTTAAAATCGCAAACAAGAAGGTTGGTCTCCTGGTCAACTTTAACGTTAATGACATGTCTAAAGGCATTCATCGTGTTGTGTTGTAAAGATTGCTTGAGGATATAAAGCACACGGATCTCATTCGACAGATCTTTTTGAACACGAATCGCGAATATTTTGTTTTGCACACGGATCTCACGGATTACACGGATTTTTTTGCCTACGGTGATTCTTGACAATGAGAATCTTAGATTTCTAATGAGACACATAAAATGTCATCCGTGAGCTAGGCGAAGCATAGGCAGATCCGTGAGATCTGTGAGATCCGTGTGCCATAAAGACATTGAGAACTGTGAGATATCAGGATTGCTTGAGAATTTAAAGCACACGGATCTCACGGATCTTTGCTTACGGCTGTTCTTGATTATGATTCTTAGATTTCTAATGATGCACTAATAAGGACATCCGTGAGCCATGCGAAGCATGGGCAAATCCGTGAGATCTGTGAGATCCGTGTGCTTTTAAAAACTAGAGAGATCCGTGGGCTTATAAAACTGGTCCTATCCGGGGGATGCAGGGATCATTTGAGTATGCAGCTCTGCATGCAGAAGGTGCTGGCGATGGCGGTGAGGACGGTGATGATGAAGTTGATGATGGTCTTGATGTTCTCTTTTTTCATTGTTGTGGTGGGTTTGATGGTTACACAATCGGGAGAGAAGGGCTATGGAGGCTCTGAGCAGGTACCCGTTCATGACGGTGTTTCATTGGTGCTTGCTGGAGTTGTCACACCGGTGGTTTCGTGGTGTGGCCAGCCTGGGTGGTCATCGGAATACCCCTGACTGCAGGGACGGTCCATTAGCTGTCGCTTCTCTCTTTCGATCGTTTGATTCTTCTTGGGGATGTTGTCAGGGTTTTAGCTGTGGGGGGCACGCCCCGCGGGTTAGCTGAACAGGCTGGTGGCTTGTTGCCTGACGGGCTGTGGGGTTAGACCGCGGGGGCGGTGACGCTTGGGTGGCTTGTTGCCTGACGGGCCGCGGGGTTAGACAGCGGGGTCGGTGACGCTCTGATCGCCTGAGATGCTATGGCCGTCAACACCCTCTTGACCGCCAGCGGTGTTCTGGTCGCCGGTGCTGCTCTTCTGCTTGTCCACACACTTGATGGTGGCGTCGAGCTTCAGGTTGGCTGAGGTGAGCTCGCCTGTGCCGCGGGCACGGAGCTTGACGCCGCGCACATATTTTGACACGTTGAACTCTTCAGGGGTGGGTGAGCCGCCTAACACTCTCAGTCCTACGGAGAAGATGGCGAGGTCGGGGAACTTGACGTTCTTGCCCATCAGGAGCAGCTCCTTGGTGCATGCCACGGCATCGGTGAGGATGCCCTTGATGGCGCCCTTGGAGAAGGGGGTGTTGTGGCTTGCCATGTGGGCTGACAGCTCTTCCAGGCCGATGGTCTCTTCCACGATCACACGGGGGTACCACTTGTTGTAGGCTGTCTCGTTCTTCTCGTTCTTGTTCTGATACAGTTTTACTCTAATCATGCGGTTTGTTTTGGTTAATAATGTTGATTCTTGCTGTGACGGTTGTTACGGCGCGCTCGTTACTTCATCACGGTATGGCCATTGCTGGTCAATGACTTTTGATAATGCAAAGATAATGCAAATAACGCAGAGCATCAAGCTTGCTTGAATGCTATGCTGTGGTGCAGCTTTTATGCAAAGATACGAAATATGAAATGGCTGCTTAGGAGATTCTATGCGATACGAGGCTTTCTGTACGTTTCTATGCGATTCTATACGTTAGGGATCTTACACGAGATTTTTGAACACGAATCGCACGAATTAAACGAATTTTTTATTGCACACGGATCTCACGGATCACACGGATCTTACACTAGAATTTTTTTGAACACGAATAATCCGAATAACACGAATAATTTTTGTTCACGCGGATCTTACTCTTTTTAACGCACACGGATCTCACAGATCTCACGGATCTGCCAATGCTTCGCATGGCTCACGGATGTCATTTTTTGTGCCTCATTACAAATCTAAGAATCCCATAATCAAGAATTGCCGCAGGCAAAGATCCGTGAGATCCGTGTGCAATAAATTATTCGTTTAATTCGTGCGATTCGTGTTCAAAAATCTCGTTGTAAAAATCCGTGTGATCTGTGAGATCCGTGTGCAATAAATTATTCGTTTAATTCGTGCTATTCGTGTTCAAAAACCGTGAGCGCAACGCTGCGAACAAGAAGTGCGATCCGTGAGATCCGTGTGCAAAAATATTCGTGTGATTCGTGTGATTCGTGTTCAAAAAATCTCGTGTAAAAGATCCGTGTGAGATCCGTGTGCAATAAAATATTCGTTTAATTACCTCCCTTCGGTCAGTGGGCCTACGGCGAATCTCGTGTTCAGAAGAATCTCGTTGTTCAAAATCTCGTTCAAGCATCGAAATTCATCATTGTTAAATCAACATTGCGGCGAAGCCGCAACAATTCAACATTCAACAATCAACATTCAACATTCAGAATTTCCCCCTCTCTCGATATCCCGTGTCTCCTCCTTAGCCTCCGTGATCGCCATTTTAGCCACCACCGCCACGAAGGCGATCACCACGACCGCCACAATGGCAATAATAATTTTCCACCACATGATCATTTCAATTTAGCAGCCACAAACTGCGGCACCTTCCACAACATCTTCTCAATCTTTGTCAAAGTAGGATTCATTCCGTGCGACTGATACATCCTGATATCCTCCTTCCACATCTGCTTCCGTCGCTTGCTGTCCGTACTCAGTCCCCCCATACGCATCCTCACGATATACTCGTTCAGGTACGTCACGCTCAGCTCACCCCCGAGCAGATATCGGAAGAGCAGGTCGCTGTCGGCCGCGATCTTATAGCTCTCGTTATATAGCCCCTTACGCTCAATGGCACTGCGCTTGATGTAGCAAGTGGGATGCAGCGGCAACCATCCATGACGAACCTTCCACAGGCGGTAGCTGCCCCCTATCCAGTTGCGCACCACCTTCTGCGTGTTCACCGCATCCACGAACAATCCGTCGCCATAGAGAAAGTCGGCATGCGTCTCCTCGAACCTCTTCACGATGTTGCTCACCGTATGGTCAGAGAACAGGAAATCGTCCGAGTGGACCAGTCCCACGATGTCGCCCGTAGCCGCCCTAAGTCCTTTGTTTATAGCCTCATACATGCCGTGGTCCGGCTCCGATATAATCTTCGCTATCCGGTCCTTATACTCGTTGATCACGTCCATTGACCCGTCCGTCGAAGCCCCGTCCACCACAATATATTCGATGTCGGGATAGTCTTGTGCCAGCACACTCTCAATACATCCGCGAATCGTCTTCACGCGGTTGTAACATGATGTTATAATCGTTACTTTCATCTTTTTCGTTTCTTTTATTATTGAAAACCCCTTCGTGAAGCCTTTTTAAAAGCTCCACGAAAGAGGCCTGATATTACAAGTGATTCTTATGCGTGATAGCTCGATAAGCCTTCATCCATGGCCATGCGAGCATCTCTTTTGGGTTAAGCGAGAAAAAGCGGATGAGGTTAACAAGGAAGAGGCCGTAATAGCGAATGAAATACTCCTTCCCTGTTCCGAGGTTCATGGAATGTCCGAAGTTGCCGCACACCTCAATCCAAGACAAGAGGTTCACAGCCATCTTCTTTATGTCCTTAGCCTTTATGTCAAGGTTCTGCTTAGAGAAGATTGTCTCGTCCATGCCCAGGTAACAAACATTGATATGAGCCAACACAAGAAACATCTTCCTCAGGTGTAGCGCGTCGAGGAAGCCCAACAGCTTCTCCCAGTTGAGCTTCTCAGCTTTCGCCGCCAACACCACCTGCCAGTCGATGACCTGCCTCAGTCCCAACCCCGCCGTTATGACATGGTTAAACGCGTGTGTGGTCAAAAGCAGGATGTTCAGTTCGTCGGGCAATACCCTCACGTCATATCCTCCAATGTTGACAAACACATCGTTTTTTGCCGAATCAAATTCCTGAGCTGTGAACTGTTTAAGACGCTCATAATAGGGAATATACTGAAGCTTCTGCACAGCAAAGTGAACCTCAATAACAAGCTTGCCGTGCTGATAAGTAGAGTGTAGCATCGTTTTGTCCGTAAGCTTGCATCCCCATTTCACCAGCAACTCGTTAGCCCGTTCAAAGTGGTCAGGCACCACATACACGTCCACATCTCCCGCCCTTCTGTGTAGCGGGTTGTTATAAAAAGCCGCACATGTCTGCCCCTTCATTATCGCGAAGCGCACCCCGCTGTCGTCCAGTCTCTTAGCCAGTTCTGCCACCTGCACGTCCATCCATTGATTATGTCTCTCCAGAACCATCAGGTTGCCAAGCAGCTGTAAGCGCCTTTTATCATCCTTAGGAAGCGACAGATGCGGCAGGTCGAACAACAACCCGTCAACCGTCTGTTTCCTCGCTATCTTCAAGAACCTCTCCAGCTCCACCACCTGCTGTGTCTGCCCCTTGTGCATCACATGTTTGAGAAGCCGAAGAAGTTCAAGAAAATCTTTGTCCAATGTTTTCATTCTCTTTGTTGCAATATATAATCGTCGTCGAAGGCAGCCTCCATGAGCTGCTGCTTCACGCGCTTAAACTCCTCATCATCGAAGATGAAGAAGCGCAGCGTGGAAACCACCCTCACATACACGCTCAGGCGATAGTCGCCGTTGCCTTTTTTAAATCGCACACACGCTGAGTCTTGACACCACACAAAGCCGTAAACCGGCGAGTGCTGATGCCGTGCTCAACCAAAACTCTTGACAGCACAACGCCAAAACGGCTGTTGTCTGCTACGAAATGATTTTTAATCATTTGTTGTAAGTAAATTAATTAGATAAAAAATACGGCTTACCCTTTTCCTCTTCAGAACCATCGAGCCGTTTTACAAGACACTAAACTTTACGAAAGTTCAATTAAATTATCTTTTGCGCTTCGCGCATGTTTTCAAACATTCTTGCGCTCCATAGGTGCTCAGGCGCTTCGCGGAGTTATTTCCATTAA